>JABAOH010011128.1_pt2 | contig 14377 bp, 18 predicted proteins | sample 7062181 | NCBI WGS metagenome assembly JABAOH01 (sample SAMN14538630, study PRJNA623070) | marine sediment metagenome | biome: marine biome [ENVO:00000428]; feature: marine pelagic biome [ENVO:01000023]; material: deep marine sediment [ENVO:00002113]; isolation source: pool of 5 deep marine... | reverse complement strand
ACAAAGCTGAAGATAATAATCCAGCTGGAATCGATTCTGATCTCGATTCCGAAAAGGCTGCCGATACGCCACGATGTTCTCACGATTTCCTCCTTTCGGATTGTTGGGTAAAAGTGGCTCTCATAACATCTAATGAGAATTCAAGAAAGAGCGGCGGGAAGCACTGGAAAAAAAGAGACCCCATTCGGAAGCCACAACAATGTATTCACCCGGCCCATTCCTTGAATCCACCGAATGAAGCTCATTATAATGAAATAAGATGAATACGACAATCCTCTTATTGAAAGTAGAGGGTCAATGAATGGCGAATCCGAAAAACCTAACCCTCATAAGAATTCAGCTCCCTACTGGAAAGAGCCTGATATTATTGCTCCAATCCGTGATCCGATGGTGCGTTTTCTGGCATCCCTCCTTGAACCTCTGCCCAATGCCCTTTTTTTGAAAAGGCACATTCCGTGAACCCATACGAACACTTCTTCTGGAACTTCGCCTTCTTTTACCGGAAACCCTGGGCCTGGAAAGTGGGCGTAGGGGGTGTTTTCCCCGACCTGATTTATATGATCCCGTTTATCCCCAAACTGTTCTCTTATGGGAGTTTTTTGGAATGGATGCACGACCCTCTCTGGGACACCATCTGGAATTCTCTCATCGCCAGGTCAGTCCATTCCCTTTTCATCTGGAGTGCAATCGTCACTCTAATCTCAATCATCCTTAAGAAAGAAACCTTCGGGTACATTTTCCCCTTTTTCTTGGGTTGGGGCCTCCACATCGTCTTTGACGCCCTAACGCACGTTAGCGACGGATATTCTCTGTTTTTTCCCCTGCTCGACTACCGCTTTCCCGCATTCGTCTCCTACTGGGAAAGGAAGTTCCATGCGAGAGAGTATTTTTGGATCAGTCATTCTCTTATGGCAGCACTGATTCTCTTGTGGGTCGGATGGAAGCTGAAGCGGGTCTTCCAAAGGAGGAATTCGAGCTAAGTCCTTCGGTTCATAAGTTCGGTTACGAACATATTTACTCAGGACTTAGTGCTGAGTGAGCATTTGCTCAGATCCTGCTCCAGAAAATACGTCCTTGTATTTGTGAATCGAAGCACTAAGCACCCTCCAGTTCAAAAAAGAATAAAAGGGCTTGACTCCGTACTTACGTACAGAGTTTATACTATTAAAAAGGAGAAGAAATGAGAGTTTTAACCATAGGCCAACTAGCCAAGGCGACGCAGGTAGGCGTCGAAACTCTTAGGTACTATGAGAGGCGCGGGCTCCTGCCAGAACCGCCGCGGCGGGAATCGGGGTATCGGCAATTCCCCGCTGAGGCAATCAAGAGAATTCGTTTCATCAAACGGGCACAGAACCTTGGCTTTAGCCTGAGGGAAATCAGCCGGCTTCTTGCCCTCTCGGATGGCCAAGAGGCGGGGTGTGAGGATGTGAGGCAATTCGCCCTGGAGAAGGTCCGGGAAATCGAGACGAAAATCGATCATTTCACGAGGCTAAAACGGATTCTTCTGGACTTGGTGCGAAAGTGTCAGGGAAGCGGCCCCTTAACCGACTGCGCGATTATCGAAAGCTTAACTGAGGATTTAAAGGAGGAAGACAGATGAACCTGGGAAGTTTCAAGTCAGCCCTTGTGAGCCTGCCATCAGCAATAGTAGCTTCCCTCTGTTGCCTGTTGCCTCTGTTGGTCATCATGCTGGGGCTTGGGAGCGGGGCGTTCATGACGTACACCATGAGGTACTCCTACATCTTCATTCCCGTCGGCATCGTGGGAGTTACCATTGGGTATGTGTTCTTTTTCAGAGAGAAGAGAAGGTGTGAGGTGACTGGGTGCAGGATGGTTGGAAAGAACCTCAACCTCGCCCTTTTGATCATTGCTACCGCGATGGTAACCATCGCGGTCCTCTTACAGATTTTCCCGGAATTAACCGCCTCCATTATCACAGGGGTGAGGTAGCCACTCGAGGAGGTAAATCATGGGAAGGTTCTTCTTCACATTATCTATTCCACTCTTAATTTTCATTCTGGTTTTGGGGATGTCGCAAACCAAAGTCACTGGAGAACTGAAAAAGGTCTCCTTGGCCGTGGAGGGCATGGTCTGAGGGGCCTGACCCGCAGTGGTCAAAAAGGCCCTGGACGGGCTGGAAGGCGTCGAGGAGGCGATCGTAAGTTTCAAGAAAAAAAGGGCAGATGTTCTCTACGATCCGGCGCAGGTCACCGTTGATGATATGATGAGCGCCATTAGTCGTGTTGGTTTTAGAGCAAAGCCCATAGGAGGAGAAGGTGGTGGAAGTTGAAAAAATCCTTTTCAAAGTTGAAGGAATGGCCAAGAGAGGGTCCATCACCTGAATGGGTTGACCGAAAGCCATCGTATCCGCCCTGGAAGGGACGGAAGGAATCCTGAGAATAGTTTATTTGTCCAACAAGGAGGTGTTCGAGCTTGAATATCTACCCAGCGTCATCTCACTGAAAAGGATATGTGAGAAGATCGAGGCTTTGGGTAAAGAGAGAAATCTTCCATATAAAACTTTGTTAGAAGGGCTCACGAAAAAAGAAAAAGGGAGGTAAAAAAAATGGGAAGAAAGAAGAAAGATTTGAATGTAGCTGACCCTTCGGAGATCTGTGGAGACGGAAGTTGTGGGTGTGGATGCGACGGATTTATAGAGACCGAAAAGGTTTTATCTCAGGAGAAGATCCGGGAAATCCGCTCATCCTCGGAAGAGGAATCGCTGGGAACAACCGGAAATCCCGCCGGGAGAAAAGGGGTTAAAAAATAAGGCACCTTGCCACGCGAGGAAGCCCTAGGATGCAGCGTAATTTTTGGGTGCCGGAGCATCACGCACATGGAATGGAAGGGCTACTTTGTCCCACGTGATCCCTAAATTCACAATATCGTGTGTAAGAAAGATACCGGGAGCTTGACTCCGTACTTAAGTACGGAGCTTATACTTATATCTAGAACCGATAGCGTCTCTGTCATGCCTGTGTTCCCCAGGACCGCTGTCTATATTCGATACGGGGACACGCATTATCTCGGAATGGAGGTGATAACTATGAGTACCAAACGCAAGATTGAGGTCTTCAGCGCGGGTTGTCCCGCGTGTCAGGAGACAATCGAGCTCGTCAATCGAATCGCCTGTCCATCCTGTGAAGTCAGCGTCCTAGACATGAAGAACTTAGATGTAGCAAGTAGAGCCAAGAACTTGGGCATCCGCTCGGTACCCGCTGTGGTTATCGATGGCAAGCTCGCCGATTGCTGTGCAGGACGTGGCCCGGATGAGGGTACGCTGCGGGCCTTAGGGTTGGGACAACCGTTGTGACACACGAATGAGGTGGTGCATCACCGGCAGAGGTCAGATTGTTTCTCACCGGGGCAGTCTGGCCTCTTCTTTTTGGTCAACATAGACGAGGTTATTTCAAGAAGAGGGGTAAATTTGAGAGCCTTTAGTTTACGTATTTCCTCCTAGCTTTTACAGTCCCATTGACTCAATGAGAATGAACAATGCCAGGACGAAGAGGGTAAGCCCTCCTATGACGGTCCATGAGCTCTTCTTCATCATCTGAGGGAGGGTTGCCGTTCGTACTTTACCCCAACCCAGCACGTTTCGCTTCAAGAAGCCATAACTCTCCGCAAAGAGGGCCGCACCCACCAGCATGCCCAATTGGCCTCCGAACAGGGCGTCCAAGCTCCCCTGTCCAACTGCCCCCCAGCCTGTACCAGGACAATAACCCAGAAGGCCAAACCCTATCCCAAAAATGATGCCCCCAACAATATTCCTCCCCAGTACCGCCTCCTTGATACGGGGTTCTACCCCGCGTTTCCCTCTCAGGTAGTGGATACCAATTGCCCCGACAACCACGGCAGAAAACATCACCTTCACCACAGTGAGGTCGGTGAAAAGAAAGGTCCCCATGATTACACCGTATTTGGTCACCTGGGCCTTCTGAAGCAGAAAGCCGAAAATGATTCCGGTTATCAGTCCCAAAAGGAGTTGTCCGTTTCTCGATTTCACCCAGGGTGTCATATTCCCTCCTCAAAGATAGAGAAGTCTTCCCATGCCAATCCCGCCGATGAAGAAACAGGTTGCACTCACCCAACCACTTATAGTCAATTGCAGCGTACCGCTGATCCCATGGCCGCTCGTTCACCCACCGGCGAGGCGGGCCCCGAACATCAAGATCACCCCTCCCACAAAGGCCATGGACCATCGAAACCAAATGCCCGGACCAAACTGTGTCTCCCAGAGTCCTGGGACGGCTTTGATTGAGAAATCCCCTGATATCCAAGCCGAGAGGAAAGAGCCGATGATCATCCCGACAACCAGCATCCACTGCCAGTCAACCTGGGGCTTCTCCTCCTGGAAATAGGGATTCCCTTTCGCATGGTCCGGGACAAATACCTTTTCGATCATCCCGGCCGTCCTTACAAAAGATGTGGAAACTCCCAAGAGTTTTCCAACGGACAATAAGGCAAACCAGCTCAGCACCCCGATCAGAGCTCCCACGAGGTAAGGTGACCATTGGACCTGCTGAAGTAATTCAAGCATGCGAATATCCTCCCTATGGATTTCTACAACCTAGGGCCATGGGATACAGGGCAAAGTGGGCATTCGGTCGAATAGCCCGCAGCCCCCCAACCGCTCATCCCCCCTGCTACATTATACACCTTTTTGAATCCATTCTGAAAAAGAATGCTGGCGGCCATGCTGGACCGACGACCTGTGTTACAAATGACAGTAATAGGTTTATCCGGGTTAATTTCCTGGTAGCGTGATCGTGTGTCCGGTGAGGGAATGTGAACTGCACCCCGGATATGGCCGTCGTCCCATTCCCGTTGGGCCCGAACGTCCAACAACGTTAAGGCATCTCCCTTCTCAAAGTGCTCCTTGAGCTCTTGAACCGTCATCTGGGGAAGAGTCTGGATTGGTAACCCTTCAACTGACCACGCATACATACCCCCATCCAGGTAACCCACAGCCTGATCAAGACCCACCCGATGCAGCTGAATGGTTGCCTCCTCTACCTGACCCACATTCTCAACAACGAGCACGATGGGCTTGTCCGACGGCAAAACCCAACCGGCGAAGGTTGCAAAATTGCCTCCCAGATCGATGTGGTACGCACCTGGTATGTGTTCTCCCCCGAAAGCCATGTATTCCCGAACATCGAGGATCAGGCATCCCTCGTCCCGCAGCCGATCCACCTCCTTTGGGCTCAACGGTTGGGGAACTGTAAGTTCTTTCACCAATGTGGGCCCTCTGGCGTTGATGGTGGAGCACCGGCTGAAATGGTCAGGGGCTTCCGGCATACCTGTCAAGAGAGCCTCCTTGAATTCCTCTTCGCCCGGAGGCTTGAGGGCGTTGTTATAGAGCTTCTCGTAACCGATAGTGCTCGACCTCTTGACGCTCATGGCTCGCCCGCAGAGCGAGCCAGCACCGTGAGCGGGATAGACCTCACAGTATTCGGGGAGTTTCATCAACTTATTATGAAGGCTGTTGTACAACCTGGAGGCCAATTCATCGGCCCTCCCGGGAAACAGGTCGGGGCGTCCTACATCTCCCACAAACAGCGTATCCCCAGAAAAAACGGCAACGGGCTCAGGCCCTCTGGACGGGTCCGTAACTACATAGGAGACATGTTCCGGTGTATGGCCCGGGGTCTCCAGAATCTTCAGCTCCATACCTCCGATTTCAATGGTATCCCCCTCTGCTATCCCGACATGATCGAAACGCCACTTCCCCTCCTTCGGAGCATAGATTTTCGCCCCAGTCATATCGGCTAGGTCGATATGGCCCGAGACGAAATCCGCATGGAGGTGGGTTTCCAGGATGTGGGTAATATTCATACCCATGGCCTTGGCCACCACGATGTACTCTCCCACATCCCTCTTTGGATCAATGATGGCACATGCCTTCTGCCCCCCCAAGAGATAGGATGTATGTGCCAAACCTGGAACGAAAAACTGCTGGATAAACAATGCTGGTCCTCCTAAATCAAATTCGTCATATCTATACTAAAATAATCCCCAGGCCTTAATCAAGCGAATTCATTACCGAGAAGCTCCAGACAGGATCAATCAGTCCAAGATCACCCGGGAACGTCGAAACCGTTGAAGAACGTCAGTTTACCTATTTGGTCTAATCCTATGACTGAAGGCAAATTACTAAATGGTTAAACACGAACGTATGGAGAGACTTTTTAAATCAGGGCTTATCGCTGTGCCTCGGTAAACTGGGTTGGCAGGAACATCTTCCGGAGGATCTAAAAATTTTCCTGATAGCATGATAAACCAGGATTCCGGCCACAAACCCGACTGCCATGTTAAAAACCAGCGACATTCCGGCTGTTACACCGGCAGGGATGAGATCCTTTTCCCATCGCAGATCCTTAACAAATTTCGTTAGCTCTATGCCCACCAGGAACAACATCGCCCCAAGAATGCTCAGGGGGAATGCTCCCAATAACTGTGCAATGGACCTACCCAGAAAGAGACCCAAGGTAATCTCAATGATTCCCTCGATTATGTTCGCTCCGCCGGTTCTCGCACCAAAATAGTACTGACCCGCTAATCCCCCCGCGCCATGACACATGGGCATCCCACCGAAAAAAGGCACCGCCGCATTCATGATGCCCATATTCAAGGAAAGCTTTCTTTCGCTTACGGGCCTGTCAGGAAAATAGTTCTCGATGAGGGCAGCGGTCGCAATTACCGCATTCGTGGCGGTCAGAACAACCTGGGCAAATCCCGCCAATACCAATGATTGCCAAACCTCCCGCAGGGTAAAACCCCTAATAATCGGGAGCGAAAAGCTCAGATGCGTAGCACCGGAAAGTTTCCCCTTGTAGGCCATGATCCCGAGGGCGAGCCCCACTAAAACCACAGCAGCCGGCGCATATCTGTTCCCTCTCAGTGTAAGAATGATTACAACAGAGGCAATGCCCAACGCCCACCCCGTTGAGACCATTCTGAAACCCTCGATGGCAAGCAAAACGCCAAGGGTCAGCTGGATACCACGGACCACGCTCTTTGGCGTTAGCCTTGCAACCCGGTCTATCAAGCCGGTCCCGGCGAGAAGGAGCCATATAACCCCGGTACCGAAGCCGGAAGCGTAAATGAGGCTGGGGGGCCACTTTTGTGCGATTGCCGTGACTGCAAGGACCTTTTTAGGCTCGATAGGCATGGGGAGTTTATAAACGATCCCGGTAATAATGTTAGCCAGACCCATCATGACCAAAAGCCCAGCTGGGTCCATCCCGCAAACAGCGATGTAACCGATGGCGAGGGGAAACAGCGTGCCAAAATCGCCCATCGATCCCGCCAATTCCCTCAAGTTGAATTCGAATTCGCCGACCTTCATCATTCCCCAAAATATGTTTTTCCAGGAATAAGGGTAAAAACCCGCTCACTGAAAGATTTCTTTGAACTTCTCCATTGTCATCTTCCTCAGGCTTTCTTCAAGCAGGGTAAACTGCTCAAGGAAATCCCTTCCGCGACCTGTTAATTGTGCGCCTTTCCCTTTCCCGCCACCTACCTGGACATTCACAAGTTTGAATCCGGCCCTCTCCTCCATTTTTTTGATAATTCCCCAGGCGTGCCGATATGACATGCCAAACCCCTCTGCAGCCCTCTGAATCGAACCATTCTCATGAACTGCACCTAAAAGAGCGGCCTTCCCTGAGCCGAGAACGACCTCACCTTTATTCTCAATCCAGAATTTCGCTTTGATCTCCATACAAAGGCCTCCTCCCCAATGATTAGATGCAAGACAACCAAATATGCTTTTTAAAGCATAATGTCAAGAAAATATTTCCCTTGGGTATTTGGAAATAACCTGTCTTATATGCTTAATCTCAAAAAAGGAGGGTGGAGCAGGGTATCTTCCAAGTACGCTTTGGTTATGGGGAAAGGGTAGATGATATCTGAAAAAGAAGAGATGAGACACGGAAACTTGCGTTCTCGCTAAAAATCTAAACTCGCTAGGGAACCCCAGCAGAATGAGAGTCGTTCAACATGTCATAACTGGAACTGAAGGAACAGTTTCCACCCAGCTACCCGTTCTTGAACTCCTCTCCTTGCCCGAATAATAACCTGACGAAACCGAGCGCAAGAACGGCCAAAAAAAGCATGCCTCCAGAATCCAGGAAGGGTAATGTCAGCCGCGGGGGCAAGAACCGAGAATGTGCTGCTATATAAGTGTTAGGGGAGTTCTCCACTACTTCCCAGCTTCTATAGCCTTGGTTATATCCTGGGGTTCCACGCCCGGAGTCTGAACACGTGTCTTCTCATAAAATCCCTCTATCTTTGACGTAAGCTCTTTTTCCTCCCTCTCCGTTTCCTTCAGGGCATCTTCGAGCTCCGATAATTCTTCCTTCGGATAAAAGGTGAAGTCACCGGAGATGCTTATATCTCTGAGCGTCCTTTTCTCAACTTCCTGCACGGTTCTTATGAGTCCGCCCTTCGCCTTGTACATCCCATAGAGGATCTCGATGCCTTCTTTGATCTTCACCCCCCTCGGAATTCGTGGAGCCTTCTTGAAGAGAAACTCCGGGGAATTGAACCATAACGCAAGTTCTGTCATTTTCTGGATAATTACATCATTCAACTCCACTGGTTCAAGTTTGCCTAAGAGCTTCGCAAACTTCTCCCTCAAGACCTTAATAATCTCACCCCTGGGTGGAATGGTTCCTAGTTCCCGTTTCATAGTGGTAACATTCTCCTTCATCGTCTTGTACACTTTGTCGCGGAACTTCTCATCGGGAGCCTTTATGGCATTGGCCATCTTATCGTAGTCGAAGTCGAGGATTACCGAGCCCACAAAGACCATAGAGTCTGAAATGTCAGCGCCGCCGAGACCTGCAATCTTGCGGCCCTCAGCGGTGATAATATCATTCACTTCGCGAAATTCGGCTTTTATGCCAAATTCCCCGTAAGTCTCTACGGGCGGAACTGCGAGATGTTGGTAGATATCGCTTATCCTTTGGGGGAATCGGGGATTGTCTCGGTTCCATACCACATGATAAAAGATCTGGTCGCGGTCGAGATACACCGTGCCACCTCCCACCTCTCGTCTGATGATTGGTAGCCCTTGCTCTTTGCAGTATTCGAGGTCCACCTCCCGTTCCGCGTCCTGAAAGTATCCAATGCTCATGAATGGGGTTGCGGGCGATACAATATCAACGGCCTCCACACCCATTCTTGCCAGGGCATGGAAGATGAGCATGGATTGCTCCCAGGGTCTCTCCCCCAGGTCAAATAGATACATAGCGCCTCCTTTCCAAGTTCATTGGCCTCCTGTCCTATTTCTTATTCTAGCGAAACCTAACATTTCTGCAAACATCATACAAACAAAATCTATGACTTCTTGGTCCCTGTGATTTTTACTGCGGCAATTTTTGAGAAAACGGTTTTAAATACGAATGGAAATCAAAGAACGTTAATTTATTACTATAGTATCAACCTCATGAAAAGAGGACTGGGGTCAACAGAGTGTTTCAGCTTTGAGATTATGGGCCCAAGGGCTCACACTCGCACCAAGCCGGAAAAAATGCCTTCATTTTCCACGCAAATGCCTTGCACAGGGTGGACTCTCCGCGAGATGTGTCAAATCAGTGTTAAAGGAGAAATATGAGTAGAGAAATAACCCGCCTAAGGAAGGATCAACAGTAATGATCCCGCTAAACTCTAGAATGCTGGCATGGGCATATCCCCCCAGAAATGTCTGGGCATGGTCTCCAACACCTCCAAAACTTCACCAGTCTCCGAATCAACTTCTACCAAGAATAGGGGTGTCCTCATCGCATTAATACTAAAAGCCTCTGATTCGGGAATATGTCCCCCATCAGGAGAGGAAAGCTTTGAAACAATCACCCTTAATGTTTCCTTTTGGGTCCGGCAATGTTCATTGTGATGGTTCCCGCCAATGAAGGGAACCAGAAGCCTCATGGGAAACCTCAGGTTTTCCCAATCCATACGTTGAGGTCTGCGGAGGATTTCATCCTCCGTGGCAATGAGCCTCCCCATTCCATGGTGAGACGGAACAATATGGGCAATATATGACGTTTCGTGATCCAAATGAGACTTTTCCATCAGGGACCGTGTTCTTTCATCATCTAAGGCAAAATTAACCACCTTTCGCATCTCAATATCTTTTCTGGGATAGGAGTAGACCACCCTCGTATTTTTCCCCTCCAAATAAAAGCTTGGAATTCGCCCTTTGGTGTATTCCCTCAGGAGAAATCCAAACCCTACGGTAATGGAAAGGATTAAACCGTATACAAGGACGGGGGAAAGTGTCCTCTCGAATCTCCGACCCCCTAAGAGGGAAGAAAACCGACCTCCTAAATTAAAGGGAAGGAACATGCCCGTCTTTCTCCTGTATGCCAAGTATTTTTCGCCATATCTCCCCTCCATCTCCCTCTCTTCATGTCTTGCCAGGTGATAGTAGATGAAAACCATGGTGACATACATCACCAAGATGAAGAAACGAGGCCAGAATAGAAACAACCCCAGACCCGAAACGATAAGCCCCAGATATTGAGGATGCCTTACGAATGCGTACAGGCCATTGGTCACGGGACCCTTTCGGAAAAGTTTTGCCCCGTACACGTGGAGCGCACCGATGATAAAAATCCACAACCCAATGGGGAATAAGGAGAACCCAATCCTTTCTAACCACGTCAACATCGGATCCTCGGACAAGAGAATGTGAGGGAGAATAAAGCCTGTTAGCCAACGGGTCCCAGAGAAACCATGGAGTCCTTTGAGGAAGGGGCCGTAAATGGAGTAAAAGTAGAAGGCAAAGGGGCTCACCATGATGATGATCTCTAAAGCGATCAACCCGTAAGAAAGAATGATCGATCCTCGGACAACTCTCTTTAGGAATGCCATTTCTCCCCTCCTGGAAAAAGATGTTTGCTCATAATTCCTCTATATGTAGGTGCTAATTCGTTTCACATAATTGGGGGCATCCCGCCCCGTGGCAAAAATTTCTCCCCCCCTTATACGCAGGTTCATCTTTGGCAAAGGGCTTGGAGGGGGCCCTGCAATGACCTTTCCCGTTAGCACTTCGAAATGGCCCGCATGGCACACACAGTGGATTTGGTCGCCCATGTTCATGATACAACCATCCTCGTCTTTCCAGTGCACAATGCAGGCAAGATGGGTGCATAATGCGCCATAGGCCAAAAATTTCCCGTTGTGATTTACCAGGAGGCAAGGGTATCGACCATATCGAAACTTTACAGATCTCCCCGGGAAGATATCCGAAACCTTTGCGATCTTTACAAGGTTCTCCTCTATACCCCTCGATCTTTCCGAGGGAAAAAGAAATTTGAAGACGGTGTACAGAGCACCCGCAACCCCACTGATGACCGTCAAGCCCAGCAGGGAGTTCAAGAACCTCCTCTTGCCGATATCCCTTGGAAGAACATTTTCCTCTTTCACCCTCAGTGTCTTCATAATTCATCCCTGAAGGATTCAACCATACCTGGAAAATGGAAGAACCACTTCACACGGTAACCACCTGCGAAGACGCGAATTTTTCTCGCCGGGTGGCCGTGCTTGTATCCACGACGACCTTATCCCCCACGATCTTAACGGGGTGAAGATCCAATGGCCTGGGAGGAGGCCCGCTAACCACTTCTCCCACCCGGTTGAATATTCCTGCATGGCAAGGACACTCGAATCGGTCGTTCTTTTGAACCCATGGGGCAATGCAGCGCAGGTGAGTACATACGGAGGACATGGCCAAAAAGCCTTCATCCAACCTGTTGATATAGAGCTTTTCCTTCCTGAAAGAGACGATGGCTCCTACCTTAAAATCCTCGACTTTGCCCGCAATAAAGAGCTTTTCTTTCCTCTTCCTGGTTCGCGGCCACAAGTAGGCAATGGTTCCGGCTATCATTTCTCCCGCGATGACAGCCCCTGCAAGAATCCACGCGGTTCCGATAAATTTTCTCCTTGAGATATTCATGTCGATCCCTTTTGCTTTACCCTGCGCCCCCTGACAGACCTTTCTCCTCTAACAGTTCTGAGGGATTAATGAAGTGTTTCTCCCACCACTGGGAACATTTCTTCAAACCGAAAGCCAGGCCCATCAGTTCTGTGAAATAGAAGACAGGCATGGAGTCCGTTGTTGACGGATTCCGGACTTCCAGATTGAAGTGACAGAGTCCGCACGGGGTGACGATCGCCTGGCCCCCACCTCTCTCGCGCCAGCCATGATCTCGCCCACTATGCGCTTCACGATATCCGCACGCGTAAAGGTGAGATCAGCCCCACAGCATTCCGTCTTATATGACCACTCCAGAGGAATGGCTCCGAGGGTTTGCATCAGTTTATCGAGGCATTGGGGATTCTCCGGGTCATCCAGATGAGTGATTTTGGGAGGACGTACCAATGCGCAGCCGTAATACGAGACGATTTTCAAGCCACGGAGGGGACGCCTGACCCTCTCGGCGATCCTTTCCATACCCACATCCCTTACGATTACGTCCAAAAGGGCCCTCAATTCCAATCTACCCGTAAATTCGAACCCTACCAGAGACTCAACCCCTTTTCTAACGTCAAGGTCACCTCGTAGGGCGTGATCGGCTCTCTTGAGGTTTCTAAAACAGCCCGCGCATGTGATGACCAAAGGGCGACCTCTTTCTTGAGCAATAGCAATATTTCTGGCAGGAAGTGAGATTGACAACATATAGTTGAGGTTTCGCGCTGCCGCCGCCCCACAGCAGTTCCAATCCTCAATTTCCTCCAATTCCACTCCCAATACACTCAACACTTCGCGGTAAGAAAGGGTGTATTCTTTGGAGGTGGAATGGGCAGTGCAACCAGGATAATAGGAAAACCTCATGTTCAATTCTCCAATCCTTCTTTTAATGATTGAAGCAAAATGTACACCAAAACCGTTTTCATGGATAAGAAAAAGGGTAGGGTAACTAATTGATATTCCTATGTATTCTTTAATCGTCCGAAAAGACAAGGTCAGTTATAAAGGAGGGTGAGTAAATATGTTTCAATCTGACCGTAAGGAAACCTGATCAGTGAGAATAATATACTCACTTTCCTTCTTGATCGATTTATCCTGAAACCAGGGATTGGTCCTTCCTGGACTATGCACTGGCGTTTGCTTATGGTGAATGATTGTGGGATTGTGGAAGAAGCGGGAAGAGTTTTCAGGCCAAAAAAAGGTTCATTTCCGCCCACAGGAATAACGATGACCGGAGAATCATCCGCAGAGCCGTAAAGAATCCGGTTGGAGCATGCCATGCACAGTGCAGATGTTCCCCAACGTGAATGACCAAATCTTACAGGGGCTGAAGTCCATTAAAAAGGACTAAGTTCGCGATCGTAGTGTAAAAATTTTTCTCACCACAATTCCAGCCAAGGCCTAACGTGGGTAATACTTACGCGAGAACAAAAGTGTTTTCGGGGGCTGTTTAACTCACAGAGGATTCACCAACTCAGCTAGGACCAAGCATCAGAGTATCTTTTAGCGGCATAGGGGGTATCAAGAGTTTAGTTGGCACAATAATTGTTTTATTCCTTAATTGGGGTGGCGGTAGTTCGTGAAAAAGGATGAAGGGAGGGATTGTATATGCCAAAGGATCCTGTTTGCGGCATGATGGTAGATGAAACAAAGGCTGCTGCTAAAACAGAATATGAGGGGAAAAAATACTATTTTTGCGCTTTGGGTTGCAAGGTAGCCTTCGACAAAGATCCCAAAAGGTATCTCACGGAGGCAAAAGAAGAGATGCGGAGAATGCACGGTCACCACTGATGCCTCTCACCTAGGGAGTGAATTGAAGATTGCAATACGAAAAACTACCGTCACCTTTTATCGCTCTATCCCTGAGGGAGATCGAAACACCACAAGATTTAGATAGTACAGTGTCTTTAGGAGTATTTTGGCTGACTATTTTATTAACTTCCTGGTTCTGGTTGCCAAGCGAGGGACCACCAGAAGGTCTTCACTCGCCCCACTGCGGTAAACTTCATGGCGTGTCCCTCGGGTCATTCGAATAGATGGAATGGGGAGGTTTCAAATGAAGAAGATATTGGTAGTTGAAGATTATGAGAGCCTCCGGGTTTTATACCACGATGTATTGTCAGAAGCTGGCTACGAAGTGATACTGGCCGCCAACGGGAGGGAAGCTTTGAAACGAATAGACAAAGCTAAGCCGGACCTGATCATATTAGATATCGTTATGCCAGTAATGGATGGGATGGAGGCCCTTGGCAGGATTATAAGAAAAGAAGGGCACATCCCCATCATTCTGAACACTGGATATTCCGGGTACAGGGACGACTTCATGAGCTGGGGTGCCGATGCATTCGTGGTCAAATCGGCCGATTTGGAGGAGTTGATGGCAAAGGTACGAGAGAT
>JABAOH010003329.1_pt1 | contig 14378 bp, 17 predicted proteins | sample 7062181 | NCBI WGS metagenome assembly JABAOH01 (sample SAMN14538630, study PRJNA623070) | marine sediment metagenome | biome: marine biome [ENVO:00000428]; feature: marine pelagic biome [ENVO:01000023]; material: deep marine sediment [ENVO:00002113]; isolation source: pool of 5 deep marine... | reverse complement strand
GTGGCTTTCGACGGGTTTTTCACCAGCCACCAGAAGAGGCTCATATACCACTTCGAGAACAGGAAGGTGATACAGAATTTTCTCGGCCCCTTCGAGCCGACGGTGACCTCCGTCGACCCGAAAAAGCCCGTCACCATCGGACCCTACATGAATGACCCCGATCTGATCAACAACAAGAAGCAAATGGCATTGGCCATGGAACAGGCCTACAGGGTAATTCCGAAGCTTTTCAGGGAATACGGGAAACTTTCGGGGAGAAGGTACAGCATGGTGGAAAAGTACCGGATGGAAGACGCGGACGCTGCGCTCTTCATCCTGAACTCTGCTGCTGAAACTGCGAAAGACGCCGTCGACATCCTCCGGAGACAGGGAAAAAAAGTGGGCCTGATTAAGCTCAACGTGATACGCCCATTTCCGATTCGCGAGGTGGTAGAGTCGCTGAAGAACATAAAGGGCCTCGTCGTGGCCGACAGGCAGGACAATCCCGGCGGTTGGGGCGGACAGATGACTGTCGAGGTGAAGGCGGCCCTTCAGGATGTGCCGAGGAGCAAGACGAAAGTTGCCAGCAGGATTTACGGTATCGGTGGTAAGGAGTTCTTTATCGACGATGCGCTGGAGTTGCTCGAAGAGGCCGTAAAGATAGCGAAAACGAAAAAAGTGGATGTCCCTTACGAGTTTCACGGAGCGAACCCGGGGGACAAGACGTTCAGGCCGAAGCACATTTTCAAGCCAATCGCCGAAGAACAGTCAAGCGGCATCATCAAGGTAAGGGAAGATGAGGAGTCGGGAAAAATCAAGGTTTCCGGCGTTGTGGCGAGGAACCTGACGGAGAGGCCGAAAAGGGTCGCTTCCGGGCACGGAGCCTGTCCCGGCTGCGGGATATTTACGAACCTCAACATCTTCATGAAGGGGCTTCAGGGGCACGTGGTGGTCCTCTTCCACACCGGCTGCGGAATGGTGGTGACCACGGGATATCCCTTCACGTCACACAAGGTGACCTACATCCACAACCTCTTCCAGAACGGGGCGGCCACCCTTTCAGGTGTCGTGGAGATGTTCGAGGAGAGGAAGAGAAGGGGGGAGATCCCCGAGGACGAAAAGATCACCTTCCTGATGGTCACGGGAGACGGCGGCCACGACATCGGAATGGGTCCCAGCATAGGCGCTGCCATGAGGGGCCATCGGATGATCATCATCGAGTACGACAACCAGGGTTACCAGAATACGGGCAGCCAGCTCTCCTTTACGGTTCCTCTGGGCCACCAGACATCCACGTCCCATTTCGGCCCCTACCAGCACGGAAAGACGACCCATCACAAGGACACGGCGCAGATTTTTTCGGCCTGCAACATACCCTACGTCTTCACCGCCGCCGAGTCGCAGTTCAGGGATATGATACAGAAGGCGGCCAAGGCCCAGAAGATTGCCGAGAAGGGGCTGGTCTTCGGGAAGCTCATTTCCATGTGTCCCCTCGCGTGGATGACCGAGGAGCGCATGTCGATGGAGATCATCCAGGCTGCCATCGATTCCTGCTTCTTCCCCCTCTACGAGGTGGAGGACGGTATCACGACGATCAATTACGACCCCGAGGAGAAGGGAAAGAAGGTCCCCGTCACCGAGTGGCTGAAGCACATGGGGAAGACGAAGCACCTGTTCAGGCCCGAGTGCAAGCCAGAGCTCGAAGAGTTCCAGTCGGAGGTCGACCGGCGGTGGATCCGACTCAAGGAGATGCACAAAAATCCCTACCTATAATTACATGGTACATATCTCTACAAAAAAGGCAGGTTCTCACCTGCCTTTTTTTATGAAAGATGGTTCGTCCAGAATCCCGAAAAACCAGTCCATAGTCCGTAGTCCAGTGTCCATAGTCAAAATTTTATGTTTGTAGTCCGTAGACCAAGGTTAAAACTAATATGAGCAAAAGGTCTGAAGTTGGAAAGTTCTGAAACCCCGAACTGTATTTATTCCCCGTTCCGAATTACCATTAATTGCCATTGTTCGGCTATCTGACGTTCTGTTTTTTGCCTTCCTCTGGACTAGGGATTATGGACTATGGACAGACAATTCAACTTCTTGTTTCCCGGAGCTTCGGATGCTCGGGCCGCCTCATTGATTATTCCATATCCGTATCCAGATCCTGCCCCGCCAGCGGATCTTCCGAGGACACTTTGATGATGGTTTTCACGTTCCCGCGGGGATGGAAATCCCCGTATACCTGGAGCTTTCTCGGTTTCAAAAGGTCGAAGAGATCCTGATAGATCCTGTTCGTGGACTCTTCGTGGGAGATGTGTCTGTCCCGGTAGGCGTTCAGGTAGAGCTTCAGGGATTTGAGTTCCACGATCAGCCCGTCCGGCACGTACTCTATCCGTATGGTGGCGTAATCGGGGTACCCCGATCTCGGGCAGAGGCAGGAAAACTCGGGGAAGGTGATTTCGACGGTGTAGTTTCTCTCCGGAAAGGGATTTTCCCACGTTTCAAGTTTCGCCTCTTTTATTTCCTTTTCGCCATACTTCATCTCTCTCCCTCACAGGTTTTAATTCCCGTCTGTTTTCAAAGTATACTATACCCTATTTCGGCCATTTCCCGCAGTGGTGGGGGATAAATCTGAAAATCGATAATCGCCTATAATATCGAAGGGTTGTCGTAAATATTTAAAAGGAGCATTACACACCGCAGGAGAGGCTCGCAGCCATAACGGTTATGTACGAGATCAAGGGGTCCACAGGGTGGCCGGTGATTGGATCCGGGCCTGGTATGGCGCAGGTGGATCGGCTCAAAAGGCCGGAAGAGTTGACGGCTGCCTCAAATGCCACGGCGCGAAAAAGGACAACGATTACCTCTTCACCAGGGGATTCGCGCAAGAGCGAAGAGGGGGATACGGATGCTGGGTATCTCTTCATAGTATCGAATGCCCTTGATGTCGCTTCACCGAGGGTATATAATTTTATTCTGCTCGAATCTGGTGGTGAGTGTAGCTCAAAGGCAGAGCACCTGGCTGTGGCCCAGGTGGTTGGGGGTTCAATTCCCCTCACTCACCCCATTTATTTTGTCTATTGTCGGGATTCCCTGCAAACATATATGTGTTGATCCTTGCTTGTTCAGAGTCCAGAGTCCATAGTTCAGAGTCCATAGTTCAGAGTCCATAGTTCAGAGTCCATAGTTCAGAGTTCATAGAAGGGCATTTCAATTATGCGCCTTCGTCTGGATGGGCTCCGGGTGAAACTCCCCCTGCGATTATTCATCAAAGTTTAATCGAAGCAAACAGTGGGGAGGATCGTATGATGAGAGTAATCGGAACAATTTTATTGCTGCTTATGACTGCCGTTTCCGCCCATGGCGAGGTGCGCGGGGGGGCGGTGGAATACACTTCGGGCGAGGCGACGTTGAAGGGATATGTGGCCTACGACGACAGCTTTTCGGAGAAACGGCCCGGGGTACTGGTGGTGCACGAGTTCTGGGGACTCAACGAGTATGCCAGGAAGCGGGCACGCATGCTGGCTGAGCTGGGCTACGTGGCCCTGGCGGTGGACATGTACGGCGACGGCAAAGGGTCCGAGCATCCCGACGAGGCCAGGAAGTTCGCGACGGAGATCAGGAAGAATATGGATCTTGGCCGCAGTCGGTTCCTGGCGGCCGTGGATGTTATCAAGGGGCACAAATATGTCGATCCCGATCGCATCGGTGCCATCGGCTACTGCTTTGGCGGTGGAATCGTACTGCAGATGGCGCGCGACGGGGTGGACCTCAAAGGCGTTGCCAGCTTTCACGGCGCACTGGCCACGTCGGCACCAGCGAAGGCCGGTTCGGTAAAAGCGAAAATTCTGGTTCTGCACGGAGAGGATGACAATTTCATCACGCCCGAACAGGTGGAAGAATTCAAGAAGGAAATGGAGAGCGCCGGCGCCGATTTCCGGTTCATTTCCTACCCCGGAGCCACCCACGGCTTCACCAATCCCGAAGCGGACGAAAACGCGAAGAAATACAACATGAAAATCGGGTACAACGCGGAAGCGGATGCCAAGTCATGGGCCAAGATGAAGAAGTTTTTCAAGAAGGTATTCAAAAAATAGGCTTGGTGAACATCGTGTGCTTCGCCATCGGGTGCGGGGAACCTTGTCCGGCCTGCCCGCACGGGTTCACGGCAAGCCACGGAACTCCCCGGAAGGCCGGATCAAAGATCATAGCGACCCGTTCAACACTCCTCTCCATGATCACGTTTTATATTCAGAACCCGCGTAACGGGCGAAACCTGCGCGAGGGGGGATATGCGGCCGATAGTTTTGTGCGGCGATGGCTCTTTTGGCATAATCAAATGAGGTGTTTTCATTGCGCCACGGCCCCGGAGCGCGGCGCGCATGCAACGTGAGTCCCAGGGAGGACGAAAAAAGTGATCGGACGTTTTTCCCGGCTCGGTGTTCCCAGGGAGCTGATAAAAAAGTTCGACTTTTACCGCATATGTCTTGGAGGTGCCTTTGCCCTTGCGGCCTACCTGTTTGAAGGAAAGGCCGCCCTCGATACTCCCATTGGGATTTCCCTGGCCCTTGCATCCGTCATCCTGAACGGCGTGCCGATCCTCAAAGGCGCAGTCGAGGGCCTCATCAAGAGGAGGGTCAACGTCGACGAGCTGGTGAGTATCGCCGTGATCGCGAGCCTGGTCGAGGGGGAATTTTTAACCGCTGCCGTGGTGAGTTTCGTGATGGTCCTCGGCTCGCTGATCGAGCAGGCCACGAGCGAGTCGGCGCGTCACGCGATCAGGTCACTCATGGAAATATCCCCGAAAACTGCCACCGTCATCGTCGACGGAGAAGAACGAATCGTAAACATATCCGCGGTTAAAAATGGGGACAGCCTCCTCGTGAAACCGGGAGAACGGGTTCCCGTCGACGGCTCCGTTATCGATGGGATGACCGCAGTTGACGAATCGCCAGTAACGGGGGAGCCGATTCCCGTGGAGAAGAAGGCTGGCGATGAAATATATGCCGGCACGCTCAACCAGACAGGGGCCATCAGGGTGATGGCGACGAGGGTGGGAGAAGACTCGACCCTCGGCCGTGTCATTAGGCTCGTATCGGAAGCCGAAGCCCATAAACCCCGTGCGATACGTCTCATCGACCGGTACGCCCGCTGGTTTACCCCCCTCATTCTCACCTTTGCAGGTGCAGCCTGGATTCTCACGGGAGATACGAGCAGGGCGATAGCCGTGCTCATCGTGGGGTGCCCCTGTGCCCTCATTCTGGCAGCTCCAACGGCTATCGTCGCCACCATCGGCCGCCTGGCACGATCGGGAATTCTGGTAAAGGGGGGGCTGTTTATCGAAGTGATGAGCAAAGTCGACGTAATGCTCTTCGACAAGACCGGCACCCTCACCGAGGGAAAGCCCGAAGTAGATGAGATCGTATCCGCCGAGGGCTTCCATACCGATGAGGTTCTTGCCCGCGCGGCAAGCGTCGAGAAAAACAGCAACCATCCCCTGGCAAGAGCCGTTCTCGATGCCGCAAACCGAACCGGAGTTCGCTTTCGGGAAGCCGAAGGACTCATGACCAGGGTCGGGCTGGGCGTGAGCGGCCGGGTTGACGGAGCCCTCGTCGAGGTGGGGACAACCTATCTTGGGGGAGGCACGATCAATCTCCCGCAACGGTTGCGCCGGAACCTGGAGGTATTCAAACAACGGGGGGCCACGCCCATCGTGGTCTATCAGGACAGCAGTCCCATAGGGATTATCAGCGTGTCCGACCATGTGCGAAAAGAGGCGAAACAAACGATCATGCGGCTTCGATCGATGGGGATCTCACAGACCGGTCTTCTCACCGGTGATCACGAGAAGTCGGCCCGTCTCGTGGCTGGCTCGGTGGGTCTTTCAGACGTATGGTACGGGCAGAGCCCGGAAGAGAAACTCAAGAGGATACGATCTTATCAGGAGGAGGGAAGCATCGTCGCATTTGCCGGCGACGGGATAAACGATGCCCCTGCACTTGCCACGGCGAACGTGGGAATTGCCATGGGTGCCGCGGGGACCGACATCGCGCTCGAGACTGCCGACATTGCCCTCATGATGGATGACATATCGAAAATCCCCTTTCTCGTGGCCCTGAGCAGGAGAATGCTGAAGATTATCGTGCTCAACATAGTCTTTGGCATGATCTTCAATCTCGTTGCCGTCCTTGCAAGCGGCATCGGGGTTCTTACGCCCATCATGGGTGCCGTGGTGCACAACATCGGATCCGTGCTGGTGGTTCTGTCCTCAGCCAGCCTCTCTTTCGTCAGAGAAAGTAATGGGAAAATTGACCCACCGGAAACATCGTGAGAGGGATGCAATTTTCCTCGAATCCTCAACAGGTCAGTTCAGGGTTTGAGGTTCAGTGGTCAAAGTTAAGTTCCATAGATGAGTTTATTTAAATTTATTTGACAATTGCCAAAATCAGGATTATAATTTTAAGTTAGGCTTAAGAAAGTGGAACAATGGCCTATCCCGCCACACAGGTTATTCGACCTATTTCTTAGCACAACAATAGAGACAAGAGGACACAATAATAGTGCGGAACCCAACAACGCAAAACCGCGTGGAAATGAAATATGAGGATTTGTCTTACCAAGACGTTTTTGGGAGATGCACGAAAGGGTAATCTATTTCACCGGGTTCAATGTCGAAAGGTGTTGTCGCGGTGAATTGGATGAACCACCCACACAAATTGCTTGCCGGTGCGGGTGGGACATTTATACAAGGAGGTTTATCAAGATGGTAGAAGGTAATGTAAAGTGGTTCAGTGAGGCCAAAGGTTACGGGTTCATCGAACAGGAAAACGGTCCGGATGTTTTTGTCCATTTCTCTGCACTTCAGATGGAGGGTTTTAAGACCCTGTACGAAGGAGACAAGGTGGAGTTTGAAATTTCCGAAGGCCCAAAAGGACCTCAGGCTACCAATGTTGTAAAAGTTAGCTGAGGCAAACGAAATAATGGACTGAAAAGCCCCGATAATTTTCGGGGCTTTTTTACTGCCTCTTCGTTTTTTTTCTTCCCTTTCATATGAATTCAGCGTGCTGCAGGAGCATGTCACCATTTTCCTGCAGGAAGCAGCCCATGCGTTCAACTGCCTGATCGAATGGTTTGATCGGCGAAATTGTATTCTTATTCTCTTGTATCGGTTTGTCGGTGATTAGTAGCGGCGGCCTCCCCCTCGTCCTCCCCTCCCTTGACGGCTGTCGGGGCGGGGTCGCGCCTCATTCACTTTAAGGTTTCTTCCCTTCAGCTCTTTGTCATTGAGGCCATCAATCGCAGAACGGGCCTCGTCCTTGGCGGGCATCTCGACGAATCCAAAACCCCTTGATTCACCACTAAACCTATCCTTTAGAATGTTTACCGATTCAACCTTCCCGAATTCTTCAAAAGCCTCCCGCAGGTCATCTTCGGTGACCGTGGGTGATAAATTACCTACGTAGATGTTCATTGTGCTCTCCTTTTTGAAACATATGACAACTTTGTATAATGCCTGCCCCTGCTTGTAGTGCAGCCGTATGTATTATCATACCCGCATATCCAGCAGTATGGTAAATATGTTTGTCTCCAGAATCTTGTGAATGGCTATTGACCTCAACGTCCTTAACTGTTTCCCCCCCTTTCATGATCGCTGCTTGTGATTTGAGCGGCAAACTTTCCCAAATCGGTTGGGGAAGAGATTTCGCTTCTCGCTAATCAGGCAGAAGAAGGTATCTTTCTGCTATCTGCTTTCTATTCTTCGTATTCTCTCCATCGGCAGAAAAGCTACGATGTCCCCCGGCGATTTATAAGGGCGAAGTATCTGTAGAATTTCAACCAACACTTTTTACAATCTTCACTCAAGAAAAGATCTCTGTTCATCTGGATGAAGATGCGTGTTAATGGATCATGACGATCTAAAACGTCCATACATCGAACCCTCCCATTTGTTTATGGAGATAGTTACCCCTGTAAAGGATTTTTTTCCTCGTGTACCATTCGGTCTTTATTGTCTGTATATATGAAGGATACGGCTTTATGTTTATTACAATTTTTTATTTTATACAACATGAAAATGGACTTATCTTCGAAACCACCCGGGTCAGTTCCCATTTCCTCATGTCGAATGAGCGATATGAGATAAAAATCTGAGGGAATGGGAAACGACCCCCAGAACATTACTTCCGATCTTCTACGCTTAACTCCATGACTATATTTCCCCAACCGCCGCACTGCACTCCCACATCAAAGCAGCCGACTCTTTTAAATCGCATCTCGTTGGGATCGACGCCGGCATAGAATAGCTCATTCGATGCGAAGATTAATTTAGCTGCCGCACTCAAAGCGTAGACACAGATCCTCGCCGGGTTGAGTTTCGTGATGAGGTTTCCTGCACCATCGAAGTAGAGCTTATCACCCACCTTGTGTTGACTATTACACCCCTGTGATTCCGCAACCTCAAGGACGATCGTCTTCCCCATAAGGGCGAGCCCCTTGTACAGGACATCTTCATTTCTTGGATTTTCCCGGAATTTCTCCATCTCCGTATCGTTGTACCCCAGGTGTTGCTGAATAAATTTCCACATGCTCTCATCGATTTTCATCGCGTCTCTCCTTCATTTTTAGTCCTCGGGGATATAATCTAATACCGCATTCATGGGGTCAAGCCCTGCTTTCTGACGTTCATGAAAATTAAAATGAAGCACAAATGGCAGGGCTTGTCCCCCCCACATCCTTTCATTTTGGGAAAAATGTATTAGAATAAACTATGACCGATTCCACTCTGGACTTCCATACTATCTACGAGGCTTACCGTTTCCGGATAATCCGCTACCTGACGAGACTGGTCGGACCGAGCGAAGCTGAGGATTTGACTCAGGAAGTATTCGTGAGAATAAGCAAGGGTCTCCGGGAATTCAGGGGAGAAGCGAATCTCTCTACCTGGATCTATCGCATCGCAACCAATGTGGCAACTGACAGGCTGCGCAGCAGATCGTTCAAGGAAGCACGGACGAGCACTTCAATTTCCCAGGATGGAAGACCTATCGAAGATTTCGATCTTTCGACGGGGGAGAAAAAACCCCCCATTGAAAAGCAGGTCATGCGGGGGGAAATGAGTTCATGTGTTCATGATTTCATAGGCAGCCTTCCGGAGAATTACCGCGCAGTTGTCACGCTGAGTGATGTGGAAGAGCTGAACAATCAGGAAATTGCTGAAATTCTGGGACTTTCCCTGGAAACCGTCAAAATCAGGTTACACCGGGGCCGGGCGAAGCTGAAAAGCGTCCTCGAATCCGGGTGCAGCTTCGACCGTGATGAAGATGACGTCCTGGTGTGCGATCGAAAGCCCGATCCCGAACATCCCGAGTAAGAGATACTAATAATCAGAACGAGGTGTATCCTTTTCCGTCCCCCATCTGTCTATGTGGTCAGAAAGGAGGTGAGCCGGATGGAAAGTCTTACGAGTTTATGGGATTCCTATTGGTGGATATTTCCCCTGTCTCGCTCATCCGACAAGAGGATATGTGAACGGACCCCCAGGAGCTTACCCGGTATCAGTATTGCCTGCGATGAGGGCTTCTTTCTTCTTCCGCGGCCAGCGCTTGACCTCTGCCTCCCGTTTCAGCGCTTCTGAATATGTTTTGAAAGTCTCCGAATAAACTAACGCATCGATGGGATCGGAAGTGGTGGTCCTGCACGCCTTCTTTACAGAATGCTCTCCCATTCGCCTTTGAATGTCTTTCGTTGCTCCGCAGTAGAGCCTTCCGGATCGCAGGCGGAGTATGTAGAACCATGCGGGCATTCTCTCTAATGTAACAAAATGAACGGACCCGTGACAATTGCCATCGTAAAGGCCCGGGGCAGGCAGCGGTGGGAGGGGATACCGGGAAAAAATGATTGCATGCAGGCATAAGAAATCCCGCATGAAATAATTTCAAAATCCTCACGAAGATTTTTTTTAACAGGTCAATTTTTTCCCTTGACAGGGGAATCAGTTATTGTTATTTAATGAATGAATATTCATTCATTAATACTGTTGCGGGAGGGGAAGTAAATGAACATTACAAGGATGCAAATAATCGGGATGCCTATTGTATCCTTCGTGCTCGGTCTGACCATTAACCTCGTGCCTGCTAGCACCGCATCGATAGCAGAAGCAGGGGTAACAAAAGGTTCTGGACAGATCGTGTTCAGGGGTTATTTAAGCGGAGCGGGGGGATCGTACCTGGCGGCTGATCCTGCACCCGATATTTCCGTATCGAAGGAAAATTATGACTGGGGAAATTTGTGGGTTGGTTTTTCCGATTCAGAAGAGGTGACCATAACGAACGGGGGAACGGATATACTCAACATATCCGGTATAACCCTCTCAGATACGGAGAACTTTATCTTTTTAGCGAATGGAGGAACTGATCCCTGTGGAGACCTGCCGATAACGATAGAAGCCGGCACCAGTTGCACATGCCTCATTAAATTCTACCCCCAATCAGAAGCAACCTACAGCGCAGCCCTTACGATCGACTGCGATGATCCCGATACCCCGACTGTTGATATCGCGTTAATCGGCACGGGGGTTCCCAATGACTTCCCTTTTGATGGTGATGTCAATTACTCCGCCACCGTCAGCGGATGTTCCATCGTCCGCGAAGGGGTGGATAATATTGAAGGAGTGGGTGCTTATAGTCTGCTTATTCTCGCTGCGCTGTGGTTCGGAATCCGGAGAAAGAGGAAGGAGTGAAACCGGAAGCGGGGTCAAGACCGGCATNNTTCGTGAATAATAATCATTTATTAAAAGTAATGAAGGAGCAGGGAATGATCCGGGTATTGGAAAATAAAATGGTGAGGAGGATCATAACAGCAGCGGCTGTACTGATCTTCTCTATTACGACATCAGCAGGATTCGCAGAAGATAATTTTTACGTTGATCTGCGCGCAGCTCTAACACACCTTCAAGATGCTAATCATAATCCAACGGCACTCGGCGAGAGCCTCGAGAGTGATACCTTTCCCGGATTTGGTGTGGGAGGATCGCTTGGCTACTTTATCAATGAGAGGTTCCGCGTCGATGGGCAAATTTTTTACCAGCGCTACGTTTTTGGGGAATTTACCCGGGCCGGCGTGGATGAGGGGGGAGACGGCGATGTCGATTCCCTGGCCTTCATGGCGAATGTTTACTACGACATCGGATCGGGCGGGAAATGGACTCCCTATGTGGGCGCCGGCATTGGATGGGCTCTTATAAGGTATGATGTCGATGCATTCGGTGGCCCGTTTACCGATGCTCCCTTCATTGATGACGAGGACGGGGTCTTCGCATATCAGCTCATGGCAGGTGTTACCCTCAATGTGAGGGACGGTATGGCTATGGTTTTCGGCTATCGCTTCTTTGCAACGGCAGACCCGGAACTGTCGGACCTGACGGGAAGAAGATTTGATACGGAATACATGAGTCACAATATCGAGGTCGGTCTCCGGTTTCGATTCTGATAGTATGTGGACTCCCTTCAGATCCCGGAAGGCACGTTCAAGGTTCATACAGAAAGGGGGTCAGGCCCTGCCATTTGTCCTGGAAGGTTATGTATAATGTTTATGCGTAGGGGCGGTTCGCGAACAGCCCCTACCATTCCTTTGCTTATGGTTTAATAACCGAACCCTCGCAAAAGGTTCTCGTCCTCCGGTTTTGGTTTAGGGTTTTAACTCTGAACTCTGAACAAACTATGATGCCCGCGTTGAGCAACCTCTAACCTTTTAGGTGCCAGAACGTAATCAATCAACTCGTGAAAAGATGAGAACGGAATGTTTCCATCATGGAAACAATCTTTTCGATTTTTTCATCACCCACTGCCAGTTCCAAAAGCATGAGCTCGTCATCGTAAACATCTTCGGGGATGTGATTTTTCATTTCAGGCTCGAGAACGTGAAACACTTTCAGGTTAAGACATTGTCCTGCCAGAGCACCGGACCAGCTGGGGTCTCCATCGATAACGGTCCTGGAGCCGACTTCGAGATATTGTTCATTGGTGATTCCCCACACCACGAAGAGATTTTCCGTAGAATGTTCTTCGGCTGCTTTTTTGATCGCCTCTTGACTCTCCAAGTCAAGTGCCAGAGCAGCCGTTCAGACGAAACAGGCTTCCCTGACCAGGATGACTTGCGCTCCTGCGGCTTCCAGACACTTTTTTAACGATTCTCCCTTGATTTCCTGGCCGTCTCCGAAAGCGATCACCTTTTTGCCATCGAGCATTTTTCCCCTCCTCACTGTTTTTCGGGTTTTCTCCGAGAACAATGGATAAACCGTCGGACAAATTCGTCATTCGGGTTAAAAACGGGCTGCCCTTCGCCACGATCATGATACGTTTTTTCCTGCCTCCCAGGATTTCCCTTATTCCATGGGCAATATAGGGAACGCCGGCGGGAATGTGCCCCTGTGTCGGGGCAAAGCCGACCAGTCCCCGCTTTTCGATGAACTCACTCATCTGGGACTTCTCGATCTCTTTCTGCTGAACTGCCAGGGCCGCGATGAGCCGGTAGTTTTTCAGGGGAATGTCATCCTGCCCGATCGGCAGGGTGATTTCGGGGTTTTGCAGTTCGGTGGCGTAGCGGTCGATGTCCGTTAATTTCAAGCCCCCGGCTTTGAGCGGTTTCAGGATCAGGCTTTCCTGAATGCGCTGCTGTGAGCCGCCTGCCCCTATGGGGTACTTTCCGAGGAGATCGAGCCTGAGGATTGGTGAGTACCCGTCATCTTTCGTTACCAGAAACGCCACGCCGCCGACCACGTCCTCCAGAATGGGCATGTTTTTCTCGAGGTGTCCCTGGAACTTCATGCCCAGTTTTGTGAGCGAGCCCCCGGCCACGACGGCCACATTTTTAAACAGTCCTGCTTTGACCAGAGCCGCTGCATGCAGAATGGCATAATGGGGACCTACACAGAACGATTTGACGTCGCAGGAGGTGGCGTTGTAACATCCGGACATTTCGCCGATGGCGCGGGCCATATTACCGCCGCCCCGCTGGTACCTGTCGCCCGCCGCCTCTTCGGAACAGCTGATGATAAAATCGATGTCCGACGCATCTATGTCTGAGCCGCGAAGCAGATGTTTCAGCGCTAAAAATGCCGAGGCCTTGGTGATCAGATTTTCCATGAGCACATCGGCCTTGAGCGATTCGTCTTCTTCGTGATGTCTTTGAAAACAGCCGATCAGGTTATCGTTATGATAAAGGGGAAGCGACTGGTCGCGGTCTATTTTTTGATGGATTTCTTCTATGCTTTTCCCATTTTGCAACTTCTGCAGCAGATCATCGCAGTTACACAGGGCGTGTTCTTGTATCGCCGGGAAAACGGTATCACGTAAAAAATTTTTTTCGAGCCAGACCAGGTCATAGGAGGATTCATCCGTTGAGCCTTTTAAAAGAGCGTAGAACTCTTCCTGGGACATGATTTCTCCGAAGGGGCCCGACCTGCCGAAACCGTCTTCGCTATTTACGAGATTATGGAACCATGGCTGGTTCACTGATCTGAGCCTGTCAGGTTCCATATTACCGATGAAAACCTGATTGGGAGCATAGCCTACCGCTTCTTCCATACTTCTCAGGTGACGGGTAATTCTCCCTGTGAGTTCTGGGTGCTTTTTGATTTCTCTTGACGGTTTGGATCCGTGACGGACGAAATCGGGAAGATGAACGAGGATATTGGAACATTTTTTGATGATTACCTGCCTTGAATTCATGTTACATCTCCTCTATTTTTTTCAACCCATCTTCTATCCTTTTTTCCGTTGAGGTATCAAAACCATCGATCCTCAAAACATTTTGTCCCCTCATGAAAAAAAGGAGCGCCGGAACACCCACGATTTTAAACCTGGCGCAGAGGTTTTGATTGTTCCATGCATTGATTTTGAAGAATTTGATGTTCGAAAATTTTCCGGCCACTCTATGTAGAACGGGTAGAAGAGCCCTGCAGGGTGCGCATGGAGGAGTGAAAAAGTCTACCACTACGGGAATATCTGAGGACAACACATCTTCATGAAAATCGACTTCATTGATTTCAATGAGATGGTCTCCACGACTCATTTACGTATCCGTATCAAACGTGTCCCATAGGTATCACATTATTGATCATGAAAAACGGTCTGTTCTTCGATGGGTGTCTGTAGCGCATCGAACGCTTTTTTCAAAAGGTTCCGTCTCAGGTCTTTTTCTTCATCCGCCGAGAGCCCGGGGTTCCCCAGGGGATGGGGTATGGCAATGGCCGGTATGATCCTGTTGGCGCCCACGGTCTGGGAGATGGTGATGATGGAACAGATGTGGGCCACCGGGATTCCAGCGCGCTCTATCTCTTTTGCTATCGTTGCCCCGCAACGAGTGCAGGTCCCTCACGTGGACGTGAGGATCACCGCCGAAACGCC
>JABAOH010033559.1_pt1 | contig 14381 bp, 23 predicted proteins | sample 7062181 | NCBI WGS metagenome assembly JABAOH01 (sample SAMN14538630, study PRJNA623070) | marine sediment metagenome | biome: marine biome [ENVO:00000428]; feature: marine pelagic biome [ENVO:01000023]; material: deep marine sediment [ENVO:00002113]; isolation source: pool of 5 deep marine... | reverse complement strand
AAGATAAATTAGCTTCAAAGGTACCCCTAAAAAATATAATGACAAAAGACTTGGTAACATGCCCACCAGACTGTGATATTTCTGAAGCTGCAAGACTAATGTCAAAACATCAATATGAAAGGATACCAGTTGTTTTTTTGGGTAAATTAGTTGGAATTATTTCTGCAAGAGAAATTGCAAAGGTTGCGCCCGCTGCTCTTGAAATTATGACAGAACATTTAAGGATTGAAGAACCATTACAAATTCTAGAAGAAACCAACGCTGGTGATTGCGAATTATGCGGAAACTATTCTGAAGAATTACATAATATTAATGATAGATGGGTTTGTGATAATTGTAAAGAAGAAGCAGCAGAGTTATAATTCAGAAGTTTCTTCCAAAACTCTTTCCACTATTGGAATAATTTTTTGAGATTGCTCTGTTAGAGAATAAGACCCATCATCATCTTTTTGAATATAATTTTTACTCTTTAATTTTAAAAGATGATAATTAAGACACCCATCTGTTATATTAAGTTTTTTTGAAAGTTGATTAAATCTTTTTGGACCATCTCTATGAATTGACAATAAAATTTCACGCCCCTTTACGTCAGTTAATAATTCACCCACTTTTTCTGCCATATATTTTTATAGAACAATAAGAAATTTAAACGCCCCACAAACACATCTAAATAAATTTAAATACTTTTAAAATTAAGTTATGAATACTCAAGAGGTTGAAGAAGAGTTATTAAAACTACTCAAAGAAAACAAAGAGAAACAAGTTATAGTTGAGGGAAAAAGAGATAAAAACGTTTTATGTTTATTAGGTTTTAAAAAAATACTCACCATAAATAAAGGGATATATGAAACAACAGAAAAACTAAAAGAAAAAGAAGTACTTATATTAACAGATTATGATCCTGAAGGAAGGAAAATAGCAAAAAAATTAAACTCAATTCTTCAACCTCAAAGATATAAAGTAGATAGAGAAACCAGAAGAAAGATTGGTTTTATGTTTACAAGATTAAAGATTAGAAAAATTGAAGAATTAAGGAGTGTTTTTAAATGACTAAATTAGCTCAAGCTACTTCTAAATATACAATTTATGCTAAATTTGAAGCTGAAGGAACCATTGAAAAACCAGATGTTATAGGTGCTGTTTTTGGACAAACAGAAGGTTTACTAGGACCAGATATGGAATTAAGAGAATTACAAAAAACAGGAAGAATTGGAAGAATTGACGTTGAGATGAGGAACCATAATGGTAAAACAACAGGAATAATTACAATCCCTTCGTCTTTAGATAGTTCAGAAACATCTTTGATAGCAGCTTGTATAGAAACAATAGAAAGAGTAGGACCCTGTTTGGCTAAAATCAATGTTGAAAAGATTGAGGATGTAAGAATAAGTAAAAGAAAATATGTTATAGATAGGGCAAAAGAACTTTTAGGTAAAATGTTTCAAGAAGATTTGCTTGATTCACAACAAATATCAGAACAAATAAAAGAGGCAGTTAGAGGAGAGGAAATATCAGAATTTAAAGGTTTACCAGCTGGTCCAGACATAGAGAACTATGATGAGATTATAATTGTAGAAGGAAGAGCTGATGTTGTTAATCTTCTTAAAAACGGTATAAAAAACGTTATTGCTATAGAAGGAACATCGATTCCTAAAGCCATTATTAATTTATCTAAAGAAAAAATAACAACAGCTTTTTTAGATGGAGACAGAGGAGGAGATTTGATATTAAAAGAATTAAAATCAGTTTGCGAATTAGATTTTATAATAAAGGCATTTAGAGGAAAGGAAGTTGAAGATTTGCAAAAAAAGGAGATATTCAAGCTATTAAGAAGTAAAATGCCTGCAGATCAAATAAATTCGGAGGTTAAAACTAGAGAAAGAAAACAAGAAAGACCCATTTACACGCGTGTAAAAATTGAAGGCGATAAACTTGAAGCATTTAAAGCAGTTTTAGAAGATTTAATAGGAACAAGGGCAGCATGTTTTCTTGACGATAACCAAGAAATATTGGGAAGAGTTCCTGTAAAAGAGATGTTTTCAACTATGCGTGGATTGAGTGCAAACAGTTTGATATTTGATGGTGATATTGATCAGAAATTGATTAATCATTGTTTGCATAATGGAATAAAATATATAATTGGAATGAAAGTTGGAAGAATAAGAACTCCTGAAGGAATAAACATTTTAACTATACATGATTTGAAATAATAGGTGATTGAATGAAGAAAAAGAAAGTTAAAGCTGAAGAAGTTGCTGAAAAAACAGGTGAAGCAGTTGGTGAAGGCATTAGAAAAGGTTGGGGCATTACAAAAGCATTTGGAAAAGGAATAAAAAAATCTATTACCAAGAAGAAAAACAAATAAATTATATTAGAAAACCATAGAAAAATTTATTATACCCACATAATAAATTATACAAATGCTTGATTTAGTTAAAAAAACATTAAGATATGCAGAAAAAACCTCAGATTATGCAGAAGTTAGATTTGAGAACGCTAAAACAAATAAGATAATAATAAAGAATGGAAATTTAGAAGCCACGGAGATCAACAAAAGTTTTGGAATTTCTATAAGACTCTTAAAAAATGGTTTTTTAGGTTTTGTTTCTACTAATGACCTTAAGTTTTCAAATTTAAAACAACATGTAAATAAAGCACTAAAATTAGCTAAATATTCTAAAAATATTATTAAAAAACCAATAAGACTTTCAAAAGAAAAAACCTTCAAAGATGAATATACTGTTAAACAAAAAGTCAAGCTTGAGAATATTAGTTTAGAAAAGAAAATTAAGAAAATTTTTGAAATAGAAAAAGAATTATTAAAAACCAAGATTAAACTACCAATAAGATTTTTTGAGTATGTTGATGAAACAAGAGAAAAAATATTCATAAACTCAGAAGGATCATTAATTCAATCAAAAATACCAAGAATAACCTTTGAATACATAATAACTTTTATTTCTAATGGTTTTAGTGAGCAAAGATCTTTTCAATACGGAGCTTCGGGAGGTTGGGAACAGTTTAAAAAATGGAAACTGAAACAAAAAATCTTAGATGAAGCAAAAACCCTACCTAAAATTGCTAAAACAAAAAAATTACCAACAGGTAAATATGATGTTATTCTTTCACCAGAATTAACAGGAATAGCTTCTCATGAAAGCTGTGGTCATCCTTATGAGGCTGATAGAATATTAGGAAGAGAAGCTGCCCAAGCTGGAAAATCTTTTGTAAAAAAAGAAATGCTCGGAGAAAGAATAGGAACAGAAGTTGTTAATGTTGTGGATGATCCAACAGTTCCTAATAGTTATGGTTTTTATTTGTATGATGATGAAGGTATTAAAACCCAAAGGAGATTTTTAATAAAAAACGGAATAATTAATTCTTTTCTTCAAAATAGACAAACAGCTGCTGAATTTGGAATAAATACTAATGCCTCATCAAGAGCAAATGAATGGTTTTCTGAACCAATAGTAAGAATGGCTAATACATTTGTTTTACCAGGCAATTACAATTTTGAAGAATTGTTAGAGACAATAAAAAAAGGAGTTTATATTAAGTCTTTTATGGAATGGAATATTGATGATAAAAGATATCATCAAAAATACACTGGTCTAGAATCTTATTTAATTAAAAATGGTAAAATTGGTAAACTTGTTAAGACTCCGATATTAGAAATAACAACACCTGCTTTCTGGAGTAGCATAGACGCTGTTGGAAAAGATTTAGGATTTATAGCAGGGTTTTGTGGAAAAAGCGATCCAATGCAACCAATTCCTGTTTGGCTTGGTGGTCCAACTATAAGATTAAGAAATATAGTTTTGGTGTAGATATGAATTTTATAAAATTTGCCTTAAAAAACGGTGCAGATGATATTGTTATAGAAAAAAATTTATCAGAAACAAAACAAGTTAGGTTTGCAAATAACAATATTCAGATTTTTAAGAATTGGAATACAGAAACTATTAAAATATTTTTATCATACAAGAAAAGAATAGTAAACACAACAGTTTTTGATGTTTCTGAAAAATCTATTAAAAATACTATTAAGAATTTAATAAAATGTGCTAAAATTATAAAACCTAATCAGGACTATGCTGGAATAGCTGAAGGTCCATTTAAATACAAAAAAATTCCAAAAGGGTTTGATAAAAAAATTTTTAATATAAATCTTTTAGACATAACAGAAAAAATGATCAATTCTGCCCTAGAAAACAGTAAAAATACAGCAGGAATAGTTTATACTGATGTTGGTCATATAGAATTAGAAACATCTTCAAATGTTTTTGCTTCTGAAAAAACAACAGCAATTAAATTATCAATAAGGGCATTTAACAAAGACGAAGAAACAGGACATGCTGCTTCTTGTTCTAGAAGTTTAAGTTCTATTAATCCAGAAAAAATAGGAAGAAAGGCAGGTGAAATATCTAAATTAGCTAAAAATCCTGAAAAATTAGAGTCAGGTAAATATAATGTAATATTTGATCCGTTATCAGCAGCAAACTTATTGAATGTTATTGGTGCTTACTCTTCTATATTTTTTGTTGATAGTGGAATGTCTTTTTTAAGAGGAAAACTAGGAAAAAAAGTTGCAAATAATATTGTAAATTTAATTGACAATGGAAAAATAATAAATGGTTATTATTCTTCTCCTTTTGATGATGAGGGTACTCCAACCAAAAAAACTACTATTATAGATAAAGGCATTCTTAAGAATTATTTACATAATACTTCAACTGCAAAAAAATATAAAACAAAAACAACAGGTAATGCAGGCTTAATTGTGCCGTATCCTCGTAATATTATTTTAAAGAAAGGTAAAATTTCTAAGGAAAAACTATTCAAAGATTTTAATGGTTTGTATATAACAAATGTTTGGTATACAAGATTTCAAAACTACTTAAAAGGAGATTTTTCAACGATTCCAAGAGATGGGATATTTTTAATTAGAAATGGTAAAATTGTTAAATCAATAAAAGAAATAAGAATCTCTGATAATTTACAAAGAATCCTAGAAAACATTAAGAATGTTTCTAACAGACCAGAATGGATAATTTGGTGGGGTCTTAATTTTCAAATCCCAGTTTTTACACCTTATATTCTAGTAAAAAATGTTAACATAACACAATCTACAATGTAAACAAATATTTATTAGTTTAAAAAATTAATTCNNGTTCTTTTATGGTATTTAGGAATAACAGGATGTCAAGCAATAAATAAAATGGAAGAAGGATTAGGAGATCCTTTGTGCTGGGGCGGCTGGATAGCATTTGTTGTTTTAATTTTAATAGCAGTTATGGTACATCCACAAGATTAAATCCCTCTTATTTTACAAACTTCAAAATAAGGTTTTAATACATTACAAAAATTTATTAATTCTTCTTCGGAAAAAGGCTTTTTATCAACAAAGTTTTTATCTAAAGTTTTAATTCCTCTGAATTGTTGTATATAGAATCTTTTTGAACCTTTAAGCCATTCACCAATTAATTTTGCATGTTTTTCATTAAACAAACCAGGAACAACAGTGATTCTAAACTCATATTCTTTAATTTTTTTAATCAAAACAACACTTTTCTGAATATCGTTTTTGTTCACTTTAACATTAGTAATATTTTCGTAAAACTCTAGTGGTGCTTTAATATCCATTGCAATGTAATCAACTAATTTTTTTTCTATTAATTCTTCTAACATTTTTGGATTGGTTCCATTAGTATCTAATTTAACAAGAAATCCCAATTCTTTGATTTTTGAAATAAATTCTAAAAGATCTTCATTTATGGTAGGTTCTCCACCACTAATACAAACTCCATCTAAGAAATCTTTTCTGTTTTTTAGAAATTCTAATATTTCTTCTTTTTTTATTTCAGGTCTTCCATCATCAACAACAAGCTCAGGATTATGGCAATAACTACATCTAAAATTACAACCAAAAGTAAATATTGTGCACGCTAATTTACCGGGGTAATCAATAACAGTTTGTTTTTGTAAACCCTTTATTATCATGTACATCTAATTAGCAATTTTAAAATCTAATCTCTGTTTAAATTCTTCTTGTTTTCCTCTGTTCCAGTGTTGGACAGGTCTTATATAGCCAACAACCCTTGAAAAAACTTCTGTTCTTGACCCACAACTTGGGCATTTAAAATGTTTACCTCTTACATATCCATGTTTTTGACAAAGTGAAAAAGTAGGTGTTATTGTAAAATATGGTAAAGCAAAACCATTTGCAATTTTTTTAACAAGTGTTTTTACTGCTTCTCCACCGTTTGGGGATTCTCCTAAGAAGGTATGGAATACAGTTCCGCCTGTGTACTTTCTCTGTAATTCTTCTTGATGTTTTAATGCCCAAAAAACATCATCAGTATAATTTACTGGGAGTTGTGTTGAATTTGTATAAAAAGGAACACCGTTTCCAAATGTTATAATTTTTGGGTATTTTTTTCTGTCTATTTTTGCTAATCTATAAGAAGTTCCTTCTGCTGGTGTAGCTTCTAAATTATAGATGTGTCCTGTTTCTTCTTGGAATTCTTTTAATTTGTCCCTCATAAATTCTAGAACTTTAATTGAAAACTTCCTTCCTTCATTTGTTGCAATGTTTTGGCCTAAAAAGTTTAGACATGCTTCATTCATACCAACCAGACCTATTGTTGAAAAATGATGATCAAAATTACCAAGGTATCTTTTTGAGAATGGTAGCATTCCAATTTTCATCATTCTGGTAACCATTTTTCTTTTCAATCTCAAAGAAACCTTTGCAAGATACATTAACCTCTCCAATCTTTCTAAAAAATCAGTCTCATCCTTCGAGAAATAACCAATTCTAGGCATGTTTATTGTAACAACACCTATACTTCCTGTAGATTCTCCAAAACCAAACAAACCACCAGTTTTATGTTTTAATTGTTTTAAATCTAGTTGAAGCCTACAACACATTGCCCTAACATCAGAAGGCCTTAAATCACTTCTTATAAAATTTTGGAAATATGGTAAACCATATTTTGATGTCATTTCAAACATCAAATCGAGATTTTCATTGTTCCAGTCAAGATTTTTAGTTATGTTATACGTAGGAATAGGCCAAGTAAAAACCCTACCCCTCATATCACCCTTAGTCATAACTTCAATAAAAGCTTTATTGATCAAATTCATCTCTTCTTGATAATCAGCATAAACAGTATCAAGAGTTTTGCCTGCAACTATCACAGGATCGTTTTTAATATCTTCAGGAACTGTCCAGTCTAAAGTTATATTAGAAAATGGTGTTTGGCCTCCCCAACGAGATGTAATATTCATACCATATACATATTCTTGAACGCACTGTTTGATTTGTTTATAATTTAATTTATCTGCCCTTACAAATGGAGCAAGATAAGTATCAAAAGAACTAAAAGCCTGAGCTCCCGCCCATTCATTTTGAAGAACACCTATAAAGTTAACAACTTGTCCAATCACAGATCTTAAATGTTTTGGTGGTTTTGATTCAACCTTTCCTACAACTCCATTAAAACCTTCTAAAAGCAATTGCCTAAGACTCCAACCAGCACAGTAACCACATAAACTCATGCTTAGATTATGTAAGTGAAAATCACCTTCTGTGTGAGCTCTAGCAATTTCTTTTGGATAAACATGATTTAAAGCATAGTATGCCATGATAGTTCCAACACCATGCCATAGAAGCCCAGAATATGAAAAATCAATATTAGCATTCTCTCTTATTCTCCATTCACTTTGTATTATATAATTATCAACAACATCTCCAACATTTAGAAGTAAAGATCTTACATCCCTAAGCTTCTTATGTTCTTCCCTATATAATATGTAAGCTTTAGCAGTTTTGTAATGACCATTCTCTACTAATACTTTTTCTACAATATCTTGTATGTTTTCAACTGTTGCTGTTTTTCCATCATATTTTTTATTAATAATTTCAACTACTTGCTCTGATAGCTGCTTTGCTCTTTCCCTATCAGTGCCACCGACAGCCTGTGCAGCTTTCCAAATAGCAGTTGTTATTTTTTCTTGTTCAAATGGAACAATTCTTCCATCTCTTTTTCGAATTTTCTCAACCATTCTATCACCTTAATGTTTTTTTAAACGTTTGTATATCACTAAAATGTTTGTAATAAGAAGCAAATCTTACAAAAGCTACTTTGTCTATTTTTTTAAGCCTTTCCATTACAAAATCTCCAATTATTTTACTTTTGATCTCTGTTTTATGTAATTTTCTAAGCTCTGCTTCAATCTCATTTACAAGCCTTTCAATCTTTCTAAGACTAACAGGTCTTTTTTCACAAGCCTTCATTATTCCAGTTTTTAGCTTGTTTCTATCAAATCTTTCTCTTTTTCCACCTTTTTTTATAATTATTAGATCTAGAACAGCTCTTTCATATGTTGTAAAGCGATTTTTACATTTTAGACATTTTCTTCTTCTTCGTATTATCTTATTTTTTTCAGTATTTCTCTTATCTATTACTCGAGTTTTAGATGATTTACAATGAGGACATAACATAGAAAACCACAACATGTTGTAGTTTCTTAAATTTTAAAACACAATTTTTTTCTTGGGATTAAAAATTCTCATTCAGAATTTATAAATCTTTGTATCTTGTAAAATATATGTTTAAATTTTACTGATATATAATAAGTTTATGCGAGCATTTTTAGGAATTCCAATCTCAGATGAATTAAAACCAAAGATTTTAAACATTCAAAAGAGATTTTCTAATTTTGATATAAAATTTGTTGAACCAGAGAACTTACATTTTAACTTAAAATTCTTTAAAGAAATAGGAGAACAAGAAGTAGAGAAATTAAAACAAATCCTACAAGAAACATCTGAAAAATTTGAGCCTTTTGAAATAGAAATAAAAGGAATTGGGGCTTTTCCAAGCAAAAATTATATAAGAGTCATATGGCTTGGAGTAAAAGAAGGGTATAATATAATAAAAATCTTAGCTGAAACTGTACAAGAGTCTATAGAAGTGTTAGGATTTTTAAAAGAAGGAAAATACATACCGCATTTAACCTTAGGAAGGGTTAGATCAGTTAGAAATAAGAATGAATTAATAGCTCTTGTAGAAGAATTAAGGGATAAAGAAATAGGGAGAATGAAAATAGATACAATAAAATTATTTAAATCAAAACTGTCTCCTAGTGGACCAGTATATGAAGAAGTATTTAGTGTTAAATTATAATTAAAAAAATTCAATCAAATTTTTTATATTTAGAAACATCTGTTATTATCTCTCTGAATAGTCCATAACTATTTGCATCATTTTTCATTTGCTTTATTTCTTTAGCTTCTTTTTCAAGTTTTTCAATTTTTTCTCTGATTTCTTCCCTTTTATTCATTATATCACTATACATAATTACTAAAAAGTAGTATATAAATCTATAACAACTAAAAGTAGTAAAAAACATTGAAAATTATACATTTCCCTATTAATTTTATGGATATTTTAAAAATATCAATAGTAATAGCCATCCTAGGAATCATAGCCCTTTTCTTTATTACACAGTATAACAAAGAAAACATAGTTAAAATAGAAGATCTAAAAATAGGTCAAATAGAAAGAGTAACAGGCATGATAACTTCTGTTTATGTAAGTAAAAATGACCATGTTTTTCTAAAAGTTGCAGATAATACAGGAGAGATTACTGTAGTAGCTTTTAAAAACTCAAATATTGATACTGCTTATGAGCTAGAGAATGGAGAGCAAGTTTCAGTTCTAGGAAGAGTGGATGAATATAAAGGAAAATTAGAGATAATTGCTAAAGAAATTAGTAAGATTTAGTTCCAAATTCATTTATTTTTTTCTGATTTTTAACAATTTTTACCTTTCTAGATAGTTCAACTAGATTTTCTTCTTTAAGTAATTCAATTGCTGTTTTCGTGTCGTCTGCTTCTACTCCACAACGTTCTATAAGATATTTAGGAAAATCTTCAGATGAATATGATTTGTTACCACTTAACAAAATATCTCCTGGTTTACTTAAAACACCAAATATTGATAGAGCATAAGAAGCGCTAGATTCGTCTGGAAATATATCAGAATCCACTAATAACTTAGTTCTCACAGTCATTTATACACCTCTTATTTGTTTTCTAACCTCAAGATACCTTTCTACGTCTTTAATTTTTATATCAGGGTTTTTTAATCTTACGATTTTAGCTCTAAAACCAGGCACAATTTCTATATTATCTATATCAAAAAAGTAATTTAACCTGCTAACAATACTTGAAATAGTTGCTGGGTGTATGTTTGTGACTCTAGCAAGGCCTCTTATATGTAGAGGTCCATTATTCTTTAAAGCATTGAATATTTTCAATAATTTTATTTTAATTCTTCTCTGCAAATGCGACACCTGTATATATATGATTTGAATAAATATAAAAAGTTTTGCTTTACATGATTTTTTTAATAATTTGTCGATTAATTTTTAAAAAAATTTAATAATTTGTCGATTTTTTCTTCACATGAATGTTCACGAGACCTTCACATCTGTATACTATTTCAATCACACTTAACTCACACAATAGACTCACACCACTTAACATATTCACGTGAATACTATATGACAAATATAACATAAAATTTACTTCACGTTAACTTCACACGTGAAGATGTGAACTTCACATGAACATTACGTGAATACACGTGAACACATTGTGAATTTCACGAAAACTTCACGTGCAATATCTCACAAATTATTTCAAACATGAATTTCATATTTATTTCACGCTAACCTTCACGTAACACATGTAAAAGATTATAAAACACTAAGAAAACTTCACATTACCTTCACAAAACCTTCACGTTTCAATTCACGTGAATAGAAAACTTTAAATATTTACTTCACGTGAATATTTTATGAATAATATGGATAATGGTTTTACAAAATGGGGATGGAAAGAAAATCCATTTGTTCTTAAAATTGATCCAAAACTGTTTGTTGGTTATAATGAACAAGTAAATGCTGTTTTAAATCATATTAGAAATAAGCATAGAATAGCATTGGTTACAGGTAGAACAGGAGCTGGAAAAAGCACTTTTCTTAAATGGTTGGAAACAAATTATGATACTTCTAAATTATATGTGAGTAAACCACCAGAAAAACCAGAAGATTTTGTGAGACTCTTTACAGATATATTTGGTTTTAGTGTATGGGAAAGGATTTTAAGAAGAAGACCATCCTTGTATACTTTACCTGAATATATTAATAAAAAAATAAGAGGAGATCATTTAGTTTTTCTAGTTGATGAGGCCCATGAGACTAACAAAGATGTTTTGGAATGGCTAAGAGTTTTAACAGACCAAATTGATAATGTGAGCTTAATTATGGCTGGAATGCCTGTTTTAGAAGACAATATAAAAAGAAATTTAGAGACACTAGACCAAAGAATAATTACAAGAATAAACTTAATTTCTTTAGACAAAGATGAAATTAAAGAATTAATAAAAAAAAGGATAGAAGATGTTGGAGGAGAGGGAATAAAACCGTTTACAGAAGGTGCTATAGAGAAAATACATGAAAGAACAGGAGGATTTCCTAGAGAAGTTTTAAAATTTTCTGATAGATTAGTTAAATCAGCTCTTGAAAAGAATCTAGATGTTATAAACGAGAAACTCATAGAAGAGCATAAGGAAATTGAACTTCCAAAAGTGAGACTTGAAGAGCCTGTAGTTACTTTTATGCCAAAACCACCAACAGACGAGAAAATTAGAAACTTACCCTTTAAACAAAAGATCATACTAGAGTTATTATCAAAAAAAGATTGGCTTACACCTAGAACAATTGTCGAGGAATTGGAACTAAAAAATTATAAAAGCAAGAGCCATGCCATAAGATCTGTTAACAATATTCTTACAAGATTAATGCGAGAAGGCTTTGTTCTAAGAGAAGCTAGAGGAAAAGCTTTCATGTATGCACTGACACCAAAATTAAAGACACTGTTTGTTGAAAGTTAGACTCTGTAATCAATTGGAAATCTTCTTTTCGGTTTTTTTGGATCAACTTTTAATTCTAAAATAGCTTCAGTGAAAACAGAGGCAAGACTTCTTCCTTCAGGAAGATAATCTTTACCTATAGCCTTAAGTGCATATTCAGTTTTACAACTAACTGCTTCTCCTGTTTCTCTATTTCTCCAATATACATTCTCATCGTTAACATTTAGTTTGTGTACACCGTTTTGAAGTTCTCTTTCTATAGTTTTCACGTCAGTAAGTTTCTTATAATTAGCCATTTTTATCTATTATTTACTTGTAAGTGGTGGTATTTAAATCTATCGTTTATTATTACTTATTGGGAGTAAAGGTAAGATAGCTTTAAATACTAGTTTATTCCATTACTTTATGGTGGTAAAATGGGAAATGAACTATCAGAGGGACTCTGGGAAAACACACCTAAGAAATCAAAAAACCCTGGAAAACTCTCTAAATCAACTAATTGTGGTTGGGTTTACACTAAAAAAAGCTCTGAAGAATTAGGACCTGCAGTGAGTCGTAGCAAATATAAGAGACATATAAAGTAGTGTGAGTGATAGTAAAATTTTTAGATCAATAAGTGAAAAAGAGCTTAATCTTTTTATCACTATAGAGAAGGAGTTGAGATTTAANNAAGTGAAAAAGACTAAAATATTAAAATTTTTTAAAAATAAAGATATTGAAATAGTTTTATTTGTTTTGATGTTTATCGGTTTAATAAGTTTGAATTTGTGGATGTTTTGGATAGCTTTTTGGTTATTACTATATCTAAATCTCAAGAAAGTTATTAAGATTTTAAATAAATTAGAGTTATTGTTTTAAGAATAAAATTGAAGTAGATGTTTAAACAATTATTTCTATGTCAAAAAAACTGATTTTGATAGTGGGTTTGCCTGGTTCTGGAAAATCTACAGCAGCTGATTTTATTAAAAAACAATTTAATGCAGATATAGTTCATAGTGGAAATGTTATTAGGCAAGAAATTAAGAAAAGAGGCTTAAAATATACTCCTAAAGCAGATGCTTTAATTGCTCACTGGTTCCATACTGGTGGTAGAGAAAAATTAGTGGTAGAAAGAGTTTGGGAAAAGATAAAAAAATCTAAGAAAAAACTAATTGTTATAGAAGGTTTAAGATCTGATGAACAGTTAAAATATTTAGAAAAAATTGCTAAAACAAAACCAATTATTATATCTATTGTAGCTTCATTTAAAGTGAGAGTTAAAAGAGAATTAAAAAGAAGAAGATTTGGAAAAAATGAAAGTATAAGGTATCTTAAATTTAGAGAAGTATTAGAAAAAAGCCACGGAATTGAAGGTTTATTAAAAAAAACAGACTATACAATTGATAATTCTGAACTAAGTATAAAACAAACTAATGCTAAATTATCTAAATTAATGAAAGATATATTAAAATAATTTCTTTTTTATTAATGAATAAATAGTTTCTCCTTTTTTAATTGAGAAAAAAGCCTCACCACCAGGAGTTATTCTATAAAATAAATTATCTTTTTCTCTCTTCTTTTCGATTAAATTTCTATCTAACATTTCTTTAATAAGACTATCATCAATTTTGGCCCTTTCAACTAATTCAGTCTTTTCTACATATTCAGTTCCTTCTAAAACCTCTAAACTATCAACGATTCCTTTTATCCTTGAAACTATAATTGAAAAAACACTCATTTTCATCACTTATATTTAATTAATCTAAATAAATTTAAATATCTAAATCACAAAACTATAGTAAGGTGTTTTTATGGTAAAAGCTAAAGATTTAATTGGTAAAACCATTGTTTCTGAGGAAAGTGGAAGAAAATTTGGTGTTGTTGGCGATGTTAATTTTATAACAGAATCAGGAGAATTGATGAATATTGTTATTGCTGAGCCAACAAAACAATCTGCTGAATTAAAGCTTTCAGAAGATGAAAAAGGGAGGTTATTGATTCCATTTTCTGCAGTAAAATCTGTTGGAGATTTTATAATTATTTCGGAAAAAAGTATTGTTTAGAATCAACTATTAAGAATAAAAAACATTTACCTACTTTAATATTCTACAATATAATTCAAATTCTTTGTCAAAATCTGGGATAACAACTGAGTTATTGGTTCTTCTACTGAATTTTGAACAATTGGACATAAAATTTAGATTAACGTATTTTAGTAAAAGTGTACCATCAGAACAAATGAAAGGGCGATTCCCTCCAAGATATTGTATATTGCTACATTTACCACACTTTTCATGCTCAAGAATATAAACTTCTATTTCGTGAATTATATCTTTTTTTTCCATTTTATCTGATATTTATTTAGAAAAACTAAAATAAAAAAATTTAAGAATTAGCTTATTATTCTTCAGGGTCTTTTATACCTTCGGGGGTGATTAAGAAAACAGTTTCTGCTTC
>JABAOH010007577.1_pt1 | contig 14382 bp, 10 predicted proteins | sample 7062181 | NCBI WGS metagenome assembly JABAOH01 (sample SAMN14538630, study PRJNA623070) | marine sediment metagenome | biome: marine biome [ENVO:00000428]; feature: marine pelagic biome [ENVO:01000023]; material: deep marine sediment [ENVO:00002113]; isolation source: pool of 5 deep marine... | reverse complement strand
CCGTGAGTCCTTCGACCTTGCTCAGGACCGTGAGCTTGTCGAACGGCTTGTCGAACGGCATGTCGAACGGCAGATGGACTTTTTGCGAGGCCGTCAATCTTGGAAGAGGAGAAAGCCATTTGGCCATCCAGATGCAGGGCAAGAAGGTCCTCCACGCTGTCATTTTCATCCTCCTTGGCGTCTTCCTTTTCATCCTCTTTCTCTATATCGGTTTCCCCTATGAAACCCTCAAGAGAAGCATCATAGGGGAGCTGGAGGCCAAAACCCCGCTCCGTTACGAAATTGGGCAGATTCGTCCTCATCCCTTATCGGGCCTAACATTTAAGAATGTGGTCATCTACGCTTTAGTGGACTCGAAAAAGATTAAAGTGTTAAGTGTCGAGCGGTTTAGGATTACCCTTTCCCTTCTTCCCCTTCTCTGGAGAAGAGTCCACCTTCGATTATGGGGAGAGGTGTTGGATGGCACCGTAGAAGGGGAGTTTTCCAGAAAAGGAAGGGGGGGCGATTTAACGCTTGTGGGAAGAGATGTGAATCTCCAGCGCATTCACTTTCTTCGGGAAGTTAAAGGGGTTGAGATGGCGGGAACCCTGGAGGGAAAAACGATGATTGTCCTCAGGGAAGGGGATTTCTCCGGGCAGTCCGGATCAGCGGAATTTCTGATCAGCGAGGCGAAGCTGAGCAGATTACCCTTGCCCGGCATAGCTCCTCTCGGCATGGGGCAGATTAGAGGTGACATAGAACTAGACCGTGGGAAAGTCACCATCAAGCGGCTCGCCTCCTCAGGAGGGGATCTCAACGGCCAGGTACTCGGAAATATCTTCCTCAATTCCCATTTTCCCAAAAGTCGACTCAACCTGAGGATTACGATTAAACCTTCGGCGGAATTCGATCGCAGGTATCGGATATTTCTCTCCCTTCTCGGCCGGCGAGGCAAGACCGAGGGAATTTACGCCTTCTCATTGAAGGGAACATTACTCCACCCGCGTCTGGTGACGAAATGAGAATTGGTAGCTGTGGGGAAAAGTCCTCATCCTCCGATGGCGGAGGGAGGCCAACCGTGGGAACTAAACGGATAGGAGATAAGCCAGGTTATCCAATACGGTCGTGAAGAAGACGTTCTTCACGATATGCCCTTCCGGAACATCTATTTGGGCGGGGGCGAAGTTGAGGATTCCCTTGACATGGGCCTCCACCAGTTGATCCGCCACCTTCTGGGCTTGATCCGCCGGGGTCGTGATAATCCCGATCTCGATATTTCTCTCCGTCACGACTTCCCTTAGTGTATTGGAATGAAGGATTTCAATGGGCTTGCCCAGTTTTTCCGATACTTTCCCAATGACCTTAGGGGGATCGATATCGAAAGCGGCCACGATTTTATAGTTTTGCTTCAGAAAATCCTTATAGGAGAAGAGCGCTGAACCCAGATTTCCCATCCCGATAATTGCCAATCTCCATTCTTTGTCCGATCCGAGGATTCGTTTAATATCGAATAACAAATCCCTGACGTAATATCCAACCCCTCTGATACCAAACTCACCGAAGTAAGCTAAGTCCTTTCTCACCTGGGCCGCATTGACTGCGCACTTAGTGGCCAGTTGGGCGGAAGAAACAACTTTCTCTCCCCGAGCCTGTAATTGTTCCAAACACCTTGAATATCTTGATAACCGCCGAATGGTTGCCTCTGGAACCTTGGAAAACTTCAACTCTTAATTCCTTTCAACAAAAATTCAAAACATTTTCAGATAACGTGAAATCCTTAACGACTTAACTATATAGCACGTTAAAGGGATAATGCAAGGAAAAAGAAATTTTTTTCACAAAGCCCTTTGACCAGCAACTTTTCACCCTTGAGCCATGTTTCCACCGTGGAAACTCTCCTGTACTGAATCGGCCCGGGCGATTCGTTCAGTATAGCTTGACATTAGCCTCATTGTCATGGTACATGTGATATGTTTTCTTAGTTAGAAGTTTTTACCCAAATATCAGATTTCCTTCAATTAGGAAGAGGGGAATTTAGGCAATAGCCCATTAATACGGTAAGGTCCTAAAATCTTTACACTGGATTAAGACTATGGATATCGGGGCTCGCATGAAGGAAGTGAGGATCTTGAGGGGAATGTCGCTTCGCAATTTGGCTAGAAAGGTTGGGGTTTCAGCGAGCTTTATTTCTCAAGTGGAAAAGAATAAGTGCCAACCTTCGTTGGAGACGCTGCGGAGGATTTCAGAGGTGCTGGAGGTTACCACAAGCTATCTCCTTGAACCTGAAGAGCATCAGGCCTCCCCTTCCAAAGAAGTTTTGGAAATCCGGCTGCCCAACCGGCTACGGTACCTATCTACCGTTGCGGATTTTTTGAAGGGCGTTTGTCAAAAGCATGGGGTGCCCACTGAAGATATCGAGAATATCCTCCTGGCTGTCGATGAAGCTTCCACCAACGTCATTAAGTATGCCTATGACGTCGGTCCCCTCAATTATTTTAAGGTGAGGGTTTCGTTCGACCGCGACCTGGTGCAAATAGACCTTCTCGACCAGGGAAGAAGATTCAACCCCTTGGAAAACCCTCCTCCTGACAAAAAGGAGTTTGCAGGAGACGAGGAAGACCTTGGTATGGGAATCTACGTCATGAAAAAAGTGATGGATGATATCCGCTACCGTTATGCGCCAAACGAAGGGAACCATTTAACACTGATTAAACAGATATCTGCATCAAAGGGGAATGGGCAATGAAGATCGAGGTTATCGACACCCAAAGAAATGGTATTCATTTGGTTAGAATAGAGGGACGCTTGGATGCCAATTTCTCCTCCCAGTTGGAGGATGAGATTGATGAGGTGTTGGAAAAAAAAACGAAGAGTATCATTCTGGATTTCTCCGAGGTGACTTACCTGAGCAGCAGTGGTTTGAGGGTTTTGCTCTCCATCAACAAGGAAACGAAGAGCGACGGGGGTCTCGTTCTGATAAACCTTCGGGACATCGTCAAGAAGGTTATCGGAGTCGCCGAATTGGACGATTACCTGACCCAAGCGGAGACCGTGGAAGAGGCGATGGCGATACTGGAGGCCCAAGGGAAGGCGAAAGTAACGGGCTCATAGGGCTTCAGCCATGAATCTAAACCCCCTTCGAATGAAATTTCAGTTTACCATTTCCAGAAGGTTGCTCATCTTTTTCGTTATCGTGGCCCTGGTTCCCCTGGGTTTCGTAACGGCCATAACGTTGAGGCGCTTGCAGGAAACGATGAGCGTATACAACCAGGCCACAATTTCCACCAATCTGAGAACGGCCTGGGGGATCTATAACGCCGAACTGGAAAAGATCGCCGATGGCATTCGGATCCTCTCCTCCTCACCTGAGACCAAGGAAAAGATTGTTGACCGAGACATCGATGGATTGAAGAAAAGGATTATAATCTCCAAGCGAATTCTCAACGTCGACCTTATTAATCTTATCGACCGTTTTGGAAATGTCCTCTGCAAGACCAACAACGATCGGGACGAGTATGGACTCATGCATCTGGTAAGGGAGGCCCTTAAGGGACAGGAGATCGTCTCCAGCGAGGTCTTCACCCCCAAGGAGGTGGATATCGAGGATGATGTGAGGCAAACGTATGCCCAACAGTTGACCGTCAGATACCGCTTTACTCCAAAGGCGAGGCTTATCAAAATTGAGAAGAAGCTGATGGGCATGGCGTTGGTGGCTTTGATCCCTGTGATGGATGAGGAAAAGATGATTGGGGTAGTGATGGCGGCTCAATTTCTGGCAAGAGATTATAAGATTGTGGATAAGATCGTTGAAAGCGTGGGAGAGGGAACGGCGACCATCTTTCAAGATGATGTTCGGCTCTCAACGAATGTCAGGGACTTCGAAGGCCAGAGGGCAGTGGGTACACGAGTCTCCGAGGAGGTCTACAATCAGGTAATCAAGGAGGGGAAACCCTGGAATTCGAGGGCATTCGTAGTGACGGACTGGTACATCTCCTCCTATGAACCCATCAAAAACTATTGGGGTGATCGAATCGGCATCCTGTATGTGGGGACTAAGGAGGCCTTCTTCACCCCTTTGAGCCAATCCATATTGAGGCGTATCTATCTCATCGTGATCGGGGCCCTCCTGTTCACCATCCTCCTCTCTTTGAAGATTTCCAAGACCTTCACACAACCCATCCTGAGGATTATCGAAAAGACGAAGGTCATGGCCCAGGGGAAATTGGACACCAAGATCGACCTCCACAGTAAAGATGAGTTGGGGGAATTGGCAGATGCACTCAACACCATGAGCCAAAGACTACTGAAGAGCAGAGAGGAAATCCTCACCAAACAGAGAATGGAGAGAGAACTAGAGATAGCTTACCACATGCAGAAGAGGCTTCTCATTAAAAAATTCCCCGAAGTGAAGGGTCTGGAAGTCGCTGGGGAGTGTATTCCCGCCATGGAAGTGGGGGGAGATTTCTATGATCTCCTCCGGATCGGCGACGGGTACAGCAACATCGTGATCGGCGACGTGGCGGGCAAGGGGATGCCCGCTGCCATGTTCATGGGAATCGTGAGAAGCACCATCAGGGCTGAGGGGTTTGAGAGCCTCAGTGCCTCTGAGGTTATGAAAAAGGCCAACCGACTGATCTGCTTGGATTCAGAATCCGGGATGTTCGTCACGATCTTCTACGCCATCTACGAAGAGGCGAAAAAGATACTGGAGTATTGCAACGCAGGGCATGTCTATCCCATGGTATACGATCCCAGCTCGCAGAAATTCACCTACCTCAATACTGAGGGGAGACCGTTAGGCATAACGACCGAGACCAACTACGAGGCCAAGAGTTGCAGGTTGGAAGGCGGGCAGGTCGTCGTCCTCTATACCGATGGTGTGGTTGAAGCAGTGAATGGAAACGACGTTCCCTTCGGGGAGGGCAAGCTGAGGGCCACTATTCGGGAAAATGCCCACGCGCCAGCCGATGAAATCGTTCAAAAGTTGAAAGGAGCGGTGAATTTGCATCGGGGAGACGCCCCCCAGTTCGATGATATAACCCTTATTGTGCTCAAGGGCAAATGATTCTTTCCTTGAAACAAGAACTGGAGTCATTAAATACCTTCCTTTTCTTGCTTCTCTCGTTTACTCTCTTTTTCCCTTTCCTCCTGTGAGGCCTTTTTGGCTTGCTCGAGCTTGAATCTCCTCGAGCTATAAGGGGTCATGCGAGAGGTGAGATTCCACGGGCCATTGAACCTCTTATTCTTTTCGGCCGACTTCTCCTCCATCCTCGCGATCATCTCTTCCTCCCGTCTTTCCTCTTCCGTCTCATCTGAAATGAAGTTCCTCCCTTGAATTTCCTCCAACTCCAATGGATGGTGAAGCTTCATCTCTTCTTCTGAGATCTTGCCCGTAATCTTCGACCAGTTCATGGGGTAGACTTCGGGATCGAACATGACGGAATAGAGGTGCCAGACCAGGATGGTCATGCTGGCCAGAATCGCCTCGTAGAAATGGATTACCCTGGCCACGTTCACCCCCCAGCTGGGCAAAAAGAGGCTGAAGTACTTCGGATACCACAGGATAAAACCCGTAACCGCCATTACGAAGGTTCCCCACAAGGCCCCAAAGTACTCGACCTTCTCCATATAGCTATATCTCCCGAATTTCGGTTTTTCTTTTGATATGCCGAGGTCATATCCGATCAATTTGAAGGCGTCCATAAGGTCCTTGAAGGTGGGGATTAATGCCAGCATATGGCTCCGCCCCCTACTGGTGGAAACCATGTACGGGATATGGTAAATGCCAAGAAGCACGGTAACCACTCCCGCTATCCTGTGGAGCAGACCCCTCATGGGGCTGGCAGGAGGATGGAAGAAGATTCCTACCCACCAGGCATCGGGATATTTTAGGGCGAAACCCGTGATTACCAAAACAGTGAAGCTAGCTGCCAGTAGGCCATGTTGAATCCTTTCGTTGACGGTGAGCCTCTCGTAATACTTGACCCCTTCCCGTTTCCTCTCTGCCAACCACTTTCGGATGAAATCAATTCCCCCGTGGAAGTACATGAAGACGATCACCAGGATGATCAGGATGATATAGAAGACCCTCACCCACGAAGCCACCTTATCCCCCACGGTCCCTGCTGCCGTTGAGGGCGTAAAATGGACGGGAAACGTTGCGAAGTTCTCCGAAGCGCCGGGGTGGCATTTGCCGCAAGTCTTAACAAGATTGCCCCTGTAGATCATGGACTTGGGGTCATCGGAGGGCCGGATATCGTGAACTCCGTGGCAACTTGCGCAGTTGGCCACAACCACGTCTCCTCCCTTTTTGGCCAAACCGTGGTAACTATCCAGATAGGATGTGACCTTGAGGACGGATACCCCGTACTCCTTCGTAATCCACTCCGCCCCGTGGCATTGGGGACAGGTGGTCATGGCGATCTTCTGCTCCGCAGTAGAGGAATCCGGGTCGACCTTGGCCTTGATGCTGTGGATACCGTGGCAATCGGTACAGACGGGAGAACGTCCTACCCCCCTTTTCGCCGCAACTCCGTGAATGCTTCCCTCGTATTCTTCGAAGGCCTTAGGATGACATTTTCCGCAGGTGGAGGAGACATTCTGATGGGAGATTATCGAGTCGGGATCCAGGGGGCTCTTGAGATCGTGGGAGCTGTGACAGTCGCTACATGTGGCTGCCGCTTTAATACCCCTTTTTACGGCGCGACCATGAACGCTCTCCTTATAAACAATCCCGGGTAATACCCGATCGGGAATTCCCCGATGCTCCTTCACGAAGGCCACATTGGCGTGGCATCGATCACAGGTCTCCTCCAAATTCAGGGGATTAACCTTTGACATGATATGCTCTCTGGAGTAGACATAATGGGAGCCGTGGCAGTCCGAGCAGCGGGCCGAATCCTTTACCCCTCGTTTGATGGCTTCTGCGTGGAGGCTCTCCTGGTAGACGTTATCCACTTCCTCATGGCATTGCCCGCAGTTGACCAATTTGAGCTTCGCGGCATGTTCTGCTTCCATACCCCCCAAATCGGTATGGCAACCCACGCATGAGATGTCCGCATGTGCGGAGTTCTCCCAGTTCGCCTTGTCCACATATAAGGAGACCTCCCTTCCTACATCATCAACCTTAACGAGCCCCTTATCGCTATGGCATTCGAAACAGAGGCTATCCTCGATTGCCCAGAGTTGCTTCGGGACGAGTACAATTCCAAGGGCTAGGAAAAGCAATGCCAAGACCCAAAACTTTACCCCATCCGTCTTCATCCGCAATTCCTCCCTTCGGTTTTGTGAAATTTTTACCATGCTCAGAGCGAAAAGTCAACAAAATTATTAAGTATTACTTAACAGCGGCTGGACCTTCACATAATGGTCCTCAAGGAGGCGAAAAGTTGAAGATACAGTGCTCTATAAATACCCAAGGGGGTTCAGTTATGGAAAAAGATGTGGGAGTCCTACTAGGCGGTCCCTCCTTGCTTTAACTGTAGACAACCAGTAAGTCCTCGATGGACTAAGAATTCCCTTCTATAGAGGAGGAAGGATTTTTTAAAGGCTCCTTTATAGCGATTGCCTGACATTCCTTTCCAACCGATCGTTCTAGTCTGATATTGTTACCCGTATCACTGTTGGGTGATCCCGAGGAAGGCCGGACGTGGTTTTATCGAGCCTTCTTTGAGGGGTTGGCATTTGCGGGAATAACCAAGAAGTAAAAACGCAGATATCTTCTGATTATCTTGAAGGGCGCCCTTTTTTACCTTCTAATAGTCTAATCGCTTCCTTTTGATCATTTGTGTGGCGAAACAGATCGAGAGTCTTTGAGGTTCTGAGTATTTTCTTCGCTGTTTCCTGCAAATTGAGCAATACGAGGTCGCCACCCTTAGTTCTGAGTGCTTTCGTCAATAAAAGGAGGACCTTTATCCCGGCACTGCTCAGAAAAGTGACATCTGAACATTCCAGTATGAGGTTTTTGCCCCTTTTTAATACAGGATCAAGGGAGCCCTCCAGTTGTGAAGCGTAATAGGAATCTAATCTGCCTTTCACTTTGATGAGGTGTATGTCGTAGTCTTTTAGATATGATACATGAATATCCATGGCTATCTACCTCTCTTGATCAAGCATTGCGAGCTTTAGAAGACTTCTGATTTTCTCGAGGGCAGCATGAGTATACTCAGGCTGATCGGCGAGGTTATTCGCCCGCGTCTTCAAATAGCCAGGGTGATCATCAATTTCTGCCTCCATGATTTTTTCCGTAAATCCGTTTCCCCTGACGGTAAAACAGTTCCGTGCTGTGGTTTGGTTTTGCACAGAGGGTCTATGGGCAAGACTCATAAGAAAGGAATACCTAATCACCCCGGGCATTGCTGTTTCTTTGTAATCCCTCAGTTTTTTCCCGGAAGCAGTTAGGGTCTGATCCAAAGAGGTCTCCGAAGTAGGTATAAGCGCGTGCCCTGCATCCTCCACACATGTCGCGGATTGAACAATACCCGCACCAACCTCGGATATTCTCCCTATTTCTCAGTTTTAGCAAGACGGGGTTTCGTGTCCAGATTTCCATAAGGCTTTTCTCCCGGATATTTCCAATCTTCAGCGGAAGCATATCGCAGGGCTTGATAGAACCATCAGGATCGACAGAAAGCAGAGTGATGCCTGCAGAACACCCCTTGGAGAAAAAAGCGGCGCCTGCCTGAATTCGGCCATAGGGAAGGAGGTTCATTGCCCCCCGGGTCAGCTTGTTAATGGAGAATTCCCTCAGTATTCTATCGGCAACGAGCGGGGCCTGAGGAGCCGTCGTAGATATCTCCAAAGGATTTTGGCCCAAAATCTTACAGTGGGTCTCCGCGATGATGAAATGGAGCATCTTCCTTCTTTTTTCCCCATCCAGGTCCAGTTCGATTTCATTGCCTCCTCGTCCACCGGGGACAAAATTGAAGATGATGATTCTCTTGCAGCCTAGCTCCTTGGCAATCTGAACGATTTTCGGGATTTCCCTGAAATTGGCTTGGGTGGCTGTGATGGAGATTCCCGTGTTAATGTTTACTTCCACGGCATTTTGGACACCCGCAACGGCCTTTTCCCAGCTTCCCTTCCCGCGGAGGACATCGTGGATTTCCGGGGAAGCTGAATCGATACTGATTTTGACATAGTCGAGACCAGCCTCCTTTAAGCAAAGGGCATTTTCGAGGCTAAGGAGGGTTCCATTGGTGATAAGAACGGAGTAAAGGTCCCTCTGATGGGCCTCGTGAATCATTTCAGGCAGATCGTCAGAAGTCAAAGGCTCACCTCCGGCGATCATAAGGGCATTGGTCCCTGCTTCTGCAACTTGCTGGACCAACTCGAGCTTCTCACTTCGGGTCAGTTCGTCTTTCATGGGATTTTGATCGGCATCCACATGACAGTAAACACAACGGAGGTTACAGGATCGAGTAATCTCCCATACCAGGATAACAGGTGCCCCCGAAGGCTGTGGAGTGGTCGCCCCGAAATGGCCGAATCCTCGAAGGTAATTGATGATTAGATGGCGGGTGTGTTTTTCCGACAAGAGCTCCCTTAATACAGTACGTTCCACTCCAAGCCAGACCCGCAGCATTTCCAAAAGACACTGATAGGCCAGCACTTCCAGGTAACAGAGCCACGGGATGGAATTTCTGCTATCTCCATTTTCCCCATAAAGGGCCATGGCCCTTTCCAGGTGATTGTCGCGGCAGAGAGTGCATGGAGAGCTGGATTTCTTCAATAGGGTCCGGAAAGGGGAAAAACCCGCCAACCGGTGAAACCGGTCAATGGTTCCGAGGGTTGGAGTCGAGCGAGGAATCCGATTGAGAGACATTTTATCTGCGTTGCTCCAGGATCTTCAGTTAGCAAGTCTATTGTTGAGAAAGGAAAGTTTCATTACTACCGTTGATCCAACGACGAGACCAACAAGCTCAGCTTTTCTTTGAATGAGACCAACGCTCTAAGAGAAACAGAGTTAGGATGAATAGAGGAATAATAAAGATAGTGCAGGAAAGACCGATCGCCGTAAGAATTAAGGCAGTTTTCATTTAGGAAATCTCTTTTTACGAATTGTTAAGTATATATTAACATATATTTTTGATTCTGTCAACGGAAAACGAGACATACGGCGGGAGCTGATCCAAGGTATACATCGAGTACGAAAGAGACCTTGGATAAATATTCAATTTTGTTGAATACTCCTAAGAAACTGAACCTGTTTCTCTCTGATATGACACACACTGCCCCGCTTTGGGTCTGTTGCTTCTATGAGCATTGCTTAGAGGGGCAAGGCTAAAGTCACTTGCTCCGTCCAAACAGGAGCCACACACTCTGTTTAAGCAACTGATACCAACGATTGGTGCTCTTCCAATTCGAAGTCTTCCGTTTGTACATGGGACAATCGCTATAGGCTGAAATCGATAGGCAAAACAGTTTCAAATGGGGGAGACTCGGCGCAAGGTTTACCCGATTCTTGGAGCCGCAAACTCTTAGGGGATTCAATGGATTTGAATCCTCATAAAAAGGGCATGGCATGACACCGAAACTCCTACCATACACTTTATGGAAGGACGACATCTCGCCGGTATTCAATAGGCGCTCATCACGATGATTGGAACTCATCTAATCTCGGGTTAGCATCTCCCCTTTTCAAAGCCCAGCGTATGCCCCCTTCGCCTTTAGTTATGCGTTCCACTAGCCCTTGTACCCTGAGGGACTCGAGCCTGCTTGAAATCTCTTTTTTGGTTACGGCTTCCTCCAGTACATGGTCTTCGCCAATCTCGTACCATAGTTCCATGGGAGCCAAACTTTCATAGAGGGAAAGCTTTCGCAAAATAATTCGATCAATTTCATCCATTCTGGTACGACCTTCCATTTCCCGATGATCGGTTGCGAACCTCTGCAGCCGCAAGTGCCGTCCAGTTGTATTTATGATAGGTTCACTATAGACAACGTTAACTGTTGAGGATTTCCTTAACCTGCGCCCTGTCAACATCCATCACGTACCTAATCCCGCTGACTCTAGCAGCCTCCCGAGTCAGCGCGGTTATGTCATCTCGCGAAAGGCGTTCAAGAGAAAACTTCCTGCTTCCGGCCATGAGCTGTCGCAGCCCTTGGGCAAGTCGTTCACAGTAAGTGTAGAGCCCGAGGGCACCAGTGGGGAGCTCCTCGAACTGCGCGTCGCCCAGTTCCTTTCGGAGAGCAACAGCGGTGACGAAAATCTCATCCTTTGAATTGCCGAAACGCTCGACGTAAACGGGAATTTGCCCATTTTCGATTGCCCATCCGATAGTCTTACCGACCATTGCGGCTGCGATCGGGCCACGGGCCATACCGATGAGTTTCACAAATGGCGCGCCCATGGCTAGCCCTTTGAAGATTTGATCCTCGAAAGCAAATCCTCCGCCCACCGCCAGGGCAGGCACATACTTTCCTTTTTCAGCAAGGCATTTGGCATACTGGTACAGAAGCGAATGCAGCTCAACAGGCGGCACGCCCCACTCATTCATCATTCGCCACGGGCTCATCCCCGTACCGCCTCCCGCACCATCGACGGTGAGAAGATCAAGGTTATATTTAGAGGCAAAAGAGACAGCCCTTGCCAAGTCGGCCGGCCGATAGGCGCCTGTTTTAAGGAAGATATACTTGGCCCCTGCTTTACGCAGTTCTTTTACCCTTTTTGCGAAAGATTCCTCGGTGATCATACCGACGCGTGAATGTCGCTCGAACTCCTTGAACGCCCCGCGCTCGAATGCCTTGATTACGTTCGGATCCGTTGGATCGGGAAGCACGATATACCCGCGGGAATGGAGCATCTGGGCCTTCTTCAGGTCGTTAATCTTGACTTCACCCCCTATGTCCTTCGCGCCTTGTCCCCACTTGAGTTCAACGCACTCCACACCAAGCTTCTCGATGGCATATTCATGTGTCGCCAAGCGGGTGTCCTCGATGTTCGCCTGAAGGACGATTGCTCCGTATCCATTGCGCTGGTGATTCTGGTAAAGTTTCACTCGGCGCTTTAGATCCACGGTATCAACCACCCGACCGTTTTTAATTACAGCTTCAGGATCCATACCGACGACATTCTCGCCGATAGTCAGACCGATACCCGCGAGGGCAGATCCGATCGCTAACCCCTCCCAGTTATTTTTGGCAACGGCTGTGGAGCCCATAGCAGAGATGATCCACGGATATCGAAACCGTATCCCCTTGTCATGACCTATAGCCACTTCGAGGTTTACGGCTGGAAAGATGGCCCTATCGCTGTCGGCCTCGATTCCGTGAGCTCCAATTACGGTGCCCATGATGTTGAAGTGTGAGTAGTCAACGGGATAGCTCTTCTCAGCAGCCGTGGTGGTCACCCCGAATGGCTGTGGATAGATCACCTCGTGGCCGCGGTAGGCTGATTTTCCTATCTCGCACATGCCGATGCAGCCGTCCACGCAGGTCACGCACATACCCGAAGAAGGTACCACCGAACTTTCTGTCCGGTTCTTAGTCAGTGTTGCAGCTGAAGCATTTATTTTGGAAAGTGACATGGTTTTTTTCTCCTTTCCAGCGTCAATCCTTTTCTATTTCACAGGCAACACAGGGTTTCAGGTAGCACATCATGTCGTCGAACTGTTCCTTTTCGATGCATGGGGGAGTCAGATTTTCGCAGCCCCCGCAAATGGCCCTTTGGGGCTCTGTGTAGGTGCATCTCAGTTGGCAGGCCGGACAAATGTACATACAGGCGCCGCACAGGCGACACACTTCTGACCGAATGTTAAACGGCGTGCCGATGCTCCGACTTTCGCCTCGCCGGCGAAAACCAATGGCCTTTGCCATCATCTGCTCCTCGCACATCCGCACGCACAGCCCACAAAGGATGCAATCCTCATGCTCCTGCTTGAAGCGCTGCTGGCGTACCCCATACGCCGCAGCCAGGTCCTGGATCGTTTTCGACTGCGGGCACGAGGCCAAAAGGAGTTCCAGGATCATCTTGCGTGCCCTGATCACCCGCGAGGAAGCCGTCCTAACCTTGAGCCCCTCCTCTGCCGGATAGGTGCACGACGAAACCAATTTTGCTTCCGTACCTTGCCCTATCTCCACGACACAGAGTCGACAGGCACCGTAGGGCGAAAGACCATCCTTATGGCACAGAGTCGGAATAGGGAAACCCATGAATCTCGCCGCTTCGAGCAGCGTCGTACCTTCGTCGACTGAAACACCCAAGCCGTTGATGGAAAGATTAATCAACGCAGGCCTCTTCGTTTGGAATCTAAATAGCTAACTCGCGTCCACGGCGTCGAACTTGCAAATGCTCTTGCACGCTCCGCACTTAATGCACTTGTTTGGGTCGATGGCGTGGCGTTCCTTTTTCTCCCCGGATATGGCCCCCTCCGGGCACGCCTGCAGACACACCATGCAACCCGTGCAGTTTTCATTGATCAAGTAGGTGATGAGTTCCTTACACACCCCCGCGGGGCACTGGTTGTTCTTGATATGCTCGACATACTCGTCCTGGAAGTACCGGAGCGTGGAAAGCACGGGGTTTGGCGCAGTCTGTCCCAGGCCGCACATCGCCGTGTCTTTCACTGCATAACCCAGTTCCTCGAGAAGGTCCAGGTGTGCGAGCGTACCCTTTCCCCTCGAAATGTCGTCAAGGATCTCGTACATTCGCTGTGTACCTTTCCGGCAGGAGAAGCACTTGCCGCAGGATTCATCCTTCAGGAAATTCATGAAGTACTTTGCGACATCGACCATGCAGGTACTCTCGTCCATGACGATCATACCACCAGACCCCATGATCGATCCCGCCCCTGTAAGGCTCTCGTAGTCGATGGGCAGATCGAACATCTTGGCCGGGATACAGCCGCCTGATGGCCCTCCCGTTTGTACCGCCTTGATCTTTACCTTGCCGGCCGGTCCGTCACCGATACCGTTGACAATCTCCTCGATGGTGATGCCCATGGGAACCTCCACCAAGCCGGTATTCTTGATCTTGCCGACCAGGCTAAATATCTTAGTCCCGGAGTTATTCTTTGTTCCGATCTTCGAAAATTTGCGGGCACCGCTCTCGATGATAACCGGAATGTTTGCCCAGGTTTCGACGTTGTTGATCGCCGTGGGCTTGCCATCGATACCTTTCTGCACCGGAAACGGGGGGCGCTGGTGCGGCTCACCCATTTTCCCTTCGATAGACTGTATCAATGCCGTTTCCTCACCGCACACAAACGCGCCAGCACCCATTACCAGATTGATGTCGAAAGAAAATCGGGTTCCCAGGATGTCCTTGCCCATAAGCCCGAGTTGACTCGCCTGCCGGAGCGCAATGATCAGGTGCTTGATGGCTAACGGATATTCATTGCGGATGTAAATCACGCCCTCCGTTGCACCAGTCCCATAGGCACCGATGAGCATTCCCTCGATGAT
>JABAOH010007530.1_pt1 | contig 14387 bp, 16 predicted proteins | sample 7062181 | NCBI WGS metagenome assembly JABAOH01 (sample SAMN14538630, study PRJNA623070) | marine sediment metagenome | biome: marine biome [ENVO:00000428]; feature: marine pelagic biome [ENVO:01000023]; material: deep marine sediment [ENVO:00002113]; isolation source: pool of 5 deep marine... | reverse complement strand
TATTGCTCAGGCAGATTATAAGAGTGGAACTGAGCTTGACCGTTTGATAAAATTATTGTTAGGGATTATTGTTGAAGGGATTCGATATGGGAGGGAATCCTTTAGACAATCAAAGAAGTATAACTTATAAGGAGAACAGCAGCAATGAGGTACCGAGCTCCTACACAGCTTCATGCAAGTCTATATATGAAGGATAAAAAAAGAAGTGCCGGTTCTAAGGTTGGTGGAGACACAAAAGCCGGAAAGTCTATACCCAACAAGAAAGCTGACAGAGCGAAAAAGAAGAATTCATATACCAAATAGTTTATAACAAATTCGTATGTTACAGGCCGGGCAGATTATGCTCTTCGCTAATCTGTTTTAACAGCTCCAGGAGCTCAATCAGACTTTGACTGATAATATCAGTGTCACTGCACACGTTCATAAAGTTCGTATCTCCGTCCCATCGCGGGACAACGTGAATGTGCAAATGCTCCGGCAGTCCCGCCCCGCTGCATCGGCCGAAATTCATACCGACATTAAAGCCGTGCGGTTTTATCGCCAGCGACAGGGCTTTTTGTGATTCTCTGATTAGCTTGAATAGTTCGAGCAGCTCGTCTTCAGTTACGTTCTCAAGCTCGCCGATGTGTCGGGCCGGAGCTATCAGTAAATGGCCGTTGTTGTAGGGAAAGTGATTCAGTATTGCGATGCTTTTCTCCGTTCGCCACAGTACAAGATTTTTGTCATCGTCCTGCGGATTTTCCAGATTATGGCAGATAAAGCAATCGCTGCCCTGATTCAGGCCCTGAACATAATTAATGCGCCACGGCGCCCATAGATTTTTTCGTTCCAATATGTAATTACCTCCACTTATGCTAATCGAGAAGCTCCATCGTCAGGTTTTGTTTGATTGTTATCATCGGCTTTACACTAATGCCCATTGGTATAGAGGCCTCTAACTGCATCTGGTACTGCTGATTATATTGCTCTGTTCGCCCGGCCTCGATGTTGAACAGCTCTTCACCCTGGCCTTCCAAGCTTAGGAGCTTATAGCCGCTGAGAAAGCCGAAGGTCCCCTTCATCTGGAATCTACCGGAATAGGGTATCGGCCAGCTTTGGGGAGCCGAGTCGGCCATGCTGTAAGAGCTGCTTATCACGACCAATCGTCCCTTATCGCTCTGCCGGATTTCATCGAGCCGGTATGTAACATCTCTCGCCTTGCGCATAACCATCGGTGAAGGTACGGACAGTTTTGACGTCCAGCTTTGCCCCACCGTCACTCCTTCGGACGGGTTTTTTAGACTGGATACGGAATCCCACAGAAACCACTGACTCGCGACAAAATCGCATATCATATCCAGCTCTTTAATTCTGCCCCTGCCGGTGTCCGGTAGGAATGCTTTTTTGCCGACCTCTTTGAGCAGCTCATCCAATTGTGAATAGTCCTCAATTTTTCCGGTAGGCCCAACCGTAAACGTAAAAGTTTTGCCGGCCAGATGTTCCACTGCGTCCTTCCGTGGCCCTTTGCTTCGCGTCACTTTAATTGATTTGCACATTGCCTCAACAGTGGTAAGCCCATACGGGTCTATTTTGCTTGGTGTATATGCAATAACCATCTCCATTGACTCAGTGGTCTTATCGCCAGCGCGATTTTCCGATTTGGTTAGCTTTCCTGTCGGGTCCCAGTCAAGGGTTATCTCTCTTGCAGAGACGAACTTATATTCCAGCGTCCGACCATCCTGCCAATCTACGGTCAAGAGTTCCTTATTTTTAATTGACGGCTCTTTTACCCCGACGCCAGGCTTGCATCCTCCAAAGATGCTCATAATGACAATCATCAGAATTGTTAGTGCAGTTTTCAGTTTCACTCCTTTTCAATGCCCCGCGTGGTCTTACCAGATGTATCCCGGCCTTAGAATCCTAATCAACGGCTCTAATCAATTCTTTCAAAGCGGTAAAGACGAATCGCACCCATTCGCAGCGTATCAGGTTCTTCATTTTCTTTTGAAGTAAACTGGTCAACGGCCACCCATTCGGACCTGAATTCTTCAGAGTATTGTTCGATTTTGCCCGCAGTCAAATTGAACTTTAACTGCCCTGTATATATTTCGACAGGATTATCGAACATTTGTGAAAAGAAACCTATTGCTTGTTCTTTATGCATCTCCATCGCTTTTTCCGATGAGGGAACAACGCTCATTTCGACAATGGCGGTCCTGCGTTCATCCGCATCCTTAATTTCTTTTAATTCATAAATTCTTTCGTATGATTTTGAACCCAACGGACCAAAAGAGAAGGTCTTTATATTGCTCCAGTTCCCGCCCGTCTGTAACTGGTTCTCCTGGCTTCCCGGCAGTGCCGGAATGCTGTGTTGTTCATTGATTACCTTAGTTGAAAGCAATTGTACCGCCCTTTGATTGCCTGAGGCACTGCCCTCGACGGCGGTTCGGGCACCGCTTACGTCGATAACCTTTGAAACCTCACCGGAAGGGGTGATTTCTATGGTATAACTTTGCCCGATTAGCTTGCCTAATGGATTATTTTGGTCCTTTTCTCGCGAGCTGTCGAAATCCAGAACGATGTTGTCTCTGACCTTAGTTAAATATTTCAGCCTTTTGATTGTTATCTCAGCAACGGCTTTGCCTTGGTCGTCAACGCTTTGTATCCTCCGGGTGAAGTTCATTTCGATTCTGTTGCCGCTATGACCGCCAATAAAGCTCTTGGGTCTGTTTGTCTCGGGGCCTTCCCATATTACGCTTTGTTCGGTTTCTGTTGTTACCTTATACGTTGTTAAGTCCTCCGGCGTGAATTTCAATGCCAGCTTTACGGTTTGCTTGTGTTCTTCCGGTTCGGTTTCGGCCTTGATGATTTCTTCGGGTGCGATGCTTATTTCGGGGATTTCTTCAAGTTCGACCTCGGCCTCAGCGGTTTCTTCCGGCTCGACTACGGTTTTGGTAGTATCCTCGAGTTTGATTTCGGTTGTTGCAGTTTCCCTGGTAGAATCCATACAGCCTGCTGTTAAAAGCAGTACGCAAATTACGGCGTACGCTGCGAAACCAAAAATTCTGGCTTGGCTCATCGCTTATTCTCCCAAGCACGAATGTAGTCAGTAATGAGTGGTCAATTAGCCCGTGGAGAATGACCAATTAACTAACTCAAACTGACCGTTTTTACTGTCATGCTGAGCACAGCGAAGCATCTGGCCTATGAATGAGAATAATGTACACTTGTGCAGGAAGAGATTCTTCACTTCGTTCAGAATGACAAATTGCCTTATATTATTGTCAATAAACCTTTCCTTGAGCAACACGAAGGAACAGTTATAATTAACGTTCAATCCAAATCGGTTAGTTTGAGTAACTAATTAACCGGTTAACCAATCAACTTTAATTTTGTGTCAAATCCCGATTATACATTTGCTTTTTTCAAAGACAACCGATTTTTCCGCAACGACGGCGGGAAATAGACTTCAGGTAAAAACACCCGAATTTTCTTTATTTGCCTTCAATCAGCGGTTAAAATCCGGCTTTTGGTTTTTTCGGAATATTTTGCCAACCACTATAGGAGAAACCGGATTATGAAAAGTGATACAGTCAAAAAGGGTTTCCAGCGGGCCCCTCACCGCGGGCTGCTTCGCGCATGCGGCCTTAAAGACCCCGACATCGATAAGCCGTTCATCGGCATCGCCAACAGCTTCTGCGAGATAGTCCCGGGCCACGTCCATCTCAACAAGGTAGCACAGGTGGTTAAACAGGCCGTTCGCAACGCTGGCGGAGCAGCTTTTGAATTTAATACAATAGCGGTTTGTGACGGCATTGCTATGGGCCATACTGGTATGAAATATTCCCTGGCCTCACGTGAAATCATCGCCGATTCGGTTGAGACTATGGTACTGGCGCACTGTTTTGACGGCCTTGTTTGCATCCCCAATTGCGACAAAATCGTACCCGGAATGTTAATGGCAGCAGTCAGGCTGAACATCCCCACAATTTTCGTCTCCGGCGGGCCTATGGCAGCAGGCGAAACAAAGGATGGAAAAAAGGTTGACCTTATAACCATAGGTGAAGGCGTCGCCCAATTCAACGCCGGCAAAATCGACGAAAACCAGCTCAAGGAGCTTGAATGCACCGCCTGCCCGGGCCAGGGAAGCTGCTCCGGTATGTTCACGGCAAACTCGATGAATTGTCTTTGCGAGGCGATCGGAATGGCCCTGCCCGGCAACGGGACAATCCTGGCCGTTGACCCCAAACGCCAGCAGCTTTACAAAGCAGCAGGCAAACAGATTATGAACCTTATCGAAAAAGACATCAAACCCCTGGACATAATCAACGAAATATCAATGGACAACGCCTTCGTTCTGGATATGGCGATGGGCGGCTCGACCAATACCGTACTGCACGCACTGGCATTGGCCAACGAAGCCAGCATCGAATACGACCTCGACCGTATAAACGAAATTTCTGAAAAATGTCCTAACATCTGCAAAGTCTCGCCGTCGAGCAAATATCACGTAGAGGATGTTGACGCCGCCGGCGGTATAAGCGCTATACTAAAAGAAATAAGCAAGATTCCAAATCTGTTGAACACCGATTGTCTTACAGTTACCACTAATACGCTCGGTGAAAATATAGCAGACGCCGAGATTAAAAATAGTGAGGTTATCCACACAATCGATAATCCATACTCGACGACAGGCGGCTTGGCTATTTTAAGAGGCAACCTTGCTCCCAATGGCTGTGTCGTCAAAAGTGCCGGTGTTCCTGAATCTATGATATCTCATGCCGGCCCGGCTGTTATCTTCGAGAGTCAGGAGGACGCCTGCGAAGGCATCTTAGCAGGCAAGGTAAAAGAAGGTGATATGGTGGTGATTCGATACGAAGGTCCCAAGGGCGGCCCCGGTATGCAGGAAATGCTTTGGCCAACAAGTTATATTGCCGGAGCAGGGTTAGTAGAGTCTGTCGCACTTATTACCGACGGCAGATTCAGCGGTGGAACGCGAGGTGCTTCTATAGGACATATCAGTCCCGAAGCAGCCGTAGGCGGGCCTATTGGCTTATTGAAAGATGGTGACATAATAGAAATCGACATCCCCAACAATAAAATTAGCGTAAAGCTGTCCGACGACGAATTGGCCGAACGCAAAAAGGCTTGGAAACCGCCTGCTCCGAGGATAACAAAAGGCTACCTGGCAAAATACGCCTCAATGGCCACCAGCGCCGATACCGGAGCTGTCCTGAAGTGGTAGATTTAACCGGAAGTGAAATTCTCACTGGAATTGCCGGCGGAGATCCGTATATAATGGTGTGGATAGTTACGCCATGGAGTAAATACGATGAATGACCGAATCACAATCGACCCAAATATATGTCACGGACAGGCCTGTATTAAAGGTACGCGAATACCCGTTCACCAGATTATCCATATGCTGGCCAATGGAGACACAATCGAAGAGCTTTTGAAAGAGTATCCCTCTCTTACACGTGATGACATTTTAGCCTGTCTGGATTACGCTGCCTCTCTGGCTGAGGAGCAGATTACACCTATAGGCGGATAAAGAACAACAAATGGATATACTTGTAGATGAGAATATCCCTCTGGCAAGTGTTGAGCAGCTACAGCAGATGGGCCACAACGTGCTTGATATACGCGGTACGCCTGATGAAGGTATATCAGACGAGCTTCTTTGGAATAAGGCCTGCCAGGAAAAGCGATTGCTGATTACAACGGACAGGGGTTTTGCGCACTATCGTAGCAAAGAACATCACGGTATTCTGATGTATCTCTGCGCAGACCTAATCACCTCAAAATCAACGAACGTGTCATTGAGGCTATGAAACTGTTCTCTCCAGAGAAGTGGGCAGGTCTATTGGTTGTTATGCGTGATAAGGCTATGAGCACCTGGCGCCAGAGTAAATAGAAGTACCCTCGCAGGTGCCGAAAGAGGAAGTGAGCTTAAATAGAAGCATAATTTGGTATTTAGCCGGTGGTTTTACCACCGGTTAGCACAATATGCCTCACTCACGACACTATACGAGTTAATTTGTGAAATCTGTGATTAAGAAAAATCCGTGGTATATCACTGGTTTGCATTTTGAATGTGTGCAGTGCGGGCGGTGCTGCTCCGGGCCGGGCGAGGGCTATATCTGGGTTACCAAGCCGGAGATTGAGTTCATCGCAGATTTCCTAAAAATATCTGTTGAACAGTTACGGCAAGAATACTTGAAGCGCGTCGGCCTGCGGACAACGATTATCGAGCACCCCGGCACCAAAGATTGCATACTCTTGCAAGACGTCGCTGGCCAAAAAAGATGTATGATTTACCCCGTTCGCCCCTGCCAGTGCAGGACCTGGCCCTTTTGGCATGACAATCTAACCAATCCGAATGCCTGGAACAAAGCGGCCCAAAAGTGCCCCGGCATCAACCAAGGCAGGCTATACAACTGCGACGAAATTGAAAAAATCAAAAGGACCAAAAAATGGTGGCAGGATGCCGAACAAACAAACTTCTCCTCGAAAAAATAGTTGAAATCTACACCTGGCTGGATACCCAAATCCGAGATAATAATGAGCTGACCGGTCAATGCAAAGCTTGTGGTAAATGCTGTGATATCGGTGGACATGCCCCCGGCTCCGAGCAGGGATTCGACCACCGTCTATTTGTTACTCCGCCGGAATTGATGTATCTAACTGAAAATCTGGGCGTCGAAAACATCAAGTCAATGCCGACAAGTCGATGCCCTTACAACATCGACGGCAAGTGCACAGTATATGAATATCGTTTCGCGAGTTGTAGAATCTTTTATTGCAATGCCGATGTGGATTTCCAAAGCAGATTAAGTGAGACAGCTCTGGAGAGGCTTAAATCCATCTGCACGGAATTTCAAATTCCCTACCGCTACACAGACCTTGCGAGGGCATTAAACGATCTTGCAAATGATTAATATTTATCAATCGGCAGTGGGATATTGTCCTGCGGGTCGCGCAGATTGATGTATTTTGCTCCGCCTGACAGTGTGCCGTACTCTTTGTAATAGCCGTAAAGCTTCGCTAATTTCTGCTCATCGGTAGATTCCAGATACCGCTGCCATTTGCCCACCTCAGCTCCCCATATAATCTGCGTATTGTCCCTGGTGTACATAAAAATATGCGGGTGCTGGGAGTTTTCTCTGCCGTTGAAATTGCTCACATCGACCCTGTCGATTTCATACAGCAGCGGTTTGTCCGGCGTAACAAGTTTGTCCATCTGTTCGAGTCGCGTTATTATTTCTATGGCCGAAGCGAGGTCATCGCGCCCCCAGACTTCACCCAAAGGCGGCATTCTTGTTATCAGCGGCAGTCCTGTTATCTTTACTATCGGCAGATGTGGCATCTCAGCAAAATCGAGCACCACCTGCTCGGCGTCCACGTAAAATTTGAGCAGACCCGATTTGACCAGACCCACAGGTCTTCGCCACCGTCCTTTGATGTGGAATCCATCGTGCGTTCTCTGCACTGTTACCTCATCCAGCCATACGACCTCTCTGGCGATGTTCTGCTGCACGGGGCCGGCGGCATTTTCATCAAGCATTAAATCCCAGCCGTCACCTCTTGCAGCGGCTAAAACCTTCTGCTTAAGCTGGTCGTTCACCCAGGCCGGGACATTAGCCAATTCCAGACGAACTGTCTCGTCCGAGATGGGGGTAGTTTCTTTTACGTATCTTTCCAAAAAGGAAAACCCGACCACTATCCCCACCAAAATGCAGGCTGCGGCGGACGCAAAAACACAGGCCAGTGCCAGTATTTTTAGAATTCTTATCAAACTCGGACCAAGTCTGCCGACTTGTCTTTTCTTCTTTCTTTTTGAGGTGCCGAGCTTAAAGGATATTCTCTCCGTCCTGCTTTTTTTTCTTTTCCTTCTCGCTGCCATAATCTCGTTTCACGCTTGGTCCTTCACGAGCGGTGAATATGCCGCCTCGACGATTTTCGAGCACAAATCGCTCATCGTCAATCCCGCCTTCGCCGCTGCCTTGGGCAAAAGTGAATGCGTTGTAAAGCCTGGAATTGTATTAAGCTCCAGTGCGTAGGCAATTTCCTCATCGCTCAGCACAAAATCGACTCTTGCAAAGTGCCGACAGCCAAGCACATAGAAACAATCCATCGCCGCCTGTTCGATTTGTGCCCTCAGAGCAGGATTCCTAATCGTATCGAATAGATACTCCGTTTGCTCATCAATATATTTTGCCTGGTAATCATAAAAGCCTGTTTGACTTCTAATCTCAATAATTGGAAGCGCCACGTCTTCCAGGATGCTGACGGTTATTTCTTTGCCCCGGATGAATTTTTCAATTATGCAATCGCCGAACTCACGGAAGGTTTCCTGGGCGGCGCCGATAGCTTCCTGCATATCGGCAATAATCCTGACACCAACGCTGCTGCCTTGCTTTAGGGGCTTTACAACATATTCATCTGCAAGATATTGTAATTTTTTTTCAAGCTGGTTGGTATTAGTCCTCGCGTTAAACTCAATCGCTGCAGGAGTAGCCACACCGGCTTCGGCAAAAAGCTTTTTGCTCGCTATTTTATCAAACGCCAGTTTGCTTGCTATCGGTCCGCTTCCCGTATAGACAAGGGACTTATCGTGGAGTATTTGCTGGAGCTGCCCGTCCTCGCCGAATTCACCATGTAAGGCGGGGAAAAATACATCAATGCTGCTATCTTCTAAAATATCAAGCTTGTCCGGTCGAACGTCGGCTGTTACTACCTTAAAGCCGGCCTCTTTTAACGCCTCCGCAACACACTCACCACTTTGAATACTTATTTCGCGCTCGGACCCTATTCCTCCTGTAAGGACGACCACTTTTAATTTGCTGCTCACTGTTTTTTCAGTTCCTTAATCCCAAACTTCAATTTCAAGTTCCAGCTCGGTGTCGAACTGTTCTTTAACTCTCTGTTTTATGGCCTCTATCAATCTCATAACGTCTCGGCTCGTACACCCTTTTTCGGCGATTATGAAATTTGCATGCTTTTCACTGACCACTGCCCCGCCGATTTGCAGCCCTTTTAGACCGGCCCTGTCAATCAAAGCTCCAGCCGATACTCCTCTCGGATTCTTAAATATGCAGCCGGAATTTCTCGTGTTCAGCGGCTGATTGTTCTTTTTATAAATCCATATTTCTTTTACCGTCCGCATGATTTGTTCCGAGTCAGCCGTGTTAAGTTTCAACCGAGCGTTGAGAATGAATTTCGCAGTGATATTCGTTCTGCGGTAGTCGAATACCAGCTCCGGTTTGCTCTTTTCGAAGACATTACCCTCGCTGTCCATCAGCGTAACGCTTTCTGCCGCTGCACCGAAATCCCCGAAGTTGCCCCCTGCATTCATTTTCACAGCTCCGCCGACAGAACCGGGTATCCCTGTCAGGGCCTCGATGCCTGAAAGCCCCTTTTCCACACACATTAAAACCAGCTTGCTCAATTCCGCCCCCGCCCAGGCGGTAACCTCCTCACCCTCAAACTCTATTTGTGCGAACTGCTCTGCCTCAAGCTTTATAACCGCCCCCCGCAGACCCTTGTCGCTGATTAGCAGATTGGAGCCGAAACCCATCACGTAAATCCGTATATTGTTCTCGTTGCATCGCCGGACAACATCTTTGAGCTGTTCGACTGTTTTGGGCTTGATAAAATAATCAGCCGGCCCCCCAAGACCGTACCACGTCCGCTTGGCCAAGGGATAATCAGTCTCAACTATTTCCTCTAAGTCTCTGAACGCATTCATCTGTGACCTTCCAAATATCGCCTGCACCCATACTAACTACGACGTCGCCGGCGGTCACGTTACTCTCTAAATAATCACAAATAGCCCCGAAATTGTCGATAAATAACGCCTCAGTGCCGTTAGCTCGCATCCTTTCGACAAGTATCTGGGCGTTAACCTCTTTTTTGGCCGAGGCCGAATCCCGGACGAAATAAATCTCCGGCACAATAGTTACATCGGCAAGCTTAAAGCTTTCTGAGAAATCATCAAGCAAAAATCTTGTTCTGCTGTACTGGTGCGGCTGAAAAACGCACCAGATTCGTTTCGGCTGATACCTTTGCCGTATCGCCTGCAGCGATGCCCTTATTTCCGTAGGGTGGTGTGCGTAGTCGTCAAGAACTGTGATTTCGCCGAAGCGCCCCTTAAACATAAGCCGGCGCTCGATTCCCGTAAAGCCCGGAAGCAGCTCGATTATCTGCTCAGATTCCAGCCCTGCGTTAACCGCCATTGCTACAACCGCCAGTGCATTTAGTATATTATGCCTGCCCGGCACCGTAATCTGAGTCGCTCCTAACAATGTGCCATTATGATAAACATCAAAGTTATAAAGGCCTTCATTTAGCACAATGTTCTTAGCGAAGAAATTACAATTTTCATCAAGCCCGAAAGTCTCACAGCGCAGATTGGATGCTGTCTGCCTGATAATCTTTGCCACATTTGCTTCTTTCCCGTTGGCAATCATCACACCTTCCGGCTTTACGCCAAGAGCGAATTCACCAAACGTTTTGACTATCTCATCTTCATCCTTATAGTAATCCAGATGGTCCTGCTCGATATTCAGTATGCAGGCGATTTTCGGCTTTAGATTCAGAAAGCTTCTATCATATTCGCATGCCTCGGCCACGAAATATTTACTGTCTGCCACACCCGAAGAGCTGCCCAGTTGACTGATTTTGGCCCCGATGATAAAGTTCGGCTCGAGGCCGGCTTGTTTGAGCAAATAGACAAGCCATCCACTCGTTGTGCTTTTGCCGTGAGTGCCGCTTACTGCGATACCCTCATAGTAGTCCATTAACTCCCCCAGCATTTGGGCGTATTTATAGACTTTGTATCCTCGCTGCCGCGCCAGTTTCAATTCCGGATTATCTTCCCTTATCGCCGCCGAGATAACGACCGCATTAGTTCCCAGGCTGAGGTTCCTTTCCCGGTGGCCGATTTTTATATCAGCTCCCTTCAGCCGAAGTCCGTCTATAACATCGCTTAGTGTTTGGTCTGAGCCGGTCACAATCGCCTCGTGTTTCATCAGAAGTTGCGCCAGCCCGCTCATCCCGATACCGCCTGCCCCGATGAAGTGAAATCTCATCCCCTCAACGTTTAGTTTTTCGTGTATGGTTGCCGTTCCGTGTTCGTTAGCAACTCTTACACTCCCCTTGTCATTGTCGCGCATGCCTGTCCTCGACTCTGCTCGGGGGAGGGAATCCATATTATTGTAATTTTCTTCATTCGGCTTGTTCATAGCATCCTTTCTGTGGCATTCTTTCCTTAATAAAAGCACAGATAGTCTAACATAGAAATCAGACACAAAAAAGAAAAAAGCTGATAACTGTTTGAGTTGATGGCGAACAACCTAAATAACCAATAGTAAATAATAAATAGCGAATTACAAAAAAGGGCCTATACCGAATCAATCGGTATAGGCCCCAAATTGATAAAAATCTGCTATGCCAACTACGCAGCTTCAATTACCAGCTAAATCACACGGCTTACGGTGCCGGCTCTGCAGGTCGATACAACCGAATATCATCAAAGAACAGCATACCTGAACCGCCACCCAATGGATTGTTCTTATTACCAAGACCAAGGGAAATCGTATTGACATTAGTCAGGTTCACACCCTGGTCAGCAAAGGCCTGCAGGTCGATAGTCCATTCGGTCCACCTACCTATTTGTGCTGCATCAGGATTATCGTGATTGACCACCGCACTGCCATTGAGAGCAACATACAACGTCTCAGCAGCATTATCCGAATTGCCCCTGAACCAGATGGATAAAGTACTGACACCATCCTCAGTCCAGTCACGCGGATAAGTCAGCGCCAAAGTCGCCTCAGAGTACCCAACACTGTTGTCGTAGAAAAACGGCATCGACTGGTCACCTCCGTGAACGATAGTTTGCTCGGCAAAAGGAGGAGCGTCATAACCAACTAAAGAACCGTTTGTCGGGTCGTCATATCCGTCTATCCATGCGTTAAATATCCTGTTGCTCTCGGCCTCGGCGGGATCAAGGTCATTGTAGGACTCAAAGTCGTCAACGACAAGGAAGCCGGCCGTCGTAAAGCTCCAGAGAATACCCGGCCACGGACTATCCGGATTGGCACTATTGACCTCATCAATACGCCAATAGTAGGTGACACCCAGCTCGAGTTTTCCTGGGTCATAGCTCTCAGTACCAAGGTCCCTGATGCCTTTATACTCCGGTGAGCCGGTATCGGCATTTTTCACGGCATCTTTATCAGTGCCGAAANNGTCCGCTTTACATCCACAGCGCCATTAGCCGGGTCAAGTGCCGCAACAGCACCTTCGGTCGTAAAGCTCCAGACGTCGCCTTTATACGTCTCGATAATATCAAACTCATCGACACGCCAGTAGTAAGTCTGAGCCAATTTAAGTGGGCCGGGAGGAGGATAGGTCAATGTTCCTTGAGGAAGACCATCGGTTGCATTGTTCACGTCGTCAAAATTTTCTCCGAAATATACGGTGTGCAGTTTCGCACCGAAGCCTGGTGTCCACCTAAGAGTCACACCCGGGTCTACCTGCTCGGAAGCATCAGCCGGGTCGGGTGCATAGGCGGTCTTTGGTGGAATACCAAAGCTCCAGACATCACCTCTCCAGGGACTATTTGGATCCAGGTCATTGACCTCATCAATCCGCCAGTAATATGTTGTGCCCGGAACAAGGCCGTCCGGATAGGGAAATCCGGGAAAGCCAGCAACAAAATACGGCTCGGCCTGGTTGCCTCGGAACGCCTCAGCGGCGCCGTCGTTCACCAAGTCAAAATTGTCGCTGAAGTATATGTCGTGCGAGAGAGCAAAATCTCCCGGCTTCCAGGAAAGGTTCACCCACGTATCCGGGTGTAGACTACCATCCTCAGGGACAGGTCTCGAAGCCAAGGATTTCTCTCCGAGATAAGGTTCGACATAGTCGCCTTCATAAAATCTTACGCCATCGATCCAGAACTCACCGGCTGCATACTGAATGTGGAATGTGACGGACGCCGGATTCACCTCCTCAGCCATAACAGGAGTTGTTGTGCTAAATTCCGCCCATTCTTCGGTCATGGTGAAGGACTGCTCGCCATATCCCGGCCAGGGATCCCCGTCTTGCTCCGGTTTGAAATTGATATTCAGCTCACCTTCCTTGCACTTTAGAAAGGCCGAAAGAGTGTATTTCTTGCCTTGTTCAAAAATATTATGTCCCCTGTGCTGTAGACCAGCATCCCAGAAATTTGCACCCGCTTCGGGAACTACAATATGTAAACAATAGTTCCCCTCAATAGGATCTTCGTCAACCGCTGCGCCCTCCAATTTGTCAACCACTTCTGTCGTAACGCTACCATATGTGGTCCACGGCTCCATTACACCATCCTCGAAGCCGCCGTTAACCAGTAAATTCTCGACCTCATCCTGTGCGCGGCTTGGCGCGAATACTATGAATCCTATCAACAAAAATGCTGTCAACCAGACTACTCGAGTTCTCATGATACTTTCTCCTACAAAAAAGTTAATAACAACGACTGTGCTTTGGCCACACACCAAAACACTTATTGTTTTCAAAACATGAATTGTTAACTGAAATGTACAGTATCTACACCGTGAAGCACAAGGTTCCCAAAACAACTTCGTACTTCACACAATAACTCCTCCTCTATTCGATAAACTACGATGATTCCGCGATTTCGAGGAGCTAAATCCACAGATACCCTCATACGCGGACATAATATTCACCTACTCTACTTATACCAAATCAGACACTTTCTCGTCAAGGATAAACTATACTTTTAGGGGGATTTTGTGTTACTATTTTAGAGAATTATTTTATGTCCCCAACAAATTTGTCCGACGTTTTTGCATCGAAGCAATCCCAAAATAACAAATAGCCAAAAGTCAATTAAAACGGGGTCCATACTGAATCTATCAGTATAAGCCCCGAATTGACATAAATCCGCTTGTCAGCTAAATCATATCTTACGGTGCCGGTTTTTGCAGCGGAGGATACAAACGAATATCGTCAAAGTACATTGTACCTGAACCACCAACCGATGGATTGTTCTTGTTACCAAAACCAATAGCAATCGTATTAACATTGGCGAGGTTCACACCCTGGTCTGCAAAGGTCTGCAGGTCGATATTCCATTTGGTCCACTTATCTATCTGAGCTGCATTCGGATTATCGTGATTGACCACAGCGCCGTCATTGAGAGCAACATACAACGTCTCAGCAGCATTATCCGAAATGCCTCTGAACCAAATGGATAAAGTGCTGACACCATTCTCGGTCCAGTCACGCGGATAAGTCAACGTCAAAGTTGCCTCAGAGTACCCAACACTGTTGTCGTAGAAATACGGCATCGACTGGACGCCGCCGTGAACAATACTTTGCTCGGCATAAGGAGGAAGCTC
>JABAOH010017683.1_pt2 | contig 14388 bp, 11 predicted proteins | sample 7062181 | NCBI WGS metagenome assembly JABAOH01 (sample SAMN14538630, study PRJNA623070) | marine sediment metagenome | biome: marine biome [ENVO:00000428]; feature: marine pelagic biome [ENVO:01000023]; material: deep marine sediment [ENVO:00002113]; isolation source: pool of 5 deep marine... | reverse complement strand
TTTTCAGAGATCGAGTTCATAGCCTTGTGGCAGGCGAATGGAAAGAGTTCCAGTGGAATCATAATCTGCATTTTGAGGATGATCATTTATCACTTCGGCTGCAACATTAAAAATTTGACCAACTGCGATTTGCATCGAAGTTGTCTCTAACTGTAAAACCAGGTTGGCAGGAGACATGATGTTAACAGAAGCCAGAGAATCTATGGCTGAGTTAATTGCATCTTCTCCCCCATTTGCACTATCAATGCTCGCTGAAAAAGTTTCCAATTTGGGCAAATCTACGGCATAGGCCTGGAAATCGTATTTTGCTGTATCGTATTGGTTGCTTTGTAATGACGCGATAACCTGAGACTTGTTAGACTTAAATACCGAAGAACCATCTGAAAATAAACTGATGCCAATATTTTTAACATCCTGTGTTCCTAAATTTCTAACGATAACATTCACTGAATATTGCTGGTTAATATTGACCGATCCGTTTCCAGTTTCATCCACATTGGGACAAACCACTTTTGTTGATATGATGCCAACCTTTGACGACGTGAGGGTGGTCACATACCAGCTTGCCTGGATATCTGCCCCTATATCTGAGTACGAGATCCCTGTATTTTTATCTGACGCAGAGATGTCTCCATTGATAAGGATAATGCCCTGGGTAGCTGTGGGCTTTACGTTAACGATCAATTTGATTTTAACGGTTTTGTGACCCTGGATGAGCCGGGGATTGTCTGGACTCATTGCAAATTCATAATCGTCATTAATATTTTGATTATTATACCAGAAGGTAAGCTTGGCATTAATGCTGTTAACAGATGCTCCGCCTTTATTGGAAATCTGCATGGCAATAGGCACATCTACCTGTCCTGGATAGACTTCGTCAATCAACGGATCGATCAGATCGATATTTAATTGAGGTGGTGACTGAACCTGCCATTGATGCTTGGCTTCAAAATTTGTATAACTGCCCTCGTTGGTAACCAATTTGCCATGGATGGAAACGAGTATGGTATCCGCACTGGGTTTAACATCGACCACAAATTTAAAATCCCTTTTCTGTCCTATTGGGATCAATGAAGTGGTATCGGTACGATTGATCTGGTAATCATTGGTTACATTTAGAGAGTCTGGACCGAAAAATAATAAACTTGCTTCGCCAATATACGACGGCATAATGCCTTTATTCTCAACCGTGAAATTTATAACAACATTCTTCTGCCCCTGAGTTATTTCTGTTTTCTCTGAAGTTATGGAACTTAAATTTAACTTTTCTCCATGGATAATGGTAATCATACCTGTAGAATCGTCCTCAGCCTTGGCTGTCCCTAGGACAAAGATAAATCCCGTATCCACATGAGTCGGTTTAAAGATAATATTTGTACCCGTTCCTAAAAAGACAGCGGAATCCTGGGGTGATGTGGAGGAATGAGAGGAATCGGTCCAAAACCAGTCTACGACTGCTTCACTTCTATATCTGCCATTGTTATAAAGACCAGCATAAAGTTTCAGTTCATCATTAACAATGATGGTCGTGTCTTGAACTTCTTTTCCCTCCTTACCTGACATGTCAGTAATGAGTATTTTCTGACCGGCAAGGGACATTTCACGGTTTAGATTTTGAAGATACTGGTTTGAATTTTGAGTATTCGATAAACTGAAATTTATTTTCTGGCTATAGCTTTGATGCGCCAAGATTAATAATAAAAAAATTAAAACGAAAAGAATCTGAGTACTTTTTTGACCTGCTTTTTGCACCTTATTCTCTCAATATAAAGCAATAGATTAATTATTGTTATTAATTAATGTTTAACTTATTGACATGAATATTGTTCATTTTTTTATCGACGTGGTATTTCATCTAACCTTTAGGGGATGAATGGTTTTCCGATCAAAATGGGCAATCACTTCAATGGGTTCGTTAATCGGTTCGGTTCTTCGTTCCGCTCAGTTCTATTTCTTTTCCTGGAACCCCTCAGTTTTATATATAATATATCATGCAAAGAAGGGGAGAGAATCGAAGAATTTGCCCTGCAGGGTATACAATTAGGTGTATTTGTCGATTTTCTTTCTATATCCCGAAAATCCCAAAAATTTTGGTAATACTGTTTTGTCGCTCTATAGTGATCGTGTAAATCCGGATGTCCTCTGGATGGGGCTGGCGATTTTCGGGGACAGAAACCCGATGGCGGACTGCATAAGTTTGATAGGAGAACAAAAATTTTACACATTATGTGCACGACCCACATAATCCCACCAGTCTCAGTTGTAATTCACTTATTAAAGTCCACATAGACCAATCGGGAACCTTATGGGTTGGTACAAACAGCGGGAGATTTAATATATTTAATCGAGAGACAGGAACATTTACTGGTTATGAATTCGATCCAGAGAATCCTAACAGTCTTGGAGATGATACAGTCTTTTCTACCTATGAAGATCGGTCAGGAATCCCCTGGCTTGGGGGCTGCTGTACAGAAATTTCAAAAATATTTTAGTTTTGCAGATATCTAATATATATGCTGAGTCAGAAATGCAGCTTTGCCTGGACTACATATACCGCCGAATACGAAAATCCCTCCTTCTGCCTTCACGTTTCCAGCGGAAATTACGAGATACATAGAGATTGAACTGATGCCGTATGATATCCCGAGTAAAAAGACAATAATCGCGTAGATCGCAATACAAATTGTATATTCGTGCCAGAATCATAATGACAGGCCAGGCAAAATAATTGTCACCATAGTTGGTAGATATTGTGATGCAGGTAGAATATAAAGAACAGATCCTGGCCTGTCATTGATTTAGTTTTAATGAATTCTATAAAATTTCAAACAGAGTTATAATAAATCTTGGCTAATATCCAATGAAGGTAACAATCTCCTATCAGAACTTAACTACTTTCGTTTTCCCCATATTTTTTCCAGGCGCCTAAAACAATACCTGCTATGATGAAGTTCACTAAGTACATCCCTCCATCTATTAGCGTTAATCCAAAAGGTCTGAGAGAGATCATTCCCACCGTCAACATTTCTAAAAAGAAGAAACCCAAAGCGAAAATAAAAGCATAAAACAATCCTCGCAAGGGAGTATTAATTTTAAGTTCTTTAAATATCCAGGCAAGCAGGTAAGTCATGGCAAGAGCTGTAATAATGGTAACAATATAATTTAATGGACTGAAAGCAGAAAAGTCTTCAGCAGTTTTATTTAACAACTCTATCCGTTTGTTACCGAATAAAAATGGAGCATACCAGAGAAGAGCAACAATTTGATGAAAGACAACCAAAATCCATACAGCGATATGATTAATTTTTTGATTTCCCATTTTACCTCCTATTAATTGTTATTATATTTAGTGTTTTTTATAGAGAAATTGATGCTTTTCCTGACGGAAATTTCTTTCAAATTAGTTTTTCATTTTCATATTATAGCGTTGGGATTTAAGGAATCAGAAGGAATTAGAAATGCCGATACCAGCACACTTGCCCCTTCCTTTTATATCATGATTAAATATATAAATATTTAAAACAAAAGACAATAAAAAAATTGATAATAAGTATAATTTATACATTTTTTGAGAGGTAGAGTTTTTCTGGTTTAAATTTATCAATTCCAACTGAAGCGGGGTGCATCAGGTTGAGAGATAGAAGCATCATCTGTGGCTAGAGCATCACAAGACATTCGATGGCACATTATTTGGGGGAGGATTGTGTGATAAAATCCTTACGGATTAATTCCGTATTCAATTTAAAAATTATTCCCAGCGCAAAGCGATAATTGGATCAAGCTTGGATGCCCTAACTGCTGGCCAGAAGCCAAAAGTGAGTCCAACGCCAGTACAAAATAGCAGTCCCACGATTGCCCATTCAAGCGGCACATTAACGGCGAAATGGGTCAGTACGCTCACAATATTTCCCAGTCCAAATCCCACCACAACGCCAAAAACACCACCAATATTGCACAGCATAATAGCTTCCAACAGAAACTGCGTCAGGATATTTTTTCTTTTAGCTCCCAGGGACTTTCTGATCCCAATTTCCCTGGTTCGCTCGGTGACCGACACGAACATAATATTCATAATTCCGATTCCAGCAACAATTAAAGCGACGATTCCGATAACGAAAGCACCGATTTTTATATTTGCCGTTACGTCGTTAAAAGTTCGTATCAGGCTATCATTGGTAAAAATAGTAAAGTCATCTTCTTCATGGGGCTTAAGACCTCGTTCCATTCTCATCACGGCCCGTGTTTCCGCAATGGCATCTGCCAGCAATTCTGGAGATGTTGCTCGAACCGTTATGTTAACGGACCTTTCTCTTCCTCGGTTGTCTCTCATTCCATATACTTGCTTGAATTTTGTAATTGGTATGATCATGTAATTATCGAAATTACCGCCCAGCGCTGATCTTTTTTGTTCCAGCACACCAATAACCTTGCATTTCCTGCCGTCAATTTTTATTATTTTTTGCAACGGATCGGTCCAGGGAAATAACTTATCAGCAACAGCATGACCAAGCACCACGACACTACGACCAATTTTAACATCTTCATAGGTGAGATTTCGTCCGAGTCTTACAAAATGCGTATTGTTTTCCGGGTATTCCGGGGTACCGCCACATATTATCAGGTTTTGATTTGTTGAGATATCTCGGTATTTGGCGATATGCCCGAAACTCCATAATTCTGAGCCAACCAGGTCAACTGTTTTGACCTTATCTCGAATTGCGTTGGCATGTTCAACTGTCGTCGGTCTTCTTTGCATGATTTTTCGCATTTCTTCTTGACTTATGGGTCCACCAGCAGCCCATTTTTGCACCTGGAAGGTTTGGGTTCCTAAAACACTCAATTCTTTCTCCATAGTTTTCTGGATTACCGATATGCCAGTCATCACGGCAATGATTGATGCCACTCCGGCAATGATTCCTATTAACGTCAGAAATGATCTTAATTTATGCGACGTGATGGCTGCAATAGACATTTTAAATGCTTCCAGGATACTCATTTTTTACCTCTCAAACGTTTATTAATCAACTTACAAAATAAAATTTGGTCTGTTTTGCTCATTACCTATTTACTTCTGATTACGAGCCTCCTACTCATACCTCAAAGCTTCAATTGGGTTTAGTCTTGAAGCTCGAAAAGCAGGAATAATTCCAGACAAAACTCCAACAAGACAAGAGATCATTAAGGCGACGATGACTATTGGTATAGAGACAGAAGCTGGCAATACCAACTTATTAATCAGTGCAGCCACACCAAAGGAAAGTACCACTCCGATAAACCCACCGACAAGACAAATTGCGGAAGATTCAAAAAGGAATTGTGTCAGGATTGTTCGTCGCTTTGCGCCAACTGCTTTTCGGATGCCAATCTCCCTGGTTCTTTCTGTTACTGAAACAAACATGATATTCATCACTCCGATGCCACCGACAAATAGTGATATGCTGGTAATTACCATACCGATGATGACAACCACACCCATCACATTGTTATAAGCATTCATCAATGTGTCCATGGTATTTATGGAGAAATTATCCTGTTCGGTGGGTTTCAGCTTTCTGATTTTTCGCATCTCACCGACAAGCTCATACCTGAAATCTTCCATGGCTTCCTGACTTGGCGCCTTCACAGCGATACTGAACTGCCTATTGCTGCTTCCATAGGCTTTCGTAAACGTACTGATGGGAATAAATATCCGTCGATCAAAATTTGGTCCCCCGAAGAAGCCGGCACTTCCCTGCTTTTCCATCACGCCGATGACTCTGAAATTATAGCGACCGATTTTCATTTTTTTGTTCAAGGGATCCATATCTTTAAATAGATGATCTTTTATTTCAGAACCAATCACACAAACAAATTTTTTATACTGCACGTCAAGTGAAGTTAAAAATCGACCATTATCTGGAAGGGAGGACGATACCATGATCTGTTTATCTGTGGTTCCGATAACTGGAATTCCTTCTAACACCTTTGAGCGGTATTTTATATTCCTATTGGTACTGGTTGTTGGGTTAACTGCACGGGTGCTTATCAAGCGCCGCTCAAGCTTTTCACTGTGCTTAAATGTTAAATTGGGTCGGTTTCGATATTCGAAGAAATTTCCAGTGATAATCCAGGGCATTCTTGACAAATAGAGCACATCGGAACCAATAGCGGATATACTTTCTTTGAAATTATTTCCCAGTCCATTAGCTACTGTCATCGTTGTGACGACGGCAAGAATTCCGATAATGATTCCAAGTGCTGTGAGGATGCCCCTGGTTTTATTCGCCTTGATGGCTAAAATGGCAATTTTAAATGATTCAATTTTTTCATGAATAGAAAACATATCCGAAACCTATATTATTTTTGTTGATCATTGTTCTTGACAACAACTGGAGAGCCGTTTTGCAATGTTTGACTAATGGCACGATAGCTGCCAGTAACAATTTCATCACCTTCAGATAATCCTTCCAGGATTTCAATATGTGTTTCACTCTGAATCCCTGTTTTCACCTGTATTGCGTTGACGTGACCCTTTGCCACGACAAAAACCACAGGTAAAAAGCCATCTTTATCTGGAACGTAATTTTGTTCGGATAGACTATCGGCGAGGGCAACATCACCAGCAACTTTTGTCTCTTTCTTTTTTAACTGTTCCGGGGTACGAACCGTAACACATTGGATTGGTATACCAATGGCATTCTCCCTGGTGGCGGTTATAATATCACTGCTTGCTGTCATGCCGGGTCTTAAATCTTCACCGGGATCCAAAATAGAAATTTTGACCTCAAATTCAGTCTTTTGATCCGTTGTTCCTGCTCCAGTAATTTTTGCACTGCTGGCAATCTCGCTGACCTCGCCAAGGAAAACTGTATCTGGCAAGGCATCGACTTCAATTTTAGCACTATCTCCCACCTCAACAGAAACAATATCATTTTCATCGACATTCACCAACGCTTCCATACCAGAAAGATTTGATACAATCATAATCACATCTTCCTGGAATTGAGAGCCAAGAGCAATTTCACCGACTTCCTTATTCAGTTCACTTATCGTTCCAGCCATTGGAGCATAAATCGTTGTCTTGGACAAATCATCTTTTGCTTGTTTCAGTACTGCCCTTGCTTGCTCGACCTGCTCCCGGACAGATTTGTAGCGAGCTTTTTCAACCTGAGCAGCCGCATAAGTCTGGTCTAAAATCGCCTGCGATTCTAAACTTTTCTCGAATAGTTCCTTAGTTCGAACATAATCCTTCTCGGCTTTGAGCATATTTTCTTTTGCCAATAATGCATTGGACTCCGTTGATCTCAAATTTGCCTCAGCACTTTCAACGGAAGCTAAAAACCGCTCTCGATCCAATTGAACAAGTAAAGTCCCTTTCTCTACCCAGTCTCCTTCTTTAATATATAAGCTGGTAATTTTCGCCGCCACATCAGCACTGATCTTGACCTGTGTTTTAGGCTGGATTCTACCTGTTGCCGTAACCGTTTCAACGATTTTTTGTCGTCCTACTTTTGCGGTTTGGACGACATTCGCATCATTACCCTTTTTTTTCCTTGAAATGGCAACGATCATGATTATAATAATCAAGATTATAATTGATCCAATAATAATTTTTTTCTTTGACATAATCCGATTTACTCCATATTTTGCCCAATTTCAATATCCTGTAAATTCATTAATTGGATTTTAAATATGATGATGATTGTTTTAATCCGTTTACGTTTTAAAAATCATAAATGTTACATCATTTAAAATATTTTTTTATCAATTCAATGATATTGTTATCGGGAATGGATTATGAGAACAAAGGCGAGGATAATTATTTATTATGAAAATAAATAAAATGTATTTCTATGTCATTTTAAGATTAGTATAAACAATAGCATATCAATTTCAAAAATTCCAAATAAATTTTTCTCACCCCCCAAAATATATTTCTTAGTCATAGTGTCAGAACCATGTTATTAACATCTGTTTTTCGGATTTTCTCGCTCATCTTCAAACCAGTCAAAATAGGCTTTCGTCCCATCTTCCCCGCTTTTGATTAAATCCTCAACCTTGTCTTCTGACAGATCGAATTCAGTCGTCCTAACACCTTTTGCATCAATGAACACGGTGCGATGCCAATCATTTTCATGTAAATGAACTTTATTCGCCATGTCTGTCATGAATCCGAGTAATGCTGTTATATAATCTTTAAAACTCTTAATCATTTTCGGTGGCAGACTCCACGTTATTTTGCTGGCAGCGATTTCATCCTTGGTGTCTACCCTAAATCCTAACGTTTCTTTATTGTAAACATGATCTTTAGTAAATATTGTAGGATAGTCAGGAATTGTATACAATTTCGGATTTTCCGGATCAGAGAGATACTTTTTGTTATCAAATATATTTATTGGATAATTCCACGTTACTCCACCATCTACCCAAATATCATTATTATCTAAAATAGCTGTGAAAAACAATGGGATGCCCATTGAGATTCTTACTGCATCTCCAATCTCCATGTGTGGCGTCTTTTCAGCAGAAAACATTTCTGGGATTTGCTTACTCAGGTTCGTACCTACTACATATAGGCTTCGAAATTTAGTAGGATGATCCATTTTCAAGTTTTCTAAGTCCTCAAACGTTAGATTGGGATTACCTGTCATGGCACCAATCTGCTCCTTCATCCATTTATCAAAAGCCTTGCCTTTGTGCCATCCGAAATATTTAATAAGTCGTTTCACATTTCTTATCAAGCCCCAGCTATCATCCATAAACTTGCGGAAATCTGTCCTACCCACAATGTTGCGAATATCTTCCCATCCGGCACCAAAAGCCAAAAGCGCGGCGGTGATTGCACCGGCAGATGTTCCGCTAACTCGATTGATAGATGTCAACATATTTTTCTCATCCAATACCTTAATTGCCCCCGCATAGGCGATTCCCTTAACACCGCCTCCTTCGAAAATAAGATTCTTAAATTGTGACATGTATTCTTTTTCCTTAATTAAATTAATAAATTAATCCGCCTTGGTGGATTGTACCAAACGAACTGCACGCACAAACAGGTTGACGTCGAACGGAGAGATGTTGCAACGACCAAAGAGGAAATGGACAGCCCACGCCAGCGACTGGTCCTTTACCTGGTCTGCTGTCCAAATCCATGTCTGCTCACTGTCAAACACAGGATCGATAAATAGATAAGCATTTTTCTGAGTAGGCTCCATTAAACTCATTGCCTCTTCCAGGGTAGGTAACCGCCAATCCTTATAACCAGCATAACTCGTTTTGTTGAGTTCACGTACCCATTCTTTAGCATTTTTAAAAATCATTTCTTTTGGTGATCCGCTTTGTTGCCAGACCAATTTTGTTGCCTCGTCAACTATGACGTTATCGCCTTTGATTGTTAACTCTTTGTATTGATGATTAAAACCCCTGCTTTCTGGATTTAGATATTTGTCAAAAAAATCATGTAGTCTAATTGTACCATTGACATCAGCTTGAGATAATGTAATCGGCTCATTTCTCAGTGAAAACGTTTTGGGGCTAACAACCTGTAATATTTTTTTTAACCCGGTTCGATATTCGCTTTCAGGGAATAAATCAATGTAATAAATATCACTTCCTTTTAGTGAAGGTTCACATTCATTAAGTCTAACGGGAATTATATAAATATCAACTTCGGAACATTGCTCGAGGATTTCAAAAGCAACTTTTAATTCTTTTTGTACAAATCCTCTTTCACTCATGGTGTGAGATGAAAGTAATACCACATAATAAGTACTCTGTTTTATTACCTTTTCAATGGCCACTTTCCAATTTTGCCCTGGTAAAATATTCTTGTAATCAATCCAAACGTCCAGTTCGTATCGTTTCAGGTCATTGTAAATCTTTTTGGCCATGCCAATATCTTCGTGGGCATAACTGAGGAAAATTTGTTGTTTCAGTTGGCTCATGATTTCAGCATCTCCTTTAATAAGTTGCTAGTTAAATAGAAATATAAGAAATTTAAAATATTAATCAAGAAAAAAATTTATCTTGAAGGTAAATAAAATGACATGGAGCAAGAAATAAAAATTGAAATCCCATCAATCCATTCACGTCAAATCCTATGTCTAATCGTTTAATCTTTCTCATGGCTGAGTCTGGGAGCTTTCTCTAGTATTGAATTAACATTAACAAGTCTCTGCTTTTGACACTTGGAAATTTAACTTTTCTAGTATCTTCATGTTGACAATATGTAGCAACATCATCGGGAGGATCGCGTTGATCTTTTAATATAGCCTGAATTTTGAGTCTGGAAAAATAATTGCTCTGTGACATGAGACATTTCCTTTCAGCTACTATTTAATATGTATTGAAACTGGTTTGGATAACTCGCTTTCATTATTTTGTTTAACTGCTGTTACTGCAAAATCATATTTACCCTTTAAATTTGATTTCCTTAATTTAACTATATTTTCCAATAATGGTTTATTATTAATTTTTTTCCATTCGGATTGGTGAGAATATCGAATGTAAAGATTGTATGCCACATTTTTTTCATATTTCCAGAAAATAATAATATTATTGGATGTCAAAGTCATTTTAACATCTTCAGGGGGATTCAAAGATTTCATTTTGTCCAAATGTGGTTTTTTTATATGAATTGAGACTGGTTTGGATAATCCACTTTCAGTATTTTGTTTAATAGTTGTTACTGCAAAATCATATTTACCCTCAAAATTTGATTTTTTTATTTTAACCATATTTCTTAATAATGGTTTATTATTAATTTTTATCCATTCAGGTTGGCGAGAATATCGAACATAAAGATTGTATGCCATACCTTTTTCCTCTTGCCAGGTAATGATAATATTATTGGATGTTAAATTCATTTTAACATCGTTAGGGGGATTCAAGGATTTCATTTCATATCTAGGCGATTGTTTTATAAGTATTTTTCTTACAGTCTGCCTTGTGAAATTGAAAGTAAAACCGAAATGATGCACCAGTCCCATAACGCCATAATGAGCGTAGCTATAATCTAGTGAATTATTTTCGAAATTCAGGCCGAATCCAAATGAAAATCCGGCAAAATTATCATGTGATGAAAGTGATAAATCTTTATTTTTTTGGTTATCATATCCAAATCTAATAGAAAAATTTTCAAGTAACGAAATTTCACTTCCTATAGAAAATGTCAAAGACTTGTCAATGGATGAGTTATTTTCACCAAGGGCATGATTGAAAGATAAATTAAAAGTTAGAGGCACATTGGAAAATTTCTGTGAGATACCTCCCGCTAAAGTTAAAGGCAAATTTTCTTTAATTTCATGATATGGGTCAAAATTAGATCCCCAATTCAATAATGCCAGTCCAAATGATGTCCCCTTAAAGAAAGTTGAGCGATACAGGAAACCTATATCTATGGCATTTGCGGCAGCTTTATATTGATCAATTTCTGACAAAATATATTTCGCAGTTATGGCAAATGCCAATTGATCATTCAAATAATTAGCATACGAAGCCGCAAAAGCGATATCTCTAGCGCTGAAATTCGTACCAGTATCGATTCCGTATTTATCAATTTGTTCAAAATTCCCATAATCAAAAGCTATTATTCCTATACTCAAATTACCCCATATAGACATGGGATGAGTAAAACCAATCATACCTCCATTGAAATCCAATAGATGACGTATATAGCTCATGCAAAGCTGATTATTCTCAATATATGCTAAACCAGCAGGATTTATAAAAACACCATTGACATCACCATACTGAGCTGTGTAAGCACCTGCCAATGCACTAATTCGTGGACTGTAAATACGATTTAAGAAACGAAAACTATTACCTGCCATACTAGGAATGTGAACGGTAAAAATAAAAAAAATAATTACAAGTACAGGCCAGGAAGAACATTGGACAAGTCTATTTATTTTACAAGCAAACATCTCGAGGCAAACTCATTACCCATTAAAAATCCAAATTCCGAAGGAATCTATGATTCAGGACGATCCTTGTTCAATTTTATCTCACAATAACTATTTTGCCTAACTTTTCTATTCCATTACCTTTAACCAGAAAAAGATAAATACCCGTTGATACAACATGTCCCGTATCATCATTTAAATTCCAAAATAAGCTAGATCTATTGGGCAAAATTGAAAGATTAGCTATTTTCTGTCCATCCACAGTGTAAATATAAATTTGCCCACCTGCTGGTACATTGTTAAACGTCACCTTTTTATCCTCATTGATATTTACTGGATTTGGAAAGACGCGGATCAGATCGTCAGTTATATCAATATCAGTCAATAACGTATATTTAATGATTGCTGAATCAGTATTCGTATTGGTCAATAATAACTTGAGTTGGCTATTACTTGTAACATATATTAATACTTGCTGATTAAAGGGCATGCTGACCAAAACCTGACCCGACGAGAAATGAGTAATCAAAGAATTAGTGATATTACTATAAGTTGTACTCAAATACGCCCCATTTTCCGGAATATTAATTTGTAAAACACGATTGGATAAGGGAGATATCGTTTCATTGATCGTTAATCCACTCCTGTATTGGTAAATATCATTCGGACTGATGTGGAGTTCCGGGTACAAATGCCCTTCGGGAAAATAATTTATATTATCAGCCTGATTACCTGTAAAAAATAGCCATATTCCATATTGATGAAGCTGGTACGAAAATGTAGTTCTATAATCAGATAGTATTTCCGGAATAGCTAAAAGACTATTTTTATCTTTGATCTTTTCCCATGTCTCTTTGACAATCTGGAATCCAAATTCTTTTTCCAACATGTGAAGAAATAAGGTATTTCCATAAGGGAATAGATTATCAGGACAATTAAAAGAAGTATTACTGAAATTATAAAATAAATCCGATAAATATCGCACATAACGATTGATATTTTCAAATACAACATCTTCAATCCAGGTAGAAGTCATTTCCATGAAATAAAAATCGATTGGAAATTGATGATCCCACCAAACACGGTATGACAATTGGATGGCATGGTTAAATTCATGCGCAGCAGTCACTTTCAAAGCATTTAATCCTTTGATATAATAAGAGTTTTCGAAGTAGTCATTATCCAATTTCATGTAACTTGTATAACGGTACACGCCTGGATCACTTGGGATTTCCTGTTCAGTATATGTCGTTCCATAGGAGTCGATTAAGTTCATAAAATAAACATGATAAATGGAAACAGGTTTTCCGTCAATATCTAAAGGTGGCTGAAATCCTAATGAATTAATTTCTATTTCCCAAACATAATCCAATATGACACATGCACTATCAATGTAATCAGGAACGCCATTACCTGAAATATCCAAACCAGGAACGGCATGTAATCCGTCGCGGTTATAGTGAAGCATAAATTTTCCCGACGGACTTATGGTGGAATCCTGTAGCTGAGGAGGCTTTTCAGAGGGCTTTTTTAGAATATGTTTTAGATCCGGACTCAGCTGATCCCAATTTTGCTTTATAATAAAATCTTGGAAAAAACTACAAGGAATTGACGATTGACCGTGTTGTTCTATCAAATGTGAAAACAAAATACGTTCTGGATCAAATTTTTTATCTGACCCAAAAGCTGGTAAAATTATAGATAGGAGAAAATATACCATATAAATTCTTGTTGAACTACCCACCATGCGAGATGCCTAAGAATTTTTCTATTAAAATTATAGATAAAACAATTGACATTTACAATAAGCTAAATAATATTAAAAGCATGAAATTTGATCTTTAGATCCATTTTAATCTAATAATTTTACTGTTGTTTGGTAAAAATTAGCTAAGCTGAAGTTTTTTAATTGATCTGCTTGAACGAAAAATAATTATTTACAAATAATTTGCCACACTATAGTAAATTTAAGACATTTATTATTAAATAGCAAGAAGAAATTTATAAGCAAAATATGAGCATTAATAACAATGTTCCACCATTACCTAATAGACATTGAATTGACTTTGAAGATATTTACCTTATAATCCAGCATGAACGCTTTTTTTGAGATTCATGTTCGTCGGATTAGTGCTTTGCTTGCGGCTTTCTTCAGATATTATCTTAGATACCCTTGCCGTTCAGCTAATGGTTGCCCATAGGAGACAGCCACTCCCAAGTGCCAATATCATGCCAGGCACCTGAAAGAAATAGGTATTTCATTTTGAAATCAATTAAATATTTCTTTTTGAGATGCTCAATGCAATTGAAAATCCCCTGAAATAATAATATTTATTTATTTTTTTATTTATTTTTTTATTTATTATTCAATTATATAATTTTCTAATTATAACAGTTTTATAATAAATTAGTTGGCATGATATTTGAAAAACATAATGAAAGATTTCGTTTGATATTACCCTTTTAATAATATAGGTTAAAATTAAACATATAAATTTAAATTTAAAAC
>JABAOH010007572.1_pt2 | contig 14388 bp, 16 predicted proteins | sample 7062181 | NCBI WGS metagenome assembly JABAOH01 (sample SAMN14538630, study PRJNA623070) | marine sediment metagenome | biome: marine biome [ENVO:00000428]; feature: marine pelagic biome [ENVO:01000023]; material: deep marine sediment [ENVO:00002113]; isolation source: pool of 5 deep marine... | reverse complement strand
CAAGCAGGCTGAACTATTCAAAGTTTTGGGGGTCGAGTCCCGCATCAGGATCATTGATCTTCTGAAGCAGAAAGGGCCACTCGGTGTGAATAAGATGTCGGAGCTACTGGGCATCACCCCCTCTGCCGTTTCACAACATCTCAAAATCCTTAAGCACGCCGGCTTGGTTCGGAATGAGCGGAAAGGTTACTGGATACCATATGAGGTCGATCCGGTTGCGCTGGGGCAGTGTCAGGAATTTCTTTCCGAGGTCTGCACCTGCGGCTGCGAAGGAAATGGACGTGTTCGAGAAGCGGAATTAAGCCAGGCTAAGGATAAGCTTACGCTTCTGAGAAGGTATGAACAGCAATTAGAGAAAGAACTTGAGGAAGTGCGAGCGCGGATCGAGGAGGTGAAACGGGAGGAATGATATTTTTTTCGGTAGCAATTCAGTAGTTGCTTAAATGCCTAAATTTGGCCATAGAAAGGAGGTTATCGAGGATGTGTCAACCAGGAGGAGCTCAGGTGCATCTGGCGCCGAGTTGCAGTTGTGGTTGTTGGGGTTGCGGTCCATCGTTCCGGCGTTTCTTTTCTTCCAAAGAGGAAAAGGAATGTCTGGAAGCCTACAAGGAAGAGCTAAAGAAAGAGTTGGCTGGAGTCGAGAACCGCATCAGGGAGATTAAAGGAAAATAATAACGGGAGAGGTGCGAAGGTCAGGGCGAAAGCAAGGGAGCGAAGGGATATGGGGGTCCCATCTAAAGATCAAAAATTGTCGTGAAATATCAGAAGGTTGAAAATTCCTTGCTTGGAAGACTCAGGAAACTCCTCATTTCAAGAGTGAAAGAGCTTGGGAATGTGAAATATTGACCGAGGTAGAGAAGCGTTTGGTCTGGTTAGCAAGAGACGCACGCGATCGGTGCAGTGTGTATGGAATCAGTCAAAAACAAACCGGGCTTTCCTGCCATTCAGAAAGCCCGGTTTTTCGACCTATAATTGGCATCTCCTTTGTCAATGCGATCGAAACGTTCTTTTTGCCTATGAGCTGCTTTTGATGAGCCTTTCCAGCGCTTGGGTGACTCTCTTAGAGTCAAGAGCCTTCAAGATTTCTCTTAATTTCTTACCACGGAACTCCTTGAGAAACACCGTGAACGGGGAAATCCTCTTGAACTCCTCGGGACCAATTCGCTTTTTCAGGATTGTCAGCACCTGGTCGGCATCTTTGATGGTCTGCTGATCAAACAGCACGACCTCCTGCCCGGCCGGCCCTATTCCGTGCGCGAATGCGACATAGAATTTTTCGATAAACCGTCTTAGGGTCGCCTTTTCCCGAGCGCTCAATTCGGGCAGGATTTCCTGGAGTTTCGGTTGTACTCTGTAGTAAGCATCAACCAACGCAAGGCCACCTGACGTCTGACGAAGTATCGAATTACGGAATCGTCGAGCCGCGGCTTCATGCTGACGCAAATCGAGCCCAAGGAGATCGATGAGAGAACTGACAAAGGGACACCCGCAGCGATCCTCGTCGCCGCCTGCACCACCTTCGAAGACGATTGAACCTGAATCTCCTCCATCTGACATCCAGGCTGTTACTAACTGGTCAACGAAAACGGCCGTTCCAAAGTCATACTGAACGCGTACCGTCGCATCAATTGTCTTAATCGTCGAGGTCGTATACTCGGTCGTGCGACCCACCTTTTCCACATTCAGTCCGATGTCACCATCGGCCACTGCATCCCCGTTCAGGAAACTCACATCCAAATCCTGAAGGACGGTCTGAATGGGACTCATAATCATCGAGTTGCAAGAGCCCGCAAACAGCAACCCGACAACTCTGTGGTTGGGCCCTGGCGCGGCGAGGCCCAGGTTCATCTCGTTGGTCACCAGGGATTCTTCGAGAGGCTGAGCAATAGCAGCGTCGATCCGATTGTTGCCCTGTCCCTCAGGGACAATGGTCACAAAACGTTTGAGCTGGGCAATTGTATCGTTGGGGTGCTGCCCCCCATCAAAGGTGCCCGGCTGGACAATTGGATCACCGATTTGCGCATTGTTTGAATTGGCAAGGACGTGATTGTTGCTCAGAATGTTCACGGTGCCTTCGGTATTGTCACGGACCAGACACCCCAGGGTACCAGCCGTAACTTGCACGTGTCCTATGGAAATCCCCCCCTTTGCCGGACGCTGCCGCTGTGTCAGTTCTAAGGCATAGAAGGGGCCAGTTTCCACGACATCGGTTTCTATTTCGAATGATCCAACAAAAAACTTCCTGGGTATGACACGTGAAAGGGGGAGAAATTGTGGGGGGATTTTCCTCGCTACAAAAACCGTCATGCCGTATTGTCCCACCGTACCCCCGTGGGCAACTTTCTTGCCACAACCAACCCCAACCACGTTTCGGTCTGTAAAGAGCGTTTGACCATACATTCTGGTTGCCAGAGTGACAAACCGTCGAGCTAAATTGAAATCTCTGGTCGCCATATTGTCCCCCTTTCTCACTCAGCCTACGGGTATTTTATTGAGCGATGCGATGATTCTAATTGTCTCTCACAACAGATAAATCCGACGTCTTTTGCAGCACCGCGCCTAGATTCTAACATTTTGATCAGCTGCTCTGCCATCCTTCATGACATACAGAACGCCTATGGGTTATGCCCATCAAACGGGTGATTCAGTCTTCATGTCGATCCGCGTGGCGTAGTTTATCTCTATGAATGGAGAGACTCTTTCAGTTCCCTGAAGGCATCATACCCGATCTTTTTATCCCCGCCTATAGTGGCCAGGCCTACGGTGTTGAGATTTGCGTCAAATTCAGCAAGACCAACGTCGTGTAGTAGAGCCCAAGCCAGGACCTTGACATTGATCCCCTCCAGTAGTTCCGGTAGCTTTCGGATGAAAGCCGCCTGCTCCTCCTCGCTTCCCGTTCCAGAGGTTGGCCAACCCACCTCCATAAAGACCACTTGGTCGCGTTTCCTAATGTGACGGTACATCCAAAAGTAATAGTCCTTCGGGAGTTCGGCCGGTGAATTGTGAAAGGGGGACGGATAGGTTGTCAGTCCGATAACATCGAGCTCTGGCCTGAAGATATCGATGACCTTGGTGTGTTCCTTAATTCTATCCAACTCTTTCGCATCAAGTATGCGGACCCATTCCCATTGAAAAGATACAAATACCTTGCTCTCAGGNNAAGTTGATTTCAGTTGCCAGGCAGAGATAGGGGGGCCTTAAACGAGCAAGCGCCTTGGCAGAGAGCTTGAAAGCCTCCCGAATAATTGGATTAGAAAAAGAAATGGCCGCACCTGCCCTTTGGCGAACGTGAGCCGGAAGATCCAACTCTTTTCTCCCTTCACCCAGCGTCGTGGGGCTAAGGCCCAAAATCGCAACCAACCCAGCTTCACGTGCTTTTTCTATCATAAGTCGAGCTACGTCGAGATCAAGTTCGCTCCATTGATAGATGAAGACAGCATGATCTCCGATTTCCTTGACCATTTGGAAGGCTTCGTCAATATCATCCATTGTGTGGGCAGGGAAATTTTTTGGGGTAACCGCAATCCCGATACCCGTGCTTCTAGATTGGGCGGGTGATCCCAGCTGCCCAGCCGGCTTAGAAAGCCCCACATAGGCGAGGATAAATAAACCAAAAAGCCCAACCGAGACGAATGATTTCCAGGATTTCATTGTCTTGCTCCTTGAATTCGCATTTCGAGGGCCTTAAGGGGTGCGCAAGACTTTCACTGATTTCACCTAGAGATGGGATTATCCCACCCAGCCATAGGGATCCTGAAAATCTGGTCAGCCTCAAGTTTCTGCTGTATATCGGGAGAGCATTTCTAGGAATACCTGGGCAGGTAGGTAATTCGGTTCGATCTCAAGGGCCTTCTTGAACTCTTCCATGGCCTCACGGTACATCCCCTTCGTAACATATACCCTGCCCAAATTGAAATGTGGGAACTCGTAATGTAGATAGTCCTTTGCTTCAATGGCTTGTTTGAGAAATGGGATTGCCTCCTCATACATGCCTTTCTCGATATAGTACGCTCCGATATCGTTGTAGGGGTTGCCGTAATCAGGATCGAGCTCAATCGCCTTGAGGCACTCTGCAATGGCTTTGTCGTAGTTGCCCTGGTGGCTGTATGCCCATCCCAGAAAAGTATGGGCTTTTGCTGTGGGTTTCACTTCGATGGAAAGCCCATAAAAACGGATCGCCTCTTCCAGTTCTCCACTCATGTGCAGTTGGTAGGCCGTCTCGAAAAGCTCGACTTCGGTTTTTCCTGAATTTCTCGCCTCTGGTTCGGCAGCCAGGCTCGTGAAGCCAATCCCTAGAAGGGCTGGTAGAGAGACTCCCAGGAGGATGAGAGCCGACATGGCCTTACGCATATTTTTCACACCCCTCTTTCGTGTAAAAGAACTTTGTAAGAATCTTGATTTCCTGATTAAACTTAATAAGACAAGTTCAGTCCTGTCAAGAAACCGAAAAGGTGGAGTTTCCTGAGTTTTGCGGACGTCCGGTCCCTGACAGATGTTTGCGGTGGAAGGATCTCAGTATTTCTCGGGCCGTTCCCAAATACCTTTAGAACACTCTGGTCAAGGTTTTGAAACAGTAATTCGCCAGAAAGTGGGAAAGGAAGCTCTGAGCGCGAGTCAAGATTTTTTCGCTATGTGTTCTCAGCGAATTTGAGTTTTCTAGTCTCTCACAGAGCGCACAGAGTCTCAGAGATAAGCTGCTCTGGATTGGTGAGAGGCCAATCCAGAGCAGAACACGTGCCCCAATTTTTCCTCTCAAAAAATTGGGGCAGGCACCTGATGCGCTAGGTTTCTCCCTCTGTGAACTCTGTGGGCTCGAGCGATCCGCGTGAAACGTGGAGAGCGGGCAAGAGAATCAGTCATTTTTGCAAAGGAGCCGCGCTTTAGAATTGTCGAAAAAAGCTTTCGAGCAGCGAAGAGCGCTCCTTTTCCACTTTCATCGGACAGAAGCCGAGAAAAGGGATTTGGGCAACAGCCCGTCCCCACCTGTCCCGCCAACGGCGACAAGGAGCCTTTTACCCTTTTTGAGTGATTCTTTTGTTTCTGAACGACAATGTCGTAATCAGACTCGCCGGGCGTTGTCTTCGGGAAATGCATACTCCATGTACCGTGCTGTGTTTCGCGCAACAGCCTCACCAAAATAGCGGGCCACCACTCGGAGCGCCATGTCGATGCCTGCGGAAATCCCAGCCGACGTCAGTACATGACCATCCTCGACCACGTGCAACTGGTCTTCAACGGTTACTCTAGGAAATAACTCGCGCATCCAATCGAGAGAACGCCAGTGGGTTGTTGCGCGACGTCCATCGAGGAGACCAGCCCGACCAAGTAGTATAGCCCCTGTGCAGACCGAAGTCAGCGTTTCCACCTGGTTGCCACGTTCGGCAATCCAATCAATGAGGGACGCGTTATCGATTTCTCTCCGTGTCCCCCAACCGCCAGGTACGACGAGAATGTCGAGAGATGGGCAGTTCACTAACGTGCAGTCTGGAAGGACGCGGAGACCGCCCGTGGCCACAACCGAATCCTCCTTTTCGGCAATCAACAGGAGTTCAAATGGCGAGGGCTCTTCTCTGCGCTTTTCTTCATTCAGGTGAGTTACGGAGAAAACCTCATAGGGTCCACAGAAGTCAAGAACTTCGACGTTTGGGAAAATCAGGATACCGACGCGCTTACGATTCATGAATGCCTCCAACATTTCATTCGTGATTTGTGCTCGTGACGACCTGCAAAACGAGAATACCAATTCTCAATAGCGATCATCCGTTTCAATGGTTCCCCTCCCTTTGACCAAAACAGTCTGATTCTCGATTACCCTTTCGTCCGTCATAGGTATGAAATTGACATATGTAAAAGCTGTCATCTGATCGCTTCTCTCACCAAAACTCGATCCCCTAACGTGTTTCCTTATTCCGCAAATCGTCAAAATGACCAGGAGTGAAACCACTGGGATAAAAGATCTGGGCCTTTTTGTCATGGCAGTAAGGTCCTTTCGTTTAGAGGATCAGAACTATCGTTCAGCAGGATTCGATTCTCCTGAGGTTACGGTTAACCGCGTCTGTCAACCTCTAGGTCTCGATCGACTGTCGTCTCCACTGAACCAGGCTTATACCGATGATGACGATGAACATCCCGATTATCTGAGTCAGTGTGAGCCGTTCACCCAAAAGCCAACCAGCCAAGAGCACCGTCCCTAAGGGCGAGAGATTGAGGATCATATGGAGTTCAAAGGCGGTCAAAACCCGTAAAGAACGGTAGTAGAAAAGATAGCCAAAGATCGTGTTGATCACCGCCAACAGGAGGACCAGTGCGAATCCTTCCAAGGAAAACCCGAACATTCCCTCAATAACGAGACCAATTACCAGGAGTAACCCCCCGCCAAAGCCCAATGGAATTGCCGTGAGCTGGATCATGCTCAATCGGCCATCCTTTGCCGATCGCCTACTGAGGACACCATAGAAGGCGAAAGCCAAGACTCCAAGAGACACAATCCCCAGGGGGAACGGTTCCCCGGCCCTCAGACCAGCGGAGAAAAAGAGGGCGCTTCCAGCCAGTGCGACGAGGAAGCCCACGATTTGCCATGCTCTTGGTATTTCACTGAGCCAAACAATTCCCAGGAAAAGGACGGGCAGTGGGAGGAGGCTGAAAAGGAACGAACCCGTGATGGCAGGAATGTACTTCAGTCCCCAGAAGAGCGCCCCATTGGCTAGCGTGTAGGCACAAAGTCCCATGAGAAAGAGGTGAATCCACTGGTCCCGGGTCAGGTTGCACTTCAGCTCTCTGCGGCAGCCCATGACCGGAATGAGCAGGATAAAGGCCGTGACGTAACGCATTCCGCCAAGGGTCATCGGTTTGAGATAGACGAGTCCCATCTTGATGAAGACAAATGATGAGGACCAGATGATCGTGGTCAAGACCCCTTCGGTGATGGCCAGGAGACGGTTCGTTCCCAGTACGCTATCCTCCAATCGACTTTCCAACCCTCGCCGCTCTCTCGGTTTTATCATATTCTGCGAGGAGTTATAAGACGAAGGGCCAAAACAACGGCAATGCCACGCCTCAGTGCGTAACCCTATTTCCGAATCGAATCACGAGGCAACAGATATTTAAATTTTTCCACGGATTGGCAAAAAGATCAGACTGAAACCATTGTGTTCGCCTTGACAAAAGTCAGAAACGACTTGAATTCAGTGGGTTACAAAAAGACCAACCTTGGTATATGAATTGCGTCCAGATCATTCTGAAGGTTAATTGGGAGGTCTCTTGCTTTCGGCAAGGGCGAATTGCCCCGAAAGGGTAGGACGCAAAGCCGCCCACTGAGCCCCTGGAGAAAGACCAGGGTAGCGTGACCGCCAACAACAATATGAGAGTCCCAGCGAGCCCATCCTTTCGGATGGGCTTTTGATTTTGGTCAATGGAAAGGAGTGATCCATGGAACTGAGATGCTTTATCTGCAAACGCGAAGTGGACGTCGGGGACGAACTCACATTGTTCTTCGAATGCCATGTCTATTGTGGCGGGTGCCTTCAACAGATGGACGAAAAAGAGCAAGCACCCCTGTTTGAGGTGTCGAGGCAAGCATTCGATTCTCAATCGGCTTATTGAAAGGACAATTACTTTTCCGAATTCCGCCGAAGTACAGAAGGTTGCCTGACACTTCCTTGGTGAGGCGAATCTTCGCTCACGTGAGCTCGCGTATGAGGGCCCCGCTGATTAACTTAGTCCAAGATCTCGTGATATTTCGCATATTCTTCAAGAGGGATCTTTCCCGTGAACATGGCTTTCAGATCTGGCCAGTTCTTTTTGATCAATACGGCAAAGTAGACATGGCCAATAATCATCGCGGCCAAAGACGCAGTAAAAAAATCATGCAAGATTCGGTTGAAAAATATGAAATCCCAGCCCAGGCCGAAGAGGCGAAGGGGGATCAAATGTCTGAGGGGCTTCCAGATAATAAACCCGGTAAGGGTTAGGGCCATAAGGTTAGCAAAGAAGCCCCAGTGAACCAAGATTTGGGCTGGGTGATACTTCCCAAGTCTTGGATATTCTTTTGTCAAACCGAAAAAGTTTCTCAGGATCGTAGCCAACCTGTGCTGTTCGGCCTTTCCAAACCACAAATAACCGAGCCGATCCAAGAAAAAAGCGCTATGAATGATGTGGAAGGCCACCCCTCCAAGAAACAAAGGGACTAACCACATGTGTAACTCGAACCACGTGGAGGTCTTCAGGTTCATAAAGGCAAAAAGGTTTGGAGCATATATCGCTAGACCAGAAATCAAGAGAAGGAAAATGCTTACAGCGTTCACCCAGTGAAAAATCCTTTGTGGGAGCGTATATCTCTCGAGGTCTTTTTCCATGAGATTTTCCCTAAAGGTTCTAACGCTTTTCTGTCTCGGTCGGTGTGGGCTGCCGAAAAGCCCTCCTGGCAGCATGAAACAAGCAAAAAAGGACAGCTAATCCTACGAGACCGAAGAAGATATACTCATCCAGGCGATAGAGACTATAGTCAGCCATCACCATCGAGGGGAAAAATGAGGGATCCATCTCTCCTGTCCGCCTTTCTCATTTTGCTAGGATGCCACGATTTTGGAGGTCATCGGCCACTTCTTTGAGATCAACTTTTTCCAGTTTATTTCTGGTCGGAATTCCAGTAGCCGCATCCCATCCGCACAGCTGATAGAACTCGTCCTTCGCCCTTTCCAAATCCTCGCGGTTGTATTTCCGACCGGCTGCGTCCAGGTTCGTATAGTATTTTTCAAATAGCACATCGTCGTCCCGGGTCCGACCATCCCGACAGGCGATGGCTCGCTCCAAAGTAGACAACATATCCCCCCTCTTGTATGAATCTTCCTCAGACATATCGATCCCCGTAACGGCAGAATAGAGCTTGCTCTCAATCGAGGTATCCCCAACATGGTCCTTCGTATTTGCGTTGAAGATAAACGGAAAAGGGATATCACAGACAGTATAACTGTCCTTGAGCAGAGTCCTTTCCTGGTGTCTCTTTACGACCCGTGCTGCCCAATCCCAGTTCAGCCCCTTTCCATCTTCGGTGATGAATTCGGCGGCCCTCTCAGAACCGTACGCATATTTCATCACGGGTTTGAGGATCGGCGTGAGATCCTCCGGGATTGCCGTACGAGCGTCCTGCCCAATGGTAAAGGCAGCTCCCCATAGTTGCGACATGAGATTATGCGAGGAGAATACGTCTCGGTTGTCCACTGCCCACAGGAGGGCGAGATACGACAGGGCGTGGCCGGTAGGGAAACCTCCCAAATACCCCCAGTGCTCCCGGTAACCCCCGAATCTCCCCGCCCGTGTATAGTACATCTCCATGCGTTTCTGAGCCTCCCCCCCGATCTTCATGGCTGCCCGTTGGCCTCCTTCCGCAAGAAGGTTCCCAAAGCCCTCTCGGTGGGCCATCCTGCGAAGGAGTTCATAAATAAAGCGCTGGCTCCCGATCTCGTCCAATGGAAGACCGGTATCATCTTCTGTAAGTATGTCATCACGGTAACAGTCGTCCAACCATGGTATGATGGCCATAACATCGTAAGCGTTAATGCCAAATAGATCGGCCATCTTGGCGGCCTGCCAGGTTACTTTGCTGTAGCCTTTCTCGTAGTCGTAAACTGTGGACTCCATGTACATGTATGCCTGGGCACAGAATGCTACCCCGTTGACGATGTCCGGACCCTTGACATGGGCTCGGCAGATTACAGGACAGGCAAAGCACCCATCAAGCACGCGGCTGTAACCAGAAGAGGGATCGTTCATCAAATCCAGTAGCTCTCCGGGGGCCTCCCCCAATGACCCTCTACCATAGCCTCCTCCCCATATGTTGTATTTGAAACCCGGTTCTTCAGGTGTGAAGGGGTCTCCATTGGCGGATTTTCTCGTAAAAAGCTTGTTGACGTACTGAACCACCTCCATGAGTTGCTTCGGCCTGGCCACCTGCACATGACCCGTTCCCCTCAGGACAATGGCCTTGAGGTTTTTCGAACCCATGACGCCACCAAAGCCCCCCTGTCCGGATGCATCCCCGGTATCGGAGAGAATGATCGCGATTCGACTCTTTTTCTCTCCTGCTGGGCCGATCGTCATGACCCGGGCATTTCGTCCGTGGATTTCCCAGATTCGTTGTTGAGTCTGATAGGTGTCCAACCCCCAGAGACGTGTCGCATCGAGAAGCTCAACGGCTCCGTCATTGATCCAAAGATAGACAGGCTTCGGAGATCTCCCCTGGATGATAATCGCGTCATACCCAGCCCACTTAAGCTCAGGACCCCAATGACCTCCAACCCCGGACCGGCAATAGGATTCCATAGGCGCTGTCTGAGGCGCCTTACCCATGACCATGAACCTCCCAGAGGTTGGCGCCAATGTGCCCTGAAGAGGGCCTGTCGCGAAAACGAGTCGGTTCTCAGGGTCGAATGCTCCCACTTCCGGAGGAACTTCGTCCCAACAGATCTTGGCTCCGAGTCCCCTCCCACCTATGAATTTAGGTACATGGTCCCAGGTCGGGATAACATATGTCTTCCCTTGGGTGAGGTCGACTCTGAGGATTTTACCAGCCCAACCATAGCTCTTCACGATTTCAGACCCCCTCAACGATTGGGTAGCCGATCCGCAGGCCCTTCTCGGATCTCTCGAGCCGAAGGGCGCCTGTGGGGCAGTACTTCACGCATTGTGGATCTCCGAAGCAGAGGTGGCACTTAATTGTGATGTTTTCATCGGCATCAAACCTCGGTCTTGGCAGAACGAAAACCTGATCGCAGGCTTTGAGACATTTTTGGCATCCGATGCAGACTCTTTCGTCGATAACCCTGGCATAGGTTCCAGACTGCTTATCGACTTGTAAGGCAGTCACTGGACAGGCCCGCAGACATACTGGGTCGAGACATTGAAAACAGACTCTCGGTTGGTAGTCGCCCCTCACGTACTCTTTATCCAGAATGACCCGAGCGAGGGCTGCGGCATTCCTTCCTTCACTATTGAAATTGGAACATACCGCCTCACAGGTTCGACAGCCCGAGCACACGGACTTATCAGCCAAGACGGCGGCTTTTGCCAGTACAATCTCGGTTCCATCAGGGAAGGTTATGAAATCGAGTAAATCCGCGATTGCCACGGCAGAGAGAAAGGAGAGAAATCCGGTTGTCCCATTCCTGAGAAAGGTGCGTCGGGTGATCGGGTCCGAGAGCAAATGGTTCGTTCTGTCCTTCTCGGATGGATTCTGTCCGTCATTCGTCGTCTTCCTTGGGGCCATTTGCATGCGCTCCCTTCAAGAGTGGCGAATCGAGGTATTTTAAAGGCGGAGAATTGTGAGACGAAGTGGCCCGAAAGGGTTCAAGTCGAATCCCGCATCGTTACGGGAAGCCTTAGCACGGGACAGAAATTTCGTTCAAAAAGCGAAAGAGGCGTTTTTCAGTCCGGACTAAGTCGCCGGCGGCGAGAAGAACGGCCTCGCTTGAACGGGACCATGGGTTTCGTCGGTTCCCTTGACGATTAGCTTATAGTAGTAGTTTGATTCTGCGCCAATACTCTTGTCCAAGTATTTATACTTCCTCTTCCTTTTGTCATAGGGAACCGTTGCTACTTCCTCATAAGGTCCTTCAGGGAAGCTGTCACTCCGAAGGATCTGAAAAACGACTTCCTGAGTAAAAGGGGTCCTTACCTTCCAATCCAACGCAACGGCTCGATAAAGGGATTCCGCCTTAAAAGCTGAAATGGAATCCCCATCAGCAAATGCCCAGGCCGGAAGGATCAGCAAACCCGCCATGATGCCAATAAGCAAGTACCTCATCATGCCACCTTTCGCTGCAAACGGGTGAGTTCCACAGATCAAAATTAGCCCCACCCCCTCCACAGATGTGCATCAATTGCGAAAAGGGTGGGGCTATCCTGAAAGCGATTTAGAAAATCATGAGTTTGATGTCATCATCGCTCTTGGCATACCCGATGTCCAGCTTAACGGCCTGGGCGATCTGGTTGACGCGCCACGCGTCCATGGTGATCTTGTTCTGTGTTCTTGGATACCATTCTTGCAGGATTTTGATACCCATCACATCATTGGCCACCTGATCCCCAGAGGCGAGGATGAACCCGGGTTTCACCAGTTCACCGTGAGACGGCCCGCCGCTGATGAATGATCGGCGTCCGTCCATGATGATCAGGTCGGGACGGGTGGGAAGATTGATCTCAGCCGCCTGCTGGCCGACGAAGATGTGATTAAAGTTGTGAAGATGGGCTCCCCTGTCAGCGCGGTGCAGTATACCGACGGACAGTTTCAAACTCTGGGTGATGTGGCCCAAGAAGTGGGTCTTCATGATGGGTGTATAGATGATCTTGTCGTAATTCCTGAGATCCGCGGAATACCCAACCGTGCCATCCCCACCCCCGAAGCGACCCAAGAACTCTGCCTTTTCGTTCTTAATATTCATCCACTTCATCTTATCCCAATCGTTGAGAGGGATATTGTTCTCCCTGCAAACCTGGTCGTAACCGACCTTCTTGATGACCCTTTCCGTGGGTCCCCAAGGTCCGCACGTGTCGGCGACAGTCAAGTTGGCATAGCCATCTTCCTTGAGCACTTTGATCAGGGCATCCAGAAACTCGGTGTCAGTCCCTCCACCTGGCCATGGGTCGGCAGTGTTCATATTGGGCTTGATCAGAATCTTATCGGATTTCTTGAGGGCCTTATCAAAACCGCCAATCATCTTCACGGCCTTCCTGATATCACCCTTCAAGTCCTTATCCAGCGGTGTGGCGCTTACGATGCTCACCAATGATTTGTTGCCCTCTGCGTACCAATTCGGGTGGAGGTGAGACCAGTCTACCGGGTTCCCCCCATTAATCATCTCGTCAGCATCTTTTGTAAAATAGCCTTCCGGAAGGGGCGCGTTTCGAATAAATTCACCGTACTGATCGAGCTGGACGTCTCTCATCTCCCAAACGCCCCAGTGTGCAGGTTCATCGAGATCCTCCACCGCATGGGCAGCATTCTTTCTTAAGCCTACAAGACCAACGGCAGCCACCCCCGCTCCACAGTACTTGACAACATTCTGAAAAAATTGCCTGCGTGGTATGTCTTTGAGTTTCATTTCATCCCTCCCTTTATCTTGCCAGTGGTGTCTAGCTGGATAACTCCTACCCTAGCGTCTCCCCAACTACAAGACTATCTCTCATCCACCTCCTTTCCATTGTATTCTAATGGACCCTTTGTTTATAATTGCAAATTCTTATCGATTAAGGCTGAAAATGTTAAGAATTTTTTTCGCCGAAATTTAGACAGTTGAACGAAGGATTGAGGCACTTTTTCCCGGCGGTTAACCCAGATCCGACGGAAGCCAGGGATCGTTCGGCAATGCCTTTGGAAGGTGACAAGGAAGTCTCTCGTGGCGGGAGATCACCTGATGGCGAGCAGGCGAGTTCAAGTCATCGATCTCCCTGTGGGTAAGGGGGCTCTTGACACCATTTATGAGGTCGCCTATAAATATCCGAGGGAGCTTAATGCATTCATTCGAAGATGAAAGGGTAGAAACGTATGACAGGCCAGAAAACCACACATGAGAATCAAAAGGCTTCTTTACCGAAATCGCTTGAGAACAAGCACGATGACCTACGTCGGATTGTGAAAGAGGCGGGTAGCGCGGTCCTTGCTTTTTCGGGTGGCGTGGACAGCACGTTCCTTCTCAAAGTATGCGTCGATTTGCTGGGGGAAAAGGCGCTCGCCGTCACCGCCCGGTCAGAGACGTACCCCGTTCGCGAATTAGAAGAGGCAAAGAAGTTGGCTCGGCTGATCGGGGCCAAACACGTTGTCATCGTGTCCGAAGAGTTGGATGTCCCAGGTTTCTCCGAGAACCCGCCCAATCGGTGCTTTTTGTGTAAGCACGAACTCTTTTCAAAAGTGATACAAATCGCCAGAGATAACGGCATCGAGTGGGTGTTTGACGCAAGCAACGTCGACGACGTTGGTGATTTCAGGCCCGGTCGGATGGCCGCCCGTGAACTCGGGGTCCGGAGCCCCCTCGAAGAGGCTGGGCTCACCAAAGAAGAGATCCGCGTCCTCTCTCGGATGCTCGGACTTCCGACGTGGAACAAGCCCGCCTTTGCATGTCTGTCCAGTCGTTTCCCCTACCATACACAGATCACAAGACCGGCCCTGAAACAGGTTGAGGAGGCGGAAAACGTATTATGGAAACTGGGGATGCGACAATTCAGGGTTCGCCATCACGATACGATTGCACGAATCGAACTGGGAGAGGAAGAGATGCAGAAATTCTGGGAAAACGATCTCAGACAGAAAATCGTCTCCCAGCTCAAGCCCATCGGATATACCTATGTGGCCCTGGATTTGGAGGGATATCGGACAGGGAGCATGAATGAAACCCT
>JABAOH010089581.1_pt2 | contig 14389 bp, 10 predicted proteins | sample 7062181 | NCBI WGS metagenome assembly JABAOH01 (sample SAMN14538630, study PRJNA623070) | marine sediment metagenome | biome: marine biome [ENVO:00000428]; feature: marine pelagic biome [ENVO:01000023]; material: deep marine sediment [ENVO:00002113]; isolation source: pool of 5 deep marine... | reverse complement strand
AGTTTGCTTCAAGCTGTAAACTTTCTAGCCGAAAAAACGGAGCGTCAGCTTGCTATTTGAAATTAACGAGGTCGCTGTAGGATAATTTTTCGAGATTTTCCGAAGGTATCTCCAAAGTTTCCATCATCTTTTCTAGAAGCTTTGTGTTCATTTCAATTTCTTTAGGGGTGTTAGGTGTCTTCCTTTCGAATTCCACGTAGCATCCTAATGAATCAACTCTATCAAGGTGTATCTGTGTTCCCTTATACCAATAGATTTCTCTTGTCTTCTTCACAGTTGCCCTTGTTTTTAGAATTCTTTTCAGCAATGGGGCGAAGGTTTTGCTCTCTGGAATTTCCAGGATGAAAACATCGCTTTTTTTCGGCTTTGAGATGTTCACACGTTCATAGTAGATCAGCTGTGTCTTTTCGCTATTCGTTTGTCGCAGTTTTAATCTGCCTCTTGGAACGGCAAAGTACCGGTCGGTTTGCTGAAAGGTTCCCGCATACTTTGCCTTTAGAGCCACGAGTTTGCTTCTTATGGGATCAAGGTTGTCTGCTTTTGCTTTGAGTTCTACTAATGTGTACTCTGCCGTGCTCATGAAGTTACACTCTTTTCTAAGTTAACTGCTTTTTTTCTCCATCTTACTCCTTCAGGGGTGTCTTCAAGAAGGTAGCCGAGTTTTTTGATCTCTCGTCTGAGCCTGTCAGCGGTTTTCCAGTCTTTCCTTTTTCGTGCCTCTTCTCTTTGTTGAATCAATTTTTCAACCTCTCTTGGTATTTTCTCTTCTATTTGCACCTTATGTTCTAGGATTCCGAAGATGGCACCCAGCTCTTTGAAAGTTTGTACTATCCTTTCTGCCAGTTCTGTGCTTATCTTCTGCTTGCTGATTACCTTGTTTATTTGTCGTGCTAAGACGTAAAGGCGTGTGAAGGCAAGAGCCGTATTAAAGTCGTCGTTCATGGCGTCTGCAAATTTCTTCTCCGTTTCAATCAGAATCGTTTCTACCTTTTTCAGAGTCTCACTTTCCAAAGAGGTCGCATGTTTAACGTTTCGTAAAGTGTTGTATAGATACCCAAGTTCCGCCTTGGGTCTTTTCAAATCTTCCTCGTCGAAATCTATGGGTTTTCGGTAATGGGTTGAGGCATAAAAAAGTCGGAGAACTTCAGGGTCATAGCGGCTCAATACTTCTCTTATAGTCACAAAGTTTTTCAGTGATTTAGACATCTTTACACCTTTAATATTTAGAACCCCGGTGTGCAACCAGTATTTTACAAAGGGTCTTTTGCCCGTAGCCGCCTCTGCTTGAGCGATTTCGTTTGTGTGATGGGGGAAGATGAGTTCGCTGGCTCCTCCGTGCAGGTCGTATTGGGGACCGAAGATGGCGTCGGTCATGGCTGTGTCTTCTATGTGCCATCCTGGTCGTCCCTTGCCCCAAGGTGAATCCCATGCCAGCTCGCCTGGTTTTTGGCTTTTCCAGAGGGCAAAGTCGAAGCTGTTTCTTTTCCGAGGGTCAGGTTCAATTCTGTGCTTCTTTAACTCTTCAATGGGCATTCGGGAAAGCTTTGTGTAATCTTTGAACTTTGTAACATCATAGTAGACATCGCCGTCTATAACGTAAGCATAGCCTTTCTCGACAAGTATTCTGATTTGGTCGATCATTTGAGGTATATAGTCAGAGGTTATGGGAAACAAGTTGATGTTTCCCTTCACCTTTAATACTTCCATATCTTCGAAGAACCTTTGAGTGTAACGCTTTGCTAGACTTAAAGGCTCCACGCCTTTCTCTTTGGCTCTGTTAATTATTCGGTCCTCCACGTCAGTTATATTCTGGGCATAGAAAACGTCATAGCCCAGATGTTTGAGCCAACGAACGATTATGTCAAATTGAACATAGGTCTTGGCGTGTCCAACATGGGCGTCGTCATAGGGGGTTTGACCACACACAAACATTTTAACCTGCTTTCCGCGCATGGGCTCGAAAGTTTCTTTCTGTCTTGTCAGCGTGTTGAAAACCTTCAAAGCCATCAACTTAAACCCCCCTTCTATTCTCGCGAGAACCCTTAAATCCTTTAATGTAGTATGCGTCTGTTCTCTAAGATTGACGGGTTGAGCTAGAAAAAGCCTAGGAAAGCCGAAAGTGGCGGAGGCAAATATGAGTCCTCCAATACATGATCACACCATCCGTTCATGAATTCCCTGAAAGATGCAAATTCTGCCCCTAATAACTTTTGCCCATATAACAAAAGCGAGTCAAGCAGGTTCTTCTAGTCAGCCTTGATTATTGCTTTCGCTTGTTTCTTGGTTCCAGCCAAATACTCTATCATTGCCTCGTCCAAGTCTAGCCACTTAGCTGTTCCAGACGCCATTTCAGCGTTGTTTTCAAAAATCACCTTCAAGTAGGGAAGAAACTCCCTTTTGGCTCTCACCGCCGATATGTGGCATCTCCGCTTAATCTTCCAACCTATCTGCGATTGCATCTGCCTCTCCTTTTTGGTTCTTGAAAGCATCTTGATGCGTTCTGGAAAGCGCAGAGGCACAAATCCAGCGGGCTTTGTTTTTTCTCTTGCCACAGCTACACCAGCAGTCATGAAGTCAATTACATAACGGGTTAGCTTCCAGTTGAGCGTCTGTCGGATTCTGCTTCTGTAAAGGTCAGCTATGGCTAGGGATTCCATTGCCCTTGCCAGGTCCTCTGGGTCTCGCAAATGATGGGGCATGTTCTCGTATATCCACTCGAAAAGCATGTTATGGTCAACATCAGCCATGTCCACAGCGTTCTTGGCTGCGTCACAGCTCTTAGAATAGAAAACTAACCTAAGAACATTGAAGATGGCGTCTTTGCGGTCTCGATGAGCCAGCCAAGAAACATCCTCATAGGTGAGCCGCTTCTTTCCCTGAGCCAAAGCTTGTAGGTCGTTAATAGCCGAGCGTACATCCCCCTGTGAACGTTGAGCAACAAATTTCAGAGCCTCCTCTTCAGCTTCGATTCCTTCACGTTGACATATTTGGCTCAACCGTTTTGCAACAGAGGGAGCACGCGGCTTCTTGAATTTTATGAGAAGACAGTAAAAACGTAAAGAAGAGAGCCTCGGGTTGTAAGCGTTGTTGGCTATCAATACGATTGGACTTCGAGCCTGCTTAACCACGCTGATAATGGCTCCAACTCCGCCTCGATCTTCTCTGCCAGTCAAGCCGTCTAGCTCGTCAAAGAGGATTAGGCGTTTCTTTCCGAAAAGCGTGCCATACTGAGATGCCAACCCCGCAAACTTCTTCACAGCATCTTCAGTTCGATAGTCGCTTGCGTTCTTCTCCACAAGTTCCAAGTTCCAATCGTTAGCTAGAGCCTCAACAGCCACTGTTTTACCTATGCCAGGTGGACCATACAAGAAGGCTGCTCGCTTTTTCGGAATGCCTTTTTCCCAAGACTTTAACCAACCAATAAGCTCAGCGATAGCCTCACGGTTCCCAACAACTTCCTCCAAAGTTTTGGGTCTATGCCTTACAGTCCAAGCCGCATACATTCAAGGTTACCCACTTTGTCTCAAGGTCATGCCAGCTTCAACCAGCCTCGCCAGCAAAGCGCTCAGCTGAACCTCCTCATCGGCGCCAGAAATCAATCGAAAATCGATTTCTCCAACCGCATCAGCCAACTTAATTTTCCATGGTTCAGGAATGTTTTTCATGCGGAAAACTTCTCTATGAATCTGCCGTATAATATCGCTACCCGCAACTCCATATTTCAAGATCATTTCGCGCAGTTTGTTGCGTGCGCCGATGAAGTTGCCATTCATGGCTATTTGAATCATTTCTCGTATGTCCAAGGGGTTGGCGCGTCCAATAACCGAATACACAACTTCGTTGGAGATGGACTTCCCCAGCGAGGCAGCAGCCTGCAAAGTGTTTATAGCCCTTCGTAAATCACCTCCACAGACTTCAAAGATGGCGTTTAGCCCCTCCTCAGGTAATTGCACTTTTTCGCTTTCCGCAATGCGTCTTAAGTAAGCATCTTGATCCTCTCGGGGCAAGTAGGTGAAGCGAAAAGGCGCGCAGCGAGATTGAATGGGCTCAATAATTTTGCCACTGTAGTTGGCGATCAGTATGAAACGGCAAGTCTCCGTGAAACGTTCCATGGTTCGCCTAAGTGCTTGCTGAGCATCTGAGGTCATGTTGTCAGCTTCGTCGAGAACCAAAATCTTGAAGGGAATCTCCCCTAAGGTGCGGACACGAGCAAAGGTTTTCACAGTCTGCCGCACAACGTTAATTCCCCTCTCATCGCTTGCGTTCAACTCCATGAGGTGCTCCCTGTATGCTTCTCCGTAGAGGTCGTGAGCCAAGCAGAGGGCAGCTGTTGTCTTGCCCGTGCCTGGAGGACCCGCAAAAATGCAGTGCGGAATGTTTCTTGCCTCAACAAAGCTTCTCAAACGCTCCACGATGTCTTTTTGATTCACCATCTCTTTAAGCGAGCGGGGACGATACTTTTCAGCCCACATTTCAAAACTCAATAAGCGCGCCTCCACAATTAACGCTATAACAACGGAACTTGTAATAAATAGTGTTTGCTCTTCTGCATTGAAATCTAAGATAAAAGAAAAAGAGGAGGATGAAGGCTAATCGAGGATCCTTTCCAAAGCGTCTGCTTCGGCTTCCTCAACCAGTGGGATACCTGTCACTTTTGAGGCTCTGTCAGACAACGCCACAAGGTCTTTCCGGTTTATAAGGTCAAGCTTCCACTTCCTAGCACCAGCCAAAAGCTGCATCAAACCAACTCCTATGCGGTCGGAGAGATAGCTGTATAAGGCAACCGCTTCCCAAGGAATCTCCTTGAACCTTTCGCCATATTTTTCCTTCAACTCTGGTGCACTCTTGTAGAATTTGTCAGGTGTAGTGCCATAACGATCGGCAAAAGTTCGTGGCAGTCTACCTTCCTTAGCCAGCTGATCGAAATAGGAAGCCTTCATAACAGCTGTGAGAGGCGACCTTGCCATCAAGACCGCCTTTACAAATGGTCCGTTTCCAAAGTTGCTCATGGCAATTGCTTTGAAGATTTGACCCTCGCTTATGAAGCCTCCTGCAATAGTTAGGTCTGGAACGTGTCGTCCTTTCTTTCTCAAGATTTGGGCGCACTTCAGCACTTGGGCTTCTAGGTAAACCGTGGGAGTGCTCATTTCATCCATCATGGGCACGGGGCTCATGCCTGTGCCGCCGCCTGCGCCGTCGAATGTTATTGCGTCTATTTTTGCTTCTGAGGCGATTTTCATGGTGTAGGCTACTGCAGAGGGGCGGTAGGCGCCTGTTTTGAGAAATACATGTTTGGCTCCTTGGCTTCTAAGCCATTCGATGTCTTCAACAAAGTCCTTTTCATTTGGCATGCCGACGCGGCTGTGGCGTTCAAAAGATTTGAAAACCCCCTCTTTAAACGCTTTTTGGACGGTTTTATCTTCTGGATCTGGAATCACTATGTAACCTCTCTTCTTCAACATGATAGCTTTATCGAGCTTTCTTATGCGCACCTCGCCACCAATGGCTTTGGCTCCTTGACCCCACTTTCTTTCGATAACGTTAACCTCAAGCTTAGACAGCGCGTAAACGTCAACGCCGAGCCTCTGGTCTTCCACGTTTGTTTGAATCACCACGTCGCCGTGTTTTCCGTCCCAGAACTTTCTGAAGGTGTCAACTCTGCGCTTTAACTCCTTGGAGTGAGCTATTTTGCCATTTTCAATCTTTGATTCTTCATCCATACCGCAGACGTTTTCTCCAATGGTTATGATGGCGCCTGATAGGGCTGCGCCAATGGCTAGTCCATCCCAGTTTAGCCTTGCCACTTCGGTTGAGCCAAATGCGCCTGTTAGGATTGGAACTTTCAAGGGTATACCTGCTATTTTGGTTTCCACGTTGGCATTCTCAAATAACGCCACGTCAGAGTCAGCTTCTATTCCTTTCACTTCGAAAAGAGATGACAAGATGTTGATGTGGGACCAGTCTAATCCAAAGTCTTTGAGGGCGCTTGCGGTGCTGAAGCCGAACTGCACTGGTTCTGGATAGAGCGCTTCTCTGCCTCTGAAAGCAGAGAGTGAGATTTCACAGAGAATGGGGCAGTCTCGAATGCATAAGGGGCACATGCCGCTTGTTGGGCTTACATCTTTGACTCTTGTGGTTGTTCCTGTTGTTGATTTGCCGTTTAGGTAAGCTGAGTTTCTCGAAACTCTTTCGGGCATTTCCATCCTCACCTTTACAAATGTAAACCTAGGTATGAGGGATACCTCCACTCACATTTTTAAAGCTTATGTCAAAAACCACCTCGGTTTCCACTGAGAAACTTATATTTGTAATCCGCGATTCTCTTTTAGACAGCTTTCAGAGAGAGATTAACATTGTCAACAAGCTCATCCATGTCCATCAGAGACCTAGACTTCACGTTCGAAAACGAACCAGTTAAGATAGTTATAAACAGAAATTGCCAGGAAATCCAACTTGTCGGCGTGAAAGTCGGACCCTTCGAAGAGGGCAAAGAGTATGAAGCCAGATATTGGGTTGCTAAAGAGTTGGAACGTGCGGGTATTGCAAGAATTCGAGAAGAGGAACTCCTCGACGCGGTGAAACTGCACAAGATTTCTTGGAAGGAAAACATCCAGCGGGCAAGGCATGTTTCGCCTTTAGAAGAAGATTTTTATCCTAGACTGAGGCGTTACCTTGCCAGTTTAAAACGGAAAGCTGTAAGCAACCCTGAAAAAATGAAAGAATACGATAAGGCCAAGCGTCTTTCTCGCGACATAGTCAACTGCCGCCTAGGGAAGATAGTTTCTCTAGCCACTTCTCCTGCGCAAACCAATCAAACTCTAAGCAGCTTGGCACGAGAAGAACGCGTCCTTTACGAACACTTACACGCAATTATCAATGAGTGGAAGTCCCAAATAGTTAAGGCGAGGAAAGAGAGTTGACAGAAGCAGCAGTTTTAGACCCTCAAGAACGTTTCTTAGACCTCTTCAAATCTGAAAAGTATCGGCAAAGAATTTCTCAGATGGCTGTCTCAGGCAAAAGCTCTGTGGTTGTGGACTTCGAAGATTTGTTGATGATGGACTCTGACTTAGCGGAAACTCTGGTTAAGGCGCCTGATGAATATCTGGAGCATGCCAACAAAGCCGCCTTGGCTCAACTGCAGATAGAAGCACCCGTGTATGCCTCTGAAGTTGACGTTGTCACCGTTCGATTCCGAGGACTGCCAGAGACCACACACCTGCGAATGTTAGGATCTGTGCACATTGGAAAACTTGCTATGGTTGAAGGCATAGTCGTACGAGCCACACCAGTCAGCCCCATGGTGACAAGAGCAGCCTTTAGATGCAAACGATGCGGAAACGTCAGCTACATCGACCAACCCCCCACCCCATTTCTAAGGGCACCCCTCGTATGCTCAGACCCAGCCTGCCAAAGGAAGGGCATCTTCGACTTCGTTCAAGAAGAATCCCTTTTCGTTGACTCTCAACAGATTAGAATTCAAGAACGCCCAGAACACCTTCCACCAGGTCAGCTGCCCCGCTCCTTAAACATCAAGCTAGTTGGAAGAGACATTGTCGATGTTGCAAGACCAGGCGACCACGTGGCAACTGTAGGTGTCGTCCGTGCTGTAGCGCCCACTCTTCCGAAAGTTGGAAAACTGCGCGTGTTTAACCTGCACATTGACGCCAGTTACATCGACATTCTAAGCAAAGAGCCGGAAGCAGTGCTCACTTCACCAGAAGAGGAAAAGCAAATCCTTGAGCTGGCGAAGGATCCGTGGGTTCACCGCAAGGTCATTCGTTCGATTGCGCCATCCATCTACGGCTATGAACAAATTAAGGAAGCCATCATGTACCTCCTATTCGGAGGAGTACCTAAGCAGTTAGCCGATATTAACATTAGAGGCGAATTAAATGCTCTATTAATTGGAGACCCAGGAACAGCCAAATCAGCACTGCTCCAATACGTCGCAAGACTCGCTCCCCGTGGCTTATATACGTCTGGAAGAGGAACCACCGCCGCTGGCTTAACAGCGGCTGTTCTAAGAGAACGCAGAGGAGGAATGACCTTGGAAGCTGGAGCCCTTGTTCTGGCAGATAAAGGCGTGGCGTGCATCGATGAAATTGACAAGATGCGCCCCGAAGATAGAGTGGCCATCCATGAAGCAATGGAGCAACATACGGTTTCAGTGGCTAAAGGAGGAATCGTGGCAACACTCAACGCAAGAACCGCTGTGCTAGCTGCTGCCAATCCTGCCTTAGGCCGATATGAGCCTTACCGCACAGTTGCGGAAAACATCTCTCTCCCAGTCACAATCTTATCCAGATTTGACCTCATCTTCGTTTTGAGAGATGTCCCCGAAAAAGAATTGGACACCAAGATGTCGGAGCATATTTTGAACATCCACCGCAGAGGCGTTGTATCTGTCGAGGCGCCTGTACCTGCAGACATTTTGCGGAAATACATAAGCTATGCAAGAAACATCAAACCAGTCTTAACCGAGGAGGCTTTGCAGAGGCTTAGAGACTTCTACCTAACCATGCGCGCAGCAAGCGAAACCGAGGGCTCACCCATTGCCATAACAGCGCGACAGCTTGAGGCGCTAGTGCGCCTTGCAGAGGCTAGAGCCCGTGTGGCTTGTCGGAAGGAAATTCTCGCTGAAGATGCTGAAGCGGCGATTGCTATAATGCAAAGGTCCTTGGAAGAGGTGGGCATCGATGTTACATCTCGCAAGATCGACATAGACATCATCATGACTGGAAAACCGAAAAGTGTGCGTGATAAGCTGCAAGTCGTCTTAGGCGCGATAGTTGAGATGGAAAGAGAAACTGGCATGGTTGAGAAATCAGCGCTTCTGGATAAACTTGAAAAGGAATATGAAGTTACCATTCCAGAAGCAGAACGCCTCCTAGGACAACTAATTAAGGAAGGCACCGTATACTCGCCTAGAAACGGCTATCTAAAGAAAACATGACAGAAAAGGGCTAAAAGTGAAAATTGAAGACCTGGCAATACCGGAAACTGCAAGACAGATCATAATCAAATCTGGAATCACCGAGCTCTATCCACCCCAAGAAGAAGCTATACACGCAGGCGCCTTAGATGGCAAAAATCTCGTTTTGGCGAGTCCAACCGCATCTGGAAAGACACTTATCGCCGAGCTTTGCGCCCTCAAACACATAATCAAAGGAAACGGCAAGGTACTCTATCTAACTCCTCTACGGGCGTTAGCCAGCGAGAAATACCAAGAGTTTAGAAGATACTCAGTTCTGCGCAAGAACGACGGCAGAAAAATCAGAGTGGGCATAAGCACAGGCGACTACGACAGCAGTGACAACTGGCTAGAACGCTACGACATAATCATCTCCACAAATGAGAAGACAGATTCCCTGCTGAGGCATAGAACAAAATGGATGGGCGAGATCTCCCTCATAGTCGCCGATGAAGTTCACCTGTTAAACGACGGAGACCGCGGACCAACTTTAGAAGTTGTTCTTGCACGATTGATGCAGATCAACCCAAAAGCCCAGCTTCTCGCATTGAGTGCAACAGTAAGAAACGCGGAGGAAGCAGCTGAATGGCTAAAGGCGGACTGCATCACAACCGAATGGAGACCAGTTGTGCTTAAAGAAGGCGTGGCATGCCAGAACGAAATTCTCTTCAAAGACGGTGGCGCAACCAAAATTGAGAAACATTCAAAGAATCCAGCCATAAACCTTGCTCTACACATTATAAAATCTGGAGGGCAAGCCCTCATCTTTGCCTCAACCAGAAAAAACTCTGTAAGCTTAGCCAAAAAGGCAGCTGTAGAAGTAAACAGCTTTTTATCTAAGCCTTTGAAACGTTTCTTGGAACGATTTGCTGAGCAGATTCTAGCCGCAGGTGAGAAAACTCGAATAAGTGATCTGCTAGCTGATCTGGTTAGGCGAGGAACAGCGTTTCATAATGCTGGTCTAAGCGGCGCCCATCGGCGACTAATCGAAAAGGCTTTTCGCAATGGGAAGATCAAGGTTTTAACTGCCACACCAACATTGGCTTTCGGCGTTAATCTTCCGGCAAGAATGGTGGTCGTCCATGATTATAGGAGATATGAGCCAGGCTACGGCTTTTATCCGATTGCTGTGCTTGAATATAAGCAGATGGCTGGACGAGCTGGAAGACCCCGCTATGATAAGGTGGGGGAAGCCATTCTTTTAGCCAAAACTAAGGATGAACAAGACTATCTGTTGGAAAGCTACGTGCTGGCTCAGCCCGAACGTATATGGTCTAAGCTGGCGGTGGAACGCGTTTTGCGGTCTCATGTTTTAGCCACAATCGCCGCTGATTTTGCCCACACTGAACAAGGAATATACGATTTTTTCGGCAAGACCTTCTATGCGTATCAGTATGAGGCTAAGGCCATGCGAGATGTCATCACGAGGATATTGAAGTTTCTTTACGACGAAGAGATGATTGATGTGAGCGGCGAGAACATTTATGCGACGAGGTTTGGACGCCGAATCTCAGAGCTGTACATAGACCCTGTTACAGGCGTGTTGATAAGAGACGCTTTGCGAAATCGAGCGCCAATGCTTACAGACCTCAGCTTTCTGCATATGATAGCGCATACACCCGACATCTTTCCAAGGCTAAGACCCTACTCTAGAGAAACAGATGAACTCGCCCTCTTCGTTGACAAGCACAGAAGCGAGTTCATGTTTCCTGTTCCAGATGAGTGGGAAGACCGCATTGCCTACGAAGGATTTTTAGGGGAAGCAAAGCTGGCGCGGGTTTTGAAATCGTGGATTGAAGAGAGAAGCGAAGATGAACTGATTGGAAAGTTTGCAGTTCAGCCAGGCGACCTCTACCGCGTCATAGACTCTTCCAAATGGCTGCTCTATGCTTCACAAGAACTAGCGCGTCTTTTCAAGCACAAGGACATTTTGCCAAATCTTTCAGAACTCATGGAAAGAGTTCGCAAAGGAGTAAAGAAAGAGCTTCTGCCCCTGGTTAAGCTTGAAGGCATTGGACGAGTCCGCGCTCGCATACTTCATAATGCTGGCCTGAAGACAGTTGACGACCTCAAAAGGGCCCCAGTGGAAAAATTAACAAGCTTACCTCTCATCGGACTTAAACTGTCAAAGAAAATCAAAGACCAGGTAGGCGGCTTCATCAAGGCAGAAGAATGGGAAAAACTGAAAAAAGGCGAAGAGCCTGAACAAAAAGCCATAACAGAATATTGACCGCTCAGAAGCGCAATTTAAAGGGTTGAAAATGGCTTCCTTGTATCAGTCCACTAGTCCTCTGGCTTTTCTCTCTCGCTTTGTCTTCTTAATGACAAGCGCCACCTGTTTCACTGCCGTGCCCAAGTAATTCCGCGGATTCAAGGCTTTACTGATCTCCTTTTCACTCAGCCTTTTTTGCACTTTCTTATCTTCTAAAAGAACCTTTTTGAATGGTTGCTTTTCCATTTCGCTTTTCATGGCTAAACGTCTAAGATGTTCATGAGCCTCTTGACGGCTCATTCCTTTATGTGTCAATGCTATCATAACTGCCTCGGACATGATTCGTCCCCGTGTCAGTTCTATGTTCTTACGCATTCTCTTTTCGTCAACCTGCAGGTCAGCTATGATGTTTGTCATCAGATTTAGAATGTAGTCGGTGAGGATGCATGCCTCTGGAATGATAAATCGTTCGGCTGAAGACTGGGTTAAGTCTCGTTCATGCCATGTTGGAAAGTTCTCTAGAGCTGGAATCACAAGGCTTCGTGTGACTTTGGCGAGTCCGCAAATCCTCTCGCAAAGCTCTGGGTTGCGCTTATGGGGCATTGTTGAACTGCCAACCTGCTTGGCTCTCTCGAAGGGTTCAGCTAGCTCTCCAATTTCGGTTCGCTGAAGCTCTCGAATTTCAGTAGCTATCTTATCAAACGTAGAAGCGAGCATGGCTAGAAGACAAATAAGCTCAGCATGGCGGTCTCGCTGCACAATCTGCGTAGAAATCTCCGCTGGCTTGATGCCCAGTTTTTCCATCACAAGCCGCTGTATTTTCATGGCGTTTGGACCAAGCCCAGCCTGAGTTCCGACAGCTCCACTCATCTTCCCAACCAAAACGCGCCCTTTACATTCTCGTAGTCGTTGAATATGACGGGCTATCTCCCTTGTCCAAACTGCAAATTTGAAGCCGAGGGTTATGGGTAACGCATGTTGACCATGGGTTCTCCCTGCCATGATAGTCCTATTATATTGACCAGCCTTTTCTAGCAGTATTTTCTCAAAGTTGTTGAGTCGATTCTCCAGAAGGGCAAGCGCATCTTTTAATTGCAGGGCTGTCGCCGTATCCAAGATGTCCGAGCTCGTGGCCCCCAAGTGCACATATGCTCCACTGGAGCCTGAGGCTTCCGCTAGTGCTCGCACAAGGGAGGTAACGTCATGCTTTATTTCCCGTTCAATCTCCTTGACGCGGCTAAGCTTGACATGTTTTACAGAAGCGGTTCGAACTATTTTTTCAGCGTCTTTACGAGGAATATCGCCTACTTCAGCATGTGCCCAAGCCAACGCAGCTTCTACGTCTAGCATCCTTTGGAGACGATTTTCCTCCTCGAATACTCGTAGCATCTCTGGAGTTCCATAACGTCGGGTATCAATTGGAAGAATGGGCAAGCCGTTTCTCCTCCAGCATTGAACTTTACCTTCGATAAGATAATACTTTCTGCACACTGTTTTGCAGACTAAGAGTAAAATACTTCGTAAACTCTCCATTCTATGTCAAAGAAGGCTGATTCGATGGAAACCCGAACTGAAGTTGATTCTCTAGGCGTTCGCCAAGTGCCAAAAAACGCTTACTATGGAATTCAAACCTTAAGGGCTGTCGAAAACTTTCCTGTGAGCGGTTTGAAGGCGCCTGTTAGTTTCATTCGAGCCTACATTTACGTGAAGAAAGCCTCCGCCATAGCTAACATGCAGGTTGGCTGGCTTGACAAAACAATCGGAGAAGCAATTGTCCAAGCGTGCGACGAAATTTTGAATGGCAAACTTTTAGACCAGTTTATAGTAGATGTCTTTCAAGCTGGAGCTGGCACTTCTTTTAACATGAACGTAAACGAGGTGTTGGCGAATCGAGCGCTCGAAATACTGGGCAAAAAACTGGGAGACTATAAGAGTGTAAGCCCAAACGACCACGTCAACATGGCACAGTCGTCAAATGACACCTTTCCAACCGCGCTTCACATCGCCACTCTACTTGAGCTTCAGCGTCTACTACCAGAACTTGATAAGCTAGCTGAAGCCTTTGAAAAACTAGCTAAAAAATATGCTAAAGTCATGAAGTCCGGGCGCACTCATCTTCAAGACGCTATGCCAGTGAGCACGGGTCAAGAGTTCAGTGCATATGCAGTTGCCATAAAGAGCACGCGAGATCAGATAAGCGCTAGAAGTAGAAGACTGGAAGAACTGGCCCTTGGTGCCACTGCCGTTGGAACTGGAGCCAACAGCCATCCCAGGTTTAAGAAAGTAGCGATAGATGAATTGAGCAAGATGACTGGATTGAGATTGAGGATAGCAAAAAATCCCTTTGAAGCCTTACAGAGCAGAAATGGAATAGCAGCCGTTTCAGGGGCACTCAAAGAATTAGCTCTCGAACTCACCAGAATAGCTAATGACCTAAGATTGCTGTCTTCGGGTCCAACAACAGGATTAGCTGAAATCGAACTGCCGCCGGTGCAGCCTGGTTCTTCTATGATGCCGGGCAAAGTCAATCCAGTTATGGCTGAATGCATGAACATGATAGCCTTTCAAGTTATTGGCAACGATTTAGCCTTGTCACTGGCGGTTCAAGCTGGACAGCTAGACCTCAACGTTATGACGCCTGTGATGATGCATAACATCCTACAATCGATTCAATTGCTTACCAACTACATTCCAGTGTTCGTGGATAAATGCATAAAGGGAATAACTGTGGACAAGAAAAAGTGCGCTTCCTACTTGGAGAAGAATCCTTCATTGGCGGTTTTCCTCTCTCCTCATATCGGATATTTGGAAGCAAGCAAGATCGCCCAACAAGCATTGGAGGAAAAGCGCCCAGTAAGTGAAATTGCCGTAGAAAAGGGTATTCTTAAGCCAGAGGAAGCGAAAAGGATTTTCAGCCAAAATTCCATGCTTGGAAAAGTTCGCAGAAGGAAAAAGAGTTAGCTTAAGGTCAGTTGGAGCTTTTCATGGGCGCCATTGCCGCAGTTGTAGACAAACGTGGCGAAAACGCAGTTTCAGCAGTAGTCGCAATGTTAAAGACGTTAAAGCACAGAGGAGCAGATGCTTATGGAGTTGCCACCAAAGCTTCTGTTAAGATAGCGCATTCGTTAGAAGAGTTAGTAACCACAAACTTAAACTCCAACATTGCCATTGGCTACAACCTTTCACGTGTCACAAGACATGATAAA
>JABAOH010008534.1_pt1 | contig 14394 bp, 8 predicted proteins | sample 7062181 | NCBI WGS metagenome assembly JABAOH01 (sample SAMN14538630, study PRJNA623070) | marine sediment metagenome | biome: marine biome [ENVO:00000428]; feature: marine pelagic biome [ENVO:01000023]; material: deep marine sediment [ENVO:00002113]; isolation source: pool of 5 deep marine... | reverse complement strand
TTGTTATCACAACAAAAAATTAGCGTCAATAATAAAGATAAAATAGCTAAAAATGGGGCCATAAAAATGGGGCCTGTAAAAATGGGGCCTGGCCCCATTTTTTTTATCATTTTTTTTATTGCTGTGGTACGTTGGAGAACATGTCCTTCTTTTTTGGGGACTCCTTCTTTATTTTTGTTGCGGCTGTGCGCTTATGTTCACCCTTTTTTTAAACTTTTTTCGTACGTGTTTTGGCTAAATTAAATTTTTGATACCATTCAGATTCCGCTCCAGGACCTACTCTCGAAACCAGAACATCAATGAGGTAAGGTTTACCATCCTTTGTTTTTTGAATTCCTCTTTTTAACGCAGGCTCAATTTCTTCTGGCGATGTAATTTTTTCTCCTTCGACGCTCTGGCTCTGAGCCAGTTTGACAAAGTCAATATCCGGATCGCCAAGATAAACACCTGCATATTGACCAGTCTCAGCCATTTTCCCCCTGTATCTACCAAAACTCCTTCGAACAGTTTGATAATTTTTATTATTCCAGACAACAATTAATACCGGAATTCCATACCGAGCTTGGGTCCAGAATCCTGAAGCACTATACATCACCGAGCCATCCCCGATACTCAAGACAACCTGTCTATCAGGCTCGCCGAGTTTAACTCCCATAGCTGCCCCTACTCCCCAGCCTAGTGAGTAACCGGTGTTAAACATCCACATAGTTTCATTTTTTCTTAAGCCAAAATTAAAAAATCCGTAACTCCCACCAAAGTTTTCACTAACAATTATGGCATCCTTGTCCAGCAATCTACTCATTTCATACCCAAGGCGGTCAGGATGGATCGGCGATTTGTTGAAATTGAGTTTTGCTCGTTTTGAAAAATCTTCACGCAAGCTTTTAGTATAAGCCTTAACTTCTGAAAGCCGAGAATCCTTTATCGAATTTATCCTGCCCTTGGTTAAGCTCCCATTTACCTGATCAATAAGATCGCCCAGGATTTCTTTCACATTGCCTACAACTGCTAAATCAAAAGGATAGTTTCTACCGATATTAGACGTATTAATACCGCATCTGATTAATTTTGTACTATTATCAACAGAAGTCACTCTGTCTCTGCCAAAATCCTTTGTTCCGAAGGAAACGATAAGATCAACCTTCTTCCCGATTATCTTCGTACCAGGCGAATATCTTCCTACATAAAGAGAATGATACGAGGGGAAGTTCATGAATGCATCTCTTGAAGAAGCGACTGGAACAGCTAATAATTCTGCCATTTCCACAGCTTCATCCTGGGCGCTTGATTTCCAGACTTCATCGCCATAAACAATAACTGGATTCTTAGCTTCGATTAAAAGTTTCGCCATGTGTTCAATAAGCTCTGGTGCAGCTTTAATCCTGGAGGAAATCATAAAGTTCTTTTTTGGGACGATTTTTCCTCTTACGTTTTTAGCTTCCAGCGCATAATTCGCATAAGCAGCATAAACGGGTCCCCCTGGTTGGGTTGTTGCCACCTTGAAGGCCCTTCTTGTTATAGCAGGTATACTTTTTGGATTTTTTATCTCCCAGGAAATTTTTGTAAATTGTCTGTTTATCTCTTTCTGGTCAAAGCCTGGAGATGGCGCCAGAGAGATATCATCACTGAAAACTTCATTATCAACCAATCCAGCAGAAACGATTAGGGAGGAATTATCCTTATGGGCATTGTAGAGCTGGCCTGCCATCTGGGCTGTTCCGGCTACGACATGGACATTCACAAAAGCCGGATCTTTAGTTATTCTGTGATAGCCGTCTGCCATCGAAACAACGACTCCCTCATGAAGTCCTAAAATTAATTGAATCTTCGGCTCTTTAACCAGAGCATCAAAAAAACCAACCTCATGAGAACCTGTGTTTGTAAAGACATATTTCACGCCTACCTCTTTTATCTGCTGAACAAGAAGGTCGCCACCCGTTCCAGCTACTGGCCTGTATTCATCTTCACCTAAAGAGTTTTCCTCTCTTAGACTCTCCAGCGATCCTAGAACGGAATTTGCCGATGCTATTGAAAAACCAGAAGCCGCCATGTTTTTAATAAATCCACGTCTGGAAATTGTTTTGTTAAGATAATCTGTTATTATTGTCCGCATGACTTTCCTCCGACTATCTGTCACATTCTATAAGAAAAGAGATTGTGTCTCAACTTTTATATAGAAAAAGGATGAAAAAGGAGGGAACTTAATTTGAGGATAAAAATGGGGCCGGATAAAAATGGGGCCTGGCCCCAATTTTAGATTTTGGTTTAGGCGATAGATCTTGCTTTTCTTCTATGGAACCAGACAAGAAAGATTGGAAGAAGGAAAATAAAAAGAAGTATAGCCACAGTAATTGCCGGTCCAAAATGAAGCATCGAGTAGCTGAGAGCTACAAAAGGCAAAAGATTAATCCTAGCTGCAATCCTCAATGCTTTATGTTTCGCGACTAACTCTGCTGCGGGAGGCGAATACTTGTAATATAGATTAACCAAAGCTTGACCAAGCTTGCTGGGCAAAAGGTATTTATCCCTGAAATCTCGAAGAATGCTAACGTGAGGATGTATAGGTGATTCGTAAGTTGCTGTGGCAATAAAACACAACCTATCCCATAAGGGCAGTCTCTTGAAATTGGCTGTTATAGACTTAGCTGAATCCACGGTGAAGATGAGCGGATTATCATTCTCATGGCCTGAAAACACATCCCCTGACCAGTCGGAAAATTCATACCCAGAATCAGGGTTGGCTGTGATCTCAACCAATCTTCCACAATCATAGTCATAACTTCCCGGCGGAGGCTTAGTCGTTCCTCCTTTACCAGAATTTATGGTCAATATATATTGAATAAGTGAACCTATGTAGTCCTGGTTGGCCTGGTCAGATGTAAGATTGCTGTAGCTTCGACTGAGGGGAGAAAAACTGTAGCAAAATTTGTAAGGAGTTGCTTCCCCTGACCAGCCTTCTATCAAGGTGTGAGAATAATTACCATCTGCATCCGTAGTCGCGGTAGTTTCAACATCTGTAAACGTAATTGTTACTCCTGCTATCCCCTCATCTGCTTCGGTCTTCACTGAACCAGAGATGATCCATCCTGGATAGGCTTCGTAGTCCTGGCCTGCCTGATCAGAGCCCAAATCATAATAACTTCGCCTGATAGGTGAGAAAACATACCTTATCATAGTGGGAGTTACAGTGCCTGACCAGCCGCAATCCAATGTAGCCTCATAATAGCCAGAGGCATCTGTTGTTGGACTGCCAGGCAACCCCTCCATCACCACCCCGCTCAGAGGCGTTGCTGAAGCTGCTACTCTAATCGTACCAGAGATTGTGTAGGTCAGCATGGTACCAGTATAGTCTTGACCTGACTGATTAGATATAACGTTAGTATAGGTACGGCTGGAAGGTGAGAAAGTATAACAAGTCTTGAAAGGAGTCGCTTGTCCTGACCAGCCTTCGACGACGACGTGAGAGTAACCGCCTTCTGAATCTGTAGTCGCCGTGCCTTGCCCAGCGGAAAATGTAATTTCCACTCCTTCTATTCCTACGCCTCCCCCTGTCTTCACGGAGCCTGAAATAGTGTACACGACTGTGGCAGTGTAGTCCTGATCAGTCTGATCAGAAGTTAGACTTGTATAGGTTCTGCTGGAAGGTGAGAAAATATAGCCAATCTTGGAGGGTGTTGCTGTTCCTGACCAGCCGTAACTCACCTGGTGAGAGTAACTGCCATCTGAGCCTGTAGTGGCTGTACCTTGCTCATCTGAAAACGTAATTGTTACTCCTTCAAGCCCTATTCCGCCCTCAGTCTTTACAGTTCCGGAGATTGTTGGCTGAGCCTCACAGAGAAGATTTGAAGTTGCACTGGTTTCCTTCGGGGAAACCTCTGTAGGTTGAGGCTCAGAGAATGTCAGTTGAGGCGGTATATTTGTATACAAAGCAAAAGAAGAAGTGTCTTGTACTGTAGCATCTGAGGCGCCCACAAGTTTGCATAAGGGATCAATGTCACCATCGGAGAAAAGCTTCAGGAGCAAGAAATCCGATCCCCCAGCGCCAAAGGAATCTGTATAGCCGGCCGCAATATACCCTTCATCGCTTGTCTCCTGAATGTAGTAGGCAACATCTTCTTCGCTTCCTCCATAAGCTCGCTGCCATTCAATATCTCCTGCAGAAGAAAGCTTTAAGGCCAAGATATCTGAATCTCCGGCCCCAAAGGAGTAAGTATTGCCAGTAACTATATATCCTCCATCGCTTGTCTCCTGAATGCAGTTTAGATAATCATTATCAATGCCGCCATAAATACTCTGCCATTCTACCTCTCCGAACGAGGCAAGCTTCAGGATCCATAATTCTGTTTCTTTAACTCCAAAGGAGTTCGTGTCGCCGGCAACTATATACCCTTCGTCGCTTGTCTCCCGAATGAAGTAAGCCACATCATCTCCGAATCCGCCATAAATACGCTGCCATTCAAAAAAACCGGCTGAAGTAAGCTTTAAGACCCAGAAATCATGGTCAAAAGCACCTAAGTACTGAGTCGATCCTGCGACAATATAGCCTCCGTCGCTTGTCTCCTGAACAGAATAAGCCTTATCATCTCCAGTTCCTCCATAATTATGCTGCCATTCAATGTCTCCCTCTGAAGTAAGCTTTAAGATCCAGGTATCAGAAGTCGGGGCGCCGAAGGGGTGCGTGTAGCCTGCAACTATATATCCTCCGTCACTGGTCTCCTGGATGGCGTAAGCTGTATCATCGCCAATTCCTCCGTAGGTGAACTGCCACTCGATCTCTCCCTCTGACGTAAGCTTCAAGATCCAGTAATCTGATTCCCCAATGCCAAACGAGTAAGTATAGCCCGCAATTACATACCCTTCATCGCTTGTCTCTTGAACAGCATAAGCCACATCGTCTCCGTTTCCGCCATAGGTATACTGCCATTCAATAACTCCGGCTAAAGAAAGTTTTAGGACCCAGAAGTCAGATATTCCAGCGCCACCAGAGGCAGTGTAACCTGCGGCAATATAACCCCCATCGCTTGTCTGCTGAATAAAAAAAGCACGATCAAAGTCAATTCCTCCGTAGGTTCTTGCCCATTGGGCATTGAGGACTAGAGGAACACACAAAACGAGAAGAAATATTCCTGTTAAAACGTGCCTTTTCATATCTTCTCCAATGATAAGTACAAAAAAATATTGTTAACGTTGTTAATAAATATTAAAAGTTAACTAACTCAACAACAACTGTCCGAAATTAGCTAATCTAGCCGATAAAATTAGTTTAATAATAAAACCTATTCAAGTCAATATAAACACCAAGATGTGTTCTTCTGAAAGGGATTTAAAATTCCCCGTCAAATCAATAATTAGGTAATCTCTTTTCCTAAATGAGGGCACTAACGATCTCTAGGTCCTGGTTTACACCTAAGAATATACTCCTCCAATTTAGCCTTTGTATCTGATTTAAGACGATGATAAATTGGGCTGACTTTAAGTCTATTGAAGTAGGCATAGGCCATCAAGCTATCTCCCTTTTTCATATAAGCTACACCAAGATAATAGAGTGTTTCGTACAAATCAGGTTGAAATTCCAGAGCCTTTTCCATATGGATGATTGCCTCTTCATAATTTTCTGCTTGCATATAAGCTATGCCCAGGCCGTTGTGAGCAGTACTATAAGAGGGATCGAGCTCGATAGCCATTTTAAAGTTCTCAACAACTTTCTTGTATTCTTTCGGGTCCTTTGTTCTGTTGAAAATGCTTAAATGAACGGCTGCGAGATTGTTATAAGGGATGGGAAATTTTCTGTCCACAGAGATAGACTTCACAAAGTGTTTTTCAGCTTTTTCTAAATTGCCCTTTTTCATATAGGCAAGTCCGATATAATTCCAGATAACGGGATCAACTTCCAATTGCAGAAAATTCTTTCCTTCAAAAGCTTTAATAGCCTCATCCAATTGTTCAGCTTCTGAAAGATAACCAATATATTGAGAGAAAATCCTGTAATTTGTCGGCAGGAATTCACGACCCATCCTTAAAACCTCTAAGGCATCGCTCAATCTTCCCAAGTCAGCATAAAGCATGGCCAGGTTCAAATAGGCTGTACTAACGTTTTTTCTCTCCGTGATGACTTCTTTAAGAAGTTCCATTGCTTCTCTAACTTTACCTTCGTTACAAAGACCTAACGCCGTTACAGACTTATTATGATAGGGAATAAGAATCTTGACATCATCCTCAATGCTAAACTCCTCCTTCTTAGTTCCTTTAAAACTCGCGATATAGCCCAGACTTCTCAATTTTTCCAGAGTTCCCATATCCATCCCTTTTTCGGCTCTCGAGCTCTCTCCTGAAGATTGACCGAGGATAATCTGATTCAGTCGTTTTCTATACTCGTCTAATTTCTTTTCCTCAGCAAGGTTTTGGAGTTCATTAAAATCCTTCACTAAATCATAAAATTCGGGAATGGGAGAATCTATAAACTTATCTCTGTTACGAATGATCCCCCTTATAGGGGCCCATCCCATACTGTAATAAGGTGAGAGAGATTCAAAATAAATTGTTCTTTTTCTGAGCTTCTTCCCTTTCAAGGAAGGAAGGAGAGAAATCCCCTGAAGGAAAGGCGGCTTCTTAATTCTGAGAATATCACAAATAGTCGGGAACAGATCAATGTGGGAAACATTATGATGAACTATTCTGGATTTCATCTCAGGTACAGAAATAATTAGAGGAATCCAGATAGCCGAATTATAAGCAAAAAAACCATGCGTCCTTTCACCATGCTCACCCAGCATCTCACCATGGTCACCTGTAAAAACAACCAGAGTCTTTTCAAAAAGAGAATTATCTTCTAGGTAGTGGAAAAGCTTTCCCATGACAAAATCGACATAGGCTACTTCACCATCATAAAGACGTTCCGCATATTGAGTCTTAAACGGCTCGGGTGGGATATAGGGATCATGGGGGTCGAAACAATGAATCCAGAGAAACCATGGTGACTTGCGTTCATTCAACCACGCCAGCGCTCTATCGACAACAATTTGTGCCTCTCGTTCTTCTTTTTCAGTTTTTTGAACCACCCGCATATTATAATCATCGTCGTAAGTATCAAAACCCTGAGAAAGCCCAAATCTTGAATCGAGCGGAAAAGCACCTATAAAAGCTCCTGTTTGGTAGCCGGAATGCTTTAAATGCTCGGCCAGGGTTAAAAATTCATCTCTAACAACAAAATTTGTATTATCGTGAACGCCATGATAGAGAGGAGTTGTCCCCAAAAGAATATTGGCATGGGAAGGCAGGGTTGTTGACGTATGAGCAAAGGCTTTGGTGAATATGATACTTTTATTGGCAAGGCTGTCAATGTTTGGCGTTTTCAAGTGCTTAGAGCTGTAGCAACTTAGCCTGTCCGATCTGAGTGTATCAATCGTAATAAGAAGCAGATTTAATCTTTCTTTTGGATTACTATCCGCTCCGGACAGAGGTAAGGTTGTGAATCCCGAGCCAAGAATTAAATAAACTAAAAGTAGAAAAAATATAAAACGAATTTTTTCCATCTTCGGTCTCTCTCGCTGAAATTAAAAACGCACATTTTCTCCTATAAGTTTAGACGCAAAAACCTTATTTCTTCTTCCCCAATCTTTTCAGAAAGCGATTGCCCCGAACTAGAAATTTAAATCATTTCCAGGACTGGTTTGGCAATGATGGTTAGTTTATATAATTGACAAATACTCTATTTTCAAATGGGATGACGAAAGATTTCAGCTGAGTAAAGACTTTTGATTGTTATATTACTCTGCGGTTTAGTCTTTCTTCTCTGAATATCGTCCGGTATAATACGTCGAAACAAAAATTAAAATGAACGGAATCCAGGTTCCTAAAACATTTCCGAACATGGCAAGGCTTTTATTAATGAGGAGAGCGACAACAAAAAGATCCATGAGTATAACAAAAGCAACAAACAAAACTGCGGTTTCTAACGGAGTGGTGAAGTCGTATTTCTTGAAGTAATATGAAGATACTACGGCAAAGATGATAGGAGCAGCAATGGCATGAATTATTAGAGCAATAAATTCAGATGTAACCTCCGTACCGATAAACATAACTGCCCCGCAAAGCGTCCATCCTATAAAAGCAAAGATTAAAACAATAAGGAGTTTAATGTAGTCTATTTTCTGCATCATATTATCCTCATTTTATCAAAGTTTAGGGAAAAGGATTTTCTTTTTTGCTTCAAAGCGATTTTTCCTGTTTATCGTTAATTTTTTAGGCTTCTTTTTTAGCTTTTATCACGGGATAAAATTGATGTCAATTCGAAAAAGCAGGTGGGTTTTGTGAATCAAGCTCTTATGATATAAATAAGGTGGGCTTGATAAATCAAGCCCCTACAATAAATCAAGCCCCTACAATAAATAACACCCTTGCAATAAAGAAGGTGTAACGCTATTACTCAAGTTTGGCTATTCTGACCCCATTGTTAATTTATTGTTTTTGCAGCAGGCTCTGAAACCTTGGATTCTCACGGAGTGGATCCCAGATTGGATCAAGGCGCAACAAAGGAATAGAGATAACTTGCCAAAGAAATTCGCAAGATGGAATAGAGAGGAGATACTCTAATTTATTTATGGCTTCCTCGTTTTCACCAATTAAAACGTAAATCCTGGCTAAGTTCAGGATATAGGGGGGCCCAAGTGCTGCATCCTTTGATACTGGATTAAGCTCTGCCGCATGATTTCCTTCTTGGATGGCTTCGCTTTTCCGGCCCAAGTAGGCATAAACGAAACCAAGTGAAGCATGAAATCTCGGATCCCCTGGGTGATCTTTAACAGCTCTCTCCAGCACGATACGCGCTGATTCTGCCCGGCTCTTCATCAACGAAGACTCATTCATAGCATGATATACAGTGGCATAGGTCAGATTCTTCTCGAAGTAGAAATGCTGTCCTTCAAAGTATTCATAGGATATAGAGGCAATCCGGTCCAGCACCTCCTGGTAGTTTCGTTCAAGCATGCCAAGCGTATACCACATGTAATCAGTAAGTGGATGCTGGGGCAAAGTTTCCAGCAACGCTTTGGCTTCTTTTGTATTTCCTTCTGAGAGCACATAAATCGCAACCTTTCCTAATTGAGCTGTGAGGTGATCCGGATTAATCAAGAGAACTCGGTTGAACCACTCCTCAGCCTCCTCATATCTGCGCATGCTTATGTAGCATAGTCCTGTTTCATAGGCTATTTGAGGTTCACGTGGGTTGAGCCTGAATGCCCTTTCGAGCGTTGCCACTGACTGCTCCCACATGCCCTTCCGCCTCTGGATATAACCCAATATTGACGGTGAGATGTTGGGTCGTGCTCTTTGCAGGGATTCAAATATCTCTGCTGCACGATCATAGTCAAGGAACCCCCTGTAGTAGTAAATTGCTAATGCTTGATGTGCCTCTGGCAAATCAGGTTGAAGCTCCAGTGCTCTATCCACCGCTTTTCTCGATTTTTCCAGGCGCTCCTCGGTGCGACCGATTCCGAAATGATACATCCTGGAATGGATGCGAGATATCCTGACATATGCCAGAGCAAAATCAGGATCTAGGTCGGTCGCTTTCTCAAGCATCTCTATTGCTTGTTCGAACTCTTGGTTATCTAAGTATGCCCAACCTCTACTTTCATGTTCTAATCCACGAAGGTAATAGTCGTAGGCTTCGAGATTATCAGTGGGCTGGGCGTTTAGGGCTCTGCGTTCTGGCTCCAGGACTTTGAGGTCCAATTGCTGGGCGACTTGCTCAGCGATCTCAGACTGGACTGAAAATATATCTTCGATAACTCTGTCATAACGCTCGGACCAGAGGTGAGAGTCATCAGAGACCCTGACAAGCTGGGGCGTTACACGCACTCGGCCTTTACCTTCGGCACTCCGGTCCCAGCGTACGGACCCCTCGAGTGCATAATCAATACCTAATTCATCGCGGATTTGCTTTATTGTCTTGTTTGTATCTTTATACTGGATTGCGCTTGTCCGGGAGATCACACCAAGCCCTTGCAAGGCGGCCAGGCGGCTTGTGATCTCCTCTGTTATTCCATCGGCAAAATATTCATCTGCTGGTGGGCCAAGATTCTTAAATGGTAGAACGACCAGCATCTTTTCCTTAGGAGGAGGCTCAGCCTTTCTCCTTCCGAAATATAAAATAGCAATTCCAGCCACAACGACTAACATAAACAAGGCGGCAATCATCACCCATCGTTTCCTGAATGTTTCTCTTATTTCCTCTGAAGTGATCGGTTTTCTCTTGGGTATAATCCTTTCTCCTGTAGTGATCCTTTCCTCTATCTTACTTAATTCAGAAATGAGCTCCTTTGTTTCCTGATACCTCTTCTCTTTATCCTTCTCTATGCATTTTAGAATTACCCGGTTCAATTCTTCTGGAATCTGGGCGTTGAATTGCTTAAGGTCCAGAGGTGTCTCTGTTTTATGCTTCAAGGCAATACTCAAAGCTGTCTCTCCCGCAAAAGGAAGCTGCCCTGAGACCATCTCATAAAGGATGACGCCCAATGAATAAATATCAGATCGCTTGTCAACCTCCTCCGCTTCTACCTGCTCTGGTGACATGTATTCCGGGGTACCAATCATAACTCCAGCGCCAGTTATTCCTTTCTCTTTAAGCGACCGAGCTATCCCAAAATCCATAATGCGAGCATTCCCTTCTTTATCAATTATGATGTTACTTGGCTTTAAATCACGGTGCACAATCCCTAACCTGTGTGCTTCGGCCAGCCCCTCGCACACCTGCTTAGCCAGGAAAACAACTTGTGCGGCGCTTAACTGCCCCATCATCCCTATCATACTCTTCAAGCTTTCCCCGGGAACATATTCCATGGTTATAAAGTGGGTTCCTTCTTCTTCGCCTAGGTCAAACATGCGGCAAACATTCCTGTGAGCTATTTTACGAGCAATTTTCAGTTCGCTACTGAAGCGCTCAATCGTCCTCTCATCCCCAGCAATTTCTAAGTTTATAAGCTTTAAAGCTATCTCTTCCTTTATCGTCTTATCGAACACCCTGTAGACCTTGCCCATGCCACCTTTGCCTAGCTCTTCAATAACCTCGTATCTATTGGCAAAAGTTGAACCGCGGGCCAATTCTTTTAAGGAGGTTTGGAAAGTCTTGGTATGAGGCAAACCGGCTTTCTTTGAGGAAAGAAGCGGCTCTCCACAGTTACCGCAGAAATTGGTACCGTCAGGATTATCAAAATTGCATTTCGGACATTTCATGGGGTCAGACTTTGAAAACTTGCATAATTCTTTTACAGACGCCTTTTAGTTGGACGGAAGTCTCGGGTCAATTCATGAACCATATGCTCGACGAGTATTTTATGAGTCTCATCCTGGTCTTTCACATCAAAATAAGGAATCTGGTCTTGCCCCATACTCATGTTCGCTAGAGACTCTTTCCTAAGAACTGAATCAGTCCACAGGGTTGCCCCTGTTTCTGTGGAGAAAAGTCTGGCTGTCATAGAAATATTAAAGCTTGCCCTAACTCTCAGGCTCTTTATTAGAGCAGCAATATTTACATCAGGCTTGACATCAGAGACCTTAATTTTTCCATGAAAAAAAGATGCTACACCAAAATATTCCCCGATAGCTCTCATTGCTTCTTGATCTAGGCTTGTTTTGTTGATTTTTCCCAGAACTTCATCAAGAGGCCCAAGCTCAATAACTTGGACTCCTCTCTGGAAGCGGGTGATTTCCTGCAAAAAACGCTGAGTTGCTATTTCATCGAGTGGGCCTTTAGCATTTTCGACTGAAAAGGAAATTAGCCCCACGTTTTCATAAGGCAATAGATCAATTTCGGGTGGAACTAATACTTTATGGCCACAGCCAATAAACATAAATAGAACAAAGATTAATAAACTTTTTTTGAACATAGTGCTTCTCCTCATAATGATTATATCAAAATATTCTTTGGGAAAAGAACTTTATTTTTTCTGCCAACCTTCATAGCTCTAATTAATTGTTTCGGAGCTCAGCTATCATAGAATAGTCCGCTTTATCAGCCTAAACCCGCGTTATAAATCATTTGATTTTTGAATTAAGAATAGTATAAAAACTAGATGTTATACGCAAGCACAAAGATAATGTTTTACCACAATTGAAACAATCCCTATGTGGGCTTGATTCAGGTGCAAGAAATTGATTCAGGAGCTAGAACTTGATTCAGGTGCAAGAAATTGATTCAGGTGGTGTAGGGGTTTGATTTATCAAACCCGCAATTTTGAGAAAACCAAATATATAAGTGCGGACTTGATGAATCATTCTCCTACAATATAAATCTGATGAATTTTATGGGTCAAGTCCCTAAAGTAAAAAAATTCTAAAATGAAAATTTTATGGAGGAAATCAATGAATAGAAAATACTTATCGATTGTAATCTCCCTGGTGTTCTCTGCTTTGTTCTTTTTTGGATGTGCAAAAGAGGATCAAAAATTGAAGGCAGCATTGGATAGCATTACAGCAGACGATTTATCAAAAAACGTGGAAATCCTATCTTCGGATGAATTTGAAGGGCGATCGCCTGCTTCAAAAGGTGAAGAAAAGACCGTCAGTTTTTTAAAAGAAGAATTTCAAAAAGTCGGTCTAAAACCTGGAAATGCCGAGAGTTTCTTCCAGGACATTCCGATGGTGGAAATAACTGCAGGGCCGGTAACAAAGCTTGAAATAAAAAGCGATAAAAAATCAATGCTTTTTACCTATGGCGATGAATTTGTTGGAGTGACGCTTCGAGTGGTGGAAAAAGTTTCACTGAATGATTCAGAAATGGTCTTTGTTGGCTACGGTATAGTCGCCCCAGAATACAACTGGAATGATTATGAAGGTCTTGATGTGCATGGGAAAACTGTTGTGATGCTGGTCAACGACCCCGGATTTGCCACAGAAGACCCTGAATTTTTTAAAGGGCGAGCGATGACTTACTATGGCCGTTGGACTTATAAGTTCGAAGAGGCTGCCCGGCAGGGAGCTGAAGGTGTCTTGATTGTTCACGAAACCGAACCCGCTGCTTATCCATGGGGAGTCGTTAAGAATGGCTGGACCGGTCCGCAATTCTACCTGATCAGCGAGGATAATAACCTATCCCGCTGCGCTGTTGAGGGTTGGGTAACGATTGAAACCGCGCGCAAACTCTTTGAGAGCGCCGGCCTAAATTTTGATGAAGAAAAACCTGCTGCAGCAAAACAAGATTTTAAGGCTATTCCTCTTGGCTTGAAGGCATCGGTCACTCTAAAAAACAGCCTCAGGCAATCGAAGTCTAATAACGTGATAGCGCTTCTCCCTGGTACAGATCGTGCTGACGAATGTATCATTTATATGGCCCATTGGGACCATTTTGGCATTGATTCAACACTTGAAGGAGATCAAATTTTCAACGGGGCGCTTGACAATGCAACAGGAGCCGCTGCCCTAATCGAACTTGCAGAAGCTTTCAAGATGTTCGAATCGCCTCTTTACCGTTCGATAGTTTTTCTTGCAACTACTGCAGAGGAACAGGGACTTCTAGGCTCAAAATACTATGCCACTCATCCAATCTTCCCTCCAGCCAAAACCGTGGCTGTGATCAACATGGATTCTCTGAATATTTATGGCAAGATGAAAGATATCACAATTATAGGCTACGGAAACTCTGACTTGGACGATTATGTTGAAGTTGCAGCTAAAGAGCAAGGACGCAGGGTTCGACCGAATCCGACGCCAGAAAAAGGTTCTTTTTATCGCTCAGATCATTTTCCGTTTGCCAAACAAGGTATACCTGCGCTTTATACAAGTTCTGGCATTGACCATGTTGAGCACGGGGAAGATTGGACTCTGGCTAAAAAGGAAAAATATACAGCAGAAAATTACCATAAACCATCCGATGAGTATGATCCGAATTGGGACCTTTCGGGTGCAATTGACGACCTTCGTTTGCTTTTTAAAATTGGCTATAAGTTAGGTATGGAATCCACATTTCCAAACTGGAAGGAAGGAACTGAATTCAAGGCGAAAAGAGATGCAGATATAGAAGAGGCAAGGAAAAAAGAAAAACTTAAATCCCTTCCCTACCATTAGATCTTTTCGACCTTTTCGCGGTTTTTCTGCCTTGTATATAATTATCGTTTGACTGCTAAAAGAAAATGACAAGAAAATGGGGCCAGAAAATGGGGCCAGGCCCCATTCTTGTAATAGAGAGGATATTCTCAAATCGTGGACACAACATCAGAAAATGGAGCCTGTTCTTTATACTCAGTAATTAGGTAGCACTTTTGGTAAGGATTATGAAGGCAAAAGTGTCATTGCGAACGAAGCGCGGCAATTTCTTAGGGGAAAATGTTTTTCTTTTTATGAGGTAACATGATGATGTGATGTACCTCCAAAGGGTGTCTATGTTGTGATAGATTACCC
>JABAOH010086059.1_pt2 | contig 14396 bp, 18 predicted proteins | sample 7062181 | NCBI WGS metagenome assembly JABAOH01 (sample SAMN14538630, study PRJNA623070) | marine sediment metagenome | biome: marine biome [ENVO:00000428]; feature: marine pelagic biome [ENVO:01000023]; material: deep marine sediment [ENVO:00002113]; isolation source: pool of 5 deep marine... | reverse complement strand
GTGGGTGTGCCCCTGTGCAAGAAGCTGGCGGAGGCCGGCGTGCGTCTGAAGATTGCGGATATCGACGCCGATCGCGCCAAAGGCGTCGCTGCCGAGCTGGGTGCCGAAGCCGTTGAGGCCGAGGCGGTGTATGCCGAGCCCTGCGACATCTTTGCCCCCTGCGCCGTCGGCGGAATCCTCAACGCCTATACGATCCCGCAGCTGCGCTGTCGCGCCATCGTCGGCTCGGCCAACAACCAGCTGGGCGAGCCCGAGGACGCCGCGCGTCTCCACCAGCGCGGGATCCTGTATACGCCGGACTTCATCATCAACTCGGGCGGCGCCATCGCCCTCTGCGGGATGGAGGCGTTGGGGATGTCGGATGACTACGTGGTACGCAAGATCCTGTCGATCCGCGATACGCTGAATTCGATTTTCGAGGAAGCGAAGCAAAACGGCGAGTCGCCGCTGGCCGCCGCCGAGCGCCGGGCCCGGCGCGTGCTCGAGCGGGGGCCGGCCTAGCTTTCGTCGCCCGCAAGCCGCCCTCCTAACCCGCGACCGCTCTGATCGGGATACTCACCCGCGTCCGCTCCCATTCGAGCAGAACCGTTGCGCCGCCGCCCTCCGTCGGTAGGGCGCGAATCGTAAAGGTCTCCACCGGCTCGTCCATGCTTTCCGACTTGACTTTCGCCCGTCCCACCTCCTGCGCGCGCACCTCGTCCGAGTAGCGGCCTTCGTGGCCCCACTGGCTGATGGAGCGGTTGACGATGAGCTCCCACTCCGACTCTCCGGGGACCGTGTAGAGTGAATAGGTGCCGGGCTCGACGCGGAGGCCGGCGATGTCGAGGGCCGCGGCCGTGTGGATCATCGTCGGCTCGTTGGCCCCGGTCCGCCAGAGTTCGCCGTAGGGCAGAAGCCCGCCCATGATCTTGCGGCCACGGGCCGACGGGCGGCCGTAGCAGATCTTGACCGGCGCGCCGGCAACCTCGAAGCGCACCGAGTCCAGGGGGCTGGTGCGGGTGGCCGGCGGCATACGGTCGCCGGTCATGACGATGCACTCGAGCTTCGGCTCCTGATCGACCGTCAGCGGGCGGCTCTCACCGCTCGAGCTGGCGGGAGCGATCGCGACGATGGCCAGGAGGGACAGGGTGACGTTGGCGAGGAATCGCATGGGCTTGTCTCCGCGTCTTTGGGCTTACCCGTCGTGAAGTTGCCAAGTGGGATGGTTCAACGAAGCGCCAAAGATACACGGTGGCGGCCCGGGACGCGACACTTGCCAATCCACCAGACTGGCGCGATGCTACCGAACGATTAACCGAACGCGGTTTCTTAGCGGCACCTTCAGCCATCCACGAGGGAAGGCCATGTCGAACGCTTTGTTCAGAGCACCGATTCCAGTCAATGAACCCGTACGCTCCTACGCGCCCGGCACGCCCGAGCGGGAGAGCCTCAAGAAGAAGCTCGACGAGCTGGCCAATCAGCAGATCGAGATTCCTCTAATCATCGACGGCAAGGAAGTGCAAACGGCCGAGAAGGTCGATTACGTGATGCCGCACGACCACGGGCACATGCTGGCCCGCTGGAACAAGGGTGGCGCCAAAGAGATCGAGGCGGCGATCGCGTCTTCGCAGCACGCCTGGAAGGAGTGGTCGCATCTGCGTTGGGAAGAGCGGGCCGCCGTGTTCCTCAAGGCGGCGGACCTGCTGGCGGGCCCGTGGCGCGACACCGTCAACGCCGCCACCATGCTGGGCCAGAGCAAGACGGCCCACCAAGCGGAGATCGACGCGGCTTGTGAGCTGATCGACTTCTGGCGCTTCAACGTCTGCTTCGCGGAGAAGATCTATCGGGAGCAGCCGATGTCATCGGCCGGGATGTGGAACCGGATGGACCACCGGCCGCTGGAGGGGTTCGTCTACGCGATCACGCCCTTCAACTTCACTTCAATCGGCGGCAACCTGCCGACCTCACCGGCAATCATGGGGTGTGTCTCGCTCTGGAAGCCGTCGCGCACCTCGATCTACAGCAACTACTTCGTGATGCGGGTGCTGCAGGAGGCGGGGCTGCCGGACGGGGTGATCAACTTCGTGATCGGCGATTCCTCGGCCCTCTCCAACGCGATTATCCCACATCGCGACTTCGCCGGCATCCACTACACCGGCTCGACCGACGTCTTTCAGATGCTCTGGCGTAAGGTCACCGAGAACCTGACCGCCTACAAGAACTATCCCCGGATCGTCGGTGAGACGGGCGGCAAGGACTTCGTGCTGGCCCACGCCAGCGCTGACGTCGAATCGCTGACCGTCGCCCTGGTGCGGGGGGCGTTCGAGTACCAGGGTCAAAAGTGCAGCGCCGTGTCGCGGGCCTACATCCCCGAATCGCTCTGGCCCGAAGTTGAGGCCCAGCTGGTCGAGATGGTGGCAAGCATCAAGATGGGCGACCCGCGCGACTTCCGGAACTTCATGAATGCGGTGATCGACCGCAGCGCCTTCAAGAGTATCACCGAGTACATCGAGGAGGCTAAGAACAGCCCGGACCTCCGTATCCTCGCGGGTGGAGGCTACGACGACAAGAAAGGCTACTTCATCGAGCCGACGGTCGTGCTGAGCAATGACCCGCGCTCACGCCTGATGTGTGAGGAGATCTTTGGGCCGGTGCTGACGCTCCATGTTTATCCCGACCGGCGCTGGGCCGAGACGCTCGAGCTCGTCGATACGTCGTCCGACTACGCCCTGACCGGCGCGATCTTCGCCCGCGACCGCCAGGCGATCGCTGAAGCGGACCGGGCGCTCCGTTACACGGCGGGTAACTACTACATCAACGACAAGCCGACCGGAGCAGTGGTCGGACAGCAACCCTTCGGCGGTGCCCGCGCCAGCGGCACGAACGACAAGGCGGGGTCGGGACTCAACCTGGTCCGCTGGGTCTCGCCGCGCTCGATCAAGGAGAACCACACGCCGCCCACCGAATACCGCTATCCCTTCATGGAGGGGAAGTAGTGACGTCCGGGCTCGCGGCGGGCGGGCGCCGCCACCCTGTCCGCGCCGTTGGGCGGGTTTGCCCCGCTCTGTGAGGTCGACGCGTTGGGCGTGCCCGGCTCTCCCGTAGACCAGCGTCGCTACAGCGATAAAGAGCTGGCGCTGATCCTGAAGCTCGCGGTCGAGTTGGAGCGGGGCGCCGGCGGCGGGGCAGGGCACTCGCTCGCCGAGATCCAGCAGATCGCCGCCGAGGCCGGGATCGACCCCGATCTGGTGATCCAGGCGGCCGCTGCGCTGGAGGCTCAGAGGCGCCCGGGCGCATCCATCCTACTCGGCGCGCCCACGACCTTCCGTTTCCAGCGTTACGTGGACGGTGAGGTGCCCGAGAGCGAGCTGGGTGAGATCGTCCGCGCCATCCGCCGCTTCACCGGGCAAGAAGGCCAGGTCAGCCAGTTGCTCGGCTCCCTCGAGTGGCGCCAGGACAGCTTTGAAGGTGCGGCGACGCATGTGGCGATCTCTCCCAGGCGGGGACGAACGCTGATCGAGGTGACCGCTCGATACTTCAATAACGCGAGCTGGGTGTACACGGGCGCCGCGATCGCTGCCGCCGTGGGGTCGGTGGTGGCCGGAACCGAGATGCACGCCGCACTGGGCCTGGAGGTGGGCGTGATCGCCGCGGTTTGGGGGAGCGCCTATCTGGCGGCCCGCACCATCTGGCGGCGAATGGCGCGAGGCGGCGAACGGCGCACGCGGGAGCTGGCCGAAGGACTCAGCCGGCAGATCCGCGAAGCGGTGCACCAGCTCGCTAAGTCCACCCAGCTCGGTCCTCCGGATTCGCCGTCTGCAGGTTGAAACGGAGACCTGCCGCCGCGGGCCGATCGGCCCGCATCCGGGTGGCGTAGCCTGCGCGCGGCGGGCATATTGGAGACGGAACACAGAGGAGGGGCGGCGCGATGAAGTGTCCGTTGTGCGCAGAGCGAGAGGCGGCGGCGCGGTACTACCGGGTCAACACCCTCACCGAAGCTATCGAGCACCTGTGCCGGCCGTGCTGGTTGGCGGTTCGCAAAGCCCAGCGGGACGAGTGGCGTTATTTCCGCGGGGCCGCCCGCTTAGTCCTGTTGTACACCGTGTTGCCGGTGTTGGCCACGGGCCTGGTCGTCTGGCTCCTGTCGCTTTGGGTCCTATGAAAAACTGTCGCTACTGCGAGATCCTCATCCCGGATCATTCGCATCGCTGCCCGCACTGTCGCGGCGTCCACCCCCGGGGCAACTGGTTCTTCCAGGCGTTCTTGGTCGCCGTGGTCGCGGCGACCGCGGCGGCGGTGATTTTTCTCTGAGACGCGGCGGCGTGCTTCGCCGCTCAGAACGGTGCTGGGCCCTTCGGCTTCCGGTAGCGCGGACGCGAGCGCTCGAGCATACGCTGCAGCTCGGAGTCGCTCAGTTCGTAGGGGTCTTGGGTGTGGCTCTGGCTCGGCAGGGGGGCGACGCGCTCCTCCCCCGGGCTACCGTCGACGGGGCGAAAAACGATCTCGGAGCGGCCATGCTCACGCTCGGCGATCCAGGGCTGGCCGCTTCGATCGGTGAACTTCCGGGCCATGTATCCTCCAGGCGCTGTGACTGCCGTAGCCGGTTGGCCGTTACGATCGTGCGTGGGGCTGTTGGGGAAAGTTATAATGAACGGCGGGCGATTCCATACTCGGGGCTAGACACGGGGAAGAAGAGAAGGTGTTGCAGGTGTCGGTAAAAAGAGAGTTCACGGACAAGTCCGGCCGAGCTTGGCGAGTCTCGTACACCGAGGCGGGTGTGCGAGGCATGATCACGATGAAGCAGATCGTGTTCAGGGCGCTGGACGAGTCGGGCGGCGGCGAGCGTTTCCTGACGGTCCATCCAGGGTATCTGGAGACCGTGGACGATCACCAGCTGGAGGTGGCTCTATCCCAGGCCCAGCGCGTCGATCCGCCCTGGTGATCGCCGTCCTGGCGGCGCTGGCTCACGCCGGCTGCGGACGGGGCGGCCAGACGCCGGCACCTGCCCAGGAGGCAGTGAGCGTAACCGGGCGCGTCCAGGTGGTGGGCGCCACGCCACTCGAGCAAGTGGTGATCCAGCCGCCGGATTCGGCGGCGGCCGCGATCGAGGCGCGCGGCCCCTTTCGGGACGAGCTCAAACGCCTGGGCGGTGCGACGGTACGAGCCGCCGGCGCGATGTCGTCCGCGGGGCAGTTGCTCGTGAAGAGCTATGAGATCCTGGAGATCGCCGGCCACACCCCGCTGGTGGGGATGGTCGAGGTCGAAGGCAACAGGGTCATGCTGCGAGCCGAGGGCGGGGATAGCGTCGAGGCCAGAGGCGCCCCGGCGGAACTTCTCCGGCACCCGGGCGCCAAAGTGTGGGTCATTCTCGATTCGACGGGGGCGGTGACGGGTTATGGAATCATCAGGGAACGATGAGATGGGCGGCTCGGAGGGGCGCATCGACCCGCAGTTTCAGATGTTCGATGAATCGCCGCGGGAGGATGAGGTCGGTTCCATCGCGCACCAGGGAGAGCTGTGGTCGGTCGTGCTGCAGACGCGCGAGTGCGCCGATCGCTTGTTCCGAGGTCGAATACTCTTCCGCTCACAGGGCCGTGAGCTTCGATCGGCCGACCTGTTCATCGAGGGCAGCTATGATGAGGTGCTCGAGCGGGCGCAGGCCTTCGAGGAGCACCTGCTGCGGGACCTGATCCGCTCTCTCAGCTAATCACTGCTAGTAACTGCGAAAGTTGAAGTTACGGCAATCACCCAAGCGGACGTCGAGGGTGTGGCGCCTGGCCGCAGCCGCGCTCGTCCTGCTCTCGGCCTGCCGGCCGCCCACCGGCGCGGGGCCCGTCGCAGCACCCCCTGGGGCGGTGGCCCCACCTTCGGGGCGGACCGCCATCACCTCGGCGCTCGTACCCACCGACCCGGGCGACCTGCCTGACCTGTCCGTTGCGCTGAGCGGCGACCGGCAGAGCCTGATCGCGGCGCTCGACGCGAGCCTGGCCTGGTTCCAGCGCAGCTCGAGCCGGGAGCGCTTTCCGGTGGGACGCGTCACCCATGAGTGGGCTCGGGCGAGCCTCTACGCCTTCCGCCAGCTCGCCGGAGCGATAGCCGATTCGCGCGAGCTGGCGCGGCGCCTGCAAGCCGAGTTCGATTTCCACCGAAGCGTCGGGAGTGACGGCCGCGGCACGGTTCTCTTCACCGGCTACTACTCGCCCGCCTTCGAAGCTTCGCTTCAAGCGGACGGCCATTTCAAACACCCCCTCTATCGGCCTCCGCCGGACCTGGTCGTCGACGCTGGCACCGGGGAGGTGAAGGGTCGTCGCGTGGGCCAGCGGGTCGTGACTTATCCGACCCGCGCCGATATCGAGAAGAGCGGCATGCTGGCGGGCACCGAATTGGTCTGGTTGCGCGACGCCTTCGAGGCGTACCTGATCCACGTGCAGGGCTCTGCGGCGCTGCTCCTCCCTGATGGAAAAACGTTTCATGTGGCTTACGCGGGCAACAACGGCCACGACTACGTGAGCGTGGCACGAGAGTTGGTCGCCGATGGCAAGCTTCGGGAGGACCAGCTGAGCCTGGATCAGATCCGCGGCTACTTCGAGGCAAACCCTCAGGATGTCGAGCGCTATCTGCACCGCAACCCGCGGTTTGTCTTCTTCCGCGAGAGCGAGGGCTCCGAGTGGCCCGCCGGGTCGCTGGGCGTGCGGGTCACGCCGCTGCGCTCATTGGCTGCTGACAAGGCGCTGTTCCCACCCGGAGGTGTCGTCCTGGTTGTCACTCAGGCTCCGGCCCCAGGCGACGCCGGCGTGCAGCGGCGTTTCGTCCAGTTCATGCTCGACCAGGATAGTGGGGGTGCGATTCGCACACCGGGCCGGGCCGACATCTATTTTGGCATCGGCCCGTCGGCGGAAGCACGCGCCGGCCGCCAGTACGCGGAAGGTGGACTGTATTACCTATTCTTGAAGCCGGAGCGGCTAGCGCATTGGCGTGCACAGGTGTCGCCGGGATCCTGACAGACACTTCAAGTGGTTGTCGACGCTGGCGTTGGCCTGTAGGCGGGCCGGATAAGGCTCAGGGCGTCCGGGTTCCACGTGACACGGTGAGAGGGCCAGCGCCGGGCTGGCTCCTGGCCTCGGCGGGGTCCAAGCGACCCAGAATCAGGGGCCCAGGTCTTGCAACGACGCTGTTGACAACGGGTGCGCCCCTCGTCTTTGTCAGCTTGTCGGACCGGGGACCAATGCCCAGGCGCAACACGTCGAGCGCATGGTGCAGGGCGCTGGCCGATCAAGGCGGCGGCGGGCGAGGCCAATCAGGGCATGGGCCAGGCGGTCCCGGCGACGCGGTTGGGAGATGACCCTGAGATGAGGCGGGGCGTGAGTGTAAAGGGGGGTGAGTGGAAAGCGGCCGGGGTCTGGGTCCCGGCTAGGGGTGAGCCGAGAGGTGAGGTGATGGAACGAACGATCGATCGAGTGGACCCTCGCCCACACTCCCGCTTAGCTCGTCACTTGCCTTACACCCCAGCCCCGCTTCCCGCCGTTCTCACCCCCGCGCCACCCTTAGCGAACGAGGTGGCCCGATGAAAATCGACGTCACCACGGGACCCCTCGCCAAGCTCGAGACCCCGCTCCTTGTGCTGCCCTGGTGCCAGGGCAAAGAGGAGTTGGCCGAGCGACCGGGCGCCGATCTGGACGCCCTGGATCAGACGCTTGGCCTCATGCTGACGCGGACCGTCACCGGAGGCGATTTCCGCGCCCGTCGCGGCGAACTGACGCTGCTGTACCGACAGGGCGAAAGTGGACCCGATCGGGTGCTGCTGGTGGGGACGGGCGAACGAGGCGACCTGGGCGCTGAGCGTCTGCGCGAGGTCGGCGGACAGGCCGCACGCCGCGCCGGTGAGCTGAGAGTCGGCGAGCTGGGCGTGGCCCTGTCACCGTCGTGGCTGGGCGGCGCGCTCGACCTGGAGGCGGCCGCCCGGTCGCTGCTCGAAGGTGTGGTTTTGGGAGCGTGGCGTTTCGACGAGCTGCGCAGCGAGCCAGCGGATGATGATCATCGGCCCCCGCTCGAGCGCGTTACGCTTCACCTGCTGCAGTCGAAGGCAAAGGGCGCGGTACAGCGGGGAGCCGAGCTGGGGCGGGTGACGGCGGAGGGACAGAACTATGCCCGGGAGCTGGCGGTGCGTCCGGGCAATATCGTCAACCCACGATATCTGGCGGATGAGGCCCGTCATCTCGGCGAAGAGCACGGGCTGCGGGTGACCGTCCTCGACCCGGCGGCGATGAAGCGGGATGGCATGGAAGCCATCCTGGCGGTCGCGGCGGGCAGCGAAGAAGAGCCACGGTTCATCGCCCTCGAGTATGGCGCCGAGGCCAAGCGCGGGCCGCTGCTGCTGGTGGGGAAGGGAGTGACCTTCGACGCCGGCGGTCTGTCGCTCAAGTCCCCGCAGAGCATGGAGACCATGAAGTCTGACATGTCGGGCGCGGCGGCGGTCCTCGGCGCGTTCAAGGCCGTCGCCGAGCTTGCGCTCCCCGTCCACCTGGTCGGGCTGATCCCGGCGGTGGAAAACATGCCGTCGGGTCACGCGCTGCGTCCTGGCGATGTGATCGGGTCGCGCTCGCGCAAGACGATCGAGGTAGTGAACACCGACGCGGAAGGCCGACTGATTCTCGCGGACGCGTTGAGTTACGCGGCGCGCTACGAGCCCCAGGCGATGGTGGATATCGCCACGCTCACGGGGGCGTGCGTCGTGGCGCTAGGTCATCAGGCTACGGGTCTCATGGGGAACGATGAGGCGCTGATCGAGGAGATCCGACAGGTGGGAGAGCGCGCAGGTGAGCGTGTCTGGCCGCTCCCGCTGTGGGACGAGTATCGCGACTTGCTCAAGTCAGAGATCGCCGATATCAAGAATACGGGTGGTCGCGCCGCGGGCACCATATCGGCGGCCATGTTCCTGCGTGAGTTCGTGGGCTCGGTGCCCTGGGCGCATCTCGATATCGCCGGGACGGCCTGGGCCGAAAAGGCGGGGCCGTTTCAACCGGTGGGGCCCACCGGCGTGGGAGTTCGCCTGTTCACCGAGTGGGTGAGGGGACGGATTCGCTAACGCCTCGCCCGCTTCAACGGGGTGCCTCTGATCAGACCCGCCATCCTGCTCACCGCTCTCATTACCCTTCCCATCGCGGCCGAGGGCGTGCTGTGGGCACAGGAGCCCGATACCGCCCGTGGGCCCCCGCCGGCGGCAACCCAGGCCGAGGCCCAGGAACCCGATACGGCTCCCCTGCCGGTCTTTCCTGACTTTCCCTTCCGGGCCAGCCGTGCGGAGGGTGGGGTCGCCGCCAACTGGGGGATCTCGGATCTACTCGCCACCGGAGCCCTCGCCCTGGCCGATCTGCTGGAGCACCAGCCGGGGCTGACCCCAGTCCGAGCCGGGTTTCTCGAGGGGCCGCAACTGTCGGTCTTCGACGGGCGTGGGCCGGTGAGCCTGCGCTACGAGGTGGACGGTTACGAGATCGCGCCGCTGCTGGGCGGCGCTTTGGACCTGCAGGCGCTCACGCCCGTGGAGCTCGAGCAGCTGCGCCTTGTCCGGGAGCCGGGCGGATTTCGTCTCAGCGGCCGCAGCTATCGGAACGATCGGGCCGACGCCTACTCCCGCATCGAAGCGGGTACCGGCGACCGCGACACGAACTTGCTGCGCGCCTTTCTTGCGTCGCGGCTGCGCGGCGCCCGAGTCGGCTTCGGCTTCGACCGTTACGACACGGACGGCACCCTCTCGCAAAGCGGAGCCGCGCGCAACTTCTCCTGGGCGAACCTGGCGCATCCGCTGTTCTCGGGACTCTGGGGTCAGGTGGAGTGGCGGAACAGCAGCGCCGATCGTCAAGCCTATCCATCGAGCACGCGCAACGACTGGATCTTGAGGCTGCGGCGCGCCAGCGAGAGCGGCTGGTTCTTCGACCTGGTGGCTGGTCACTCGAGTCTGGAGTTGCGGCCCAGCGACCGGGACGCCGTGGGTGTGGCGGTCGAAGATACTGTCAAAGAGTCCGCCAGCCAGGTGGCGCTGCGGGCGGCGCGAGGCGCCGATCGCTGGCAGGGGATGGTGTCGCTTCGCTTGTGGCGGGGCGTCGGGGTGCCCGACTTCGAGCCCGAGGCGGCGCTGGAGGCCGAGCTGGGCCCGGTTACGGCCTACGCCGCGGGGCGCTACGAGTTTTGGGGGGACGACGACTTCCACTCGGCGTCGGGCTACGGGTCTCTGACGGTCCGCCTTCCGTTGGGGCTAAGGCTGCTGGCTGAGGTGGAGGAAGGTGACCGGGGAATCTTCGCATTCCGGCCGCGCCGGCGGCTGGGGATCACGCGCTGGGCGGCGGGGGCGGAGCTGCGACTGTGGAGCTGGCGGCTGGGAGGGAGGGGCGGCCGCAGCCGGACGGATCCTTCGCCGGCGGTCGGCGCCCCGTTCGACAGCATTGCTGCGCTGCCCGGGGGGACCGTAGAGCAGGTCGAAGGCTGGATTTCTGGACCGGTGCTGCGGCCGTTCGGTGGCGTCGTGGAGCTGGGCGGCCGCTACCATCGGCGGAACGCGGTGCCCGTGCTCTACTGGCCCCAGGACGAGTGGCGGATAGAGGGGGAGTATCGGCTTCTGGCTTTACGCGACCAGCTGGAAATTTGGATCAGCGGGCTGGGTGGCGTGCGCGGCCCCATGTTCGTGGTGGACGAGGCACAGGGACCCGGCGCGGTGACATCGAGCGGCGATCTGAACTGGTTCCGGGCCGAGGCGGTCGTCCGGATCAAGGATCTTCACATCTACTACAACTACGAGACCTTCAACGCGGTCGGCTTTGCGGCGGACGTTCCAGGGATGACCCTGCCGACAAACCGATACCATTTCGGTGTGAAGTGGGAGTTTTGGAACTAGGGGATCCCCGCATTTGACATCTGCGGGTTCGGCCGACGATAGTAGCGGCGAAGGCGTTAGTTCGACCTAATCGACGGGGTCGTTTGCGATGATCCGCAGCATGACGGGGTTTGGGGAGGTTCAGCGGGAAGCGCCGGAGGGGCTGATCGGCGTGCAGGTTCGCACCGTCAATCACCGCCATTTTCACACTCACTTCCGCTTGCCCAGCGGAGCGGAGCGCTACGAGTCGAACCTCGCCCAGATCATCCGAGAGCAGATCTCTCGCGGGAGCGTTCACTTCCGCTTGACCTATCAGCGCGGAGCGGCGGGCGTAGACGCGGTGCCGGTGGACCACCAACGCGTACGGGCCTATCTGGCGGCGCTGCAGGAGATTCAGGAGCGGCACGGCATTGAGGGCCGCATCGATCTGAGTCTTCTTGCGCGTCTGTCGGATGTCTTCACTCCGCCCCCAGAGGACATCGAGCATCTGCCGCTGGATGAAGTCGCGCTGGCGACGCGCGAGGCGCTGGCGTTGGTGGTTGCGGTACGCGAGGAAGAAGGGAAAGCGCTGGCCGCCGATCTACTGGGGTCGCTGGGGCAGATCAGGGCGGCGTTGGAGGCGATCGAGCTGCGGGCACCTCAGCGGTTGGTCGAGGAGCGCGATCGGCTGAGGGCGGCGGTCGTTGAGCTGACCCAGGACGTGGAGCTGGACGAAGAGCGGCTGGCCCGGGAGGTCGCGTTTCTGGCGGAGCGCTGGGATATCCATGAGGAGATCGTGCGGTTGCGCTCGCACCTGGAGCAATTCCAGCAGCTGATCGAGGGCGGAGAGGCCGAGCCGGTGGGCAAGCGGTTGGCGTTCTGGGTGCAAGAGATGCACCGGGAGGCCAACACGATCGGATCGAAAGGCAACGATGCAGAGGTGGCGAAGCGGGTCGTGGACATCAAGACGGCGATCGAGCGCCTGCGTGAGCAGGTGGAGAACGTGGAGTGAGAGATTGTGCATTAGTCCTTTGCGCGCCGTCGGGTACCGGAAAGACGACGGTCGCCCGGGCGCTGCTCGAGCGGCGCGACGATCTGCTCTTCTCGGTTTCGGCGACCACGCGACGGCCGCGCCCAGGTGAGCGGGAAGGGATCGACTACGGCTTCGTCGAGCGTGAGGCGTTCGAAGCGATGATCGCCAGCGGTCAACTTCTCGAGTGGGCGGAGGTGCACGGCGAACTGTACGGGACGCCGAGCGCCAATCAGGCCGAGGCATCGGAGTCGGGCAGGCTGCTGCTGCTCGATATCGATGTTCAAGGAGCGCGGCAGGTCGCGCGCGCGCGGCCAGACACTGTGACGGTGTTCTTGTTGCCGCCATCGTTCGGGGCGTTGATGGAACGGTTGCGCGGCCGCGGAAGCGAGCGCTGGCCCGATCTGCGGCGGCGACTCGAGACGGCCAAGCGCGAGCTGGAGGCGGTGGACGAGTTCCGATATGTCGTGGTGAACGACCGGCTCGCAGACACGGTGGCCACGCTCGAGGCCATCCTCACGGCCGAGCGCCAACGCTCCGGTCGTTGCGCGGAGCTGGTGTCGCAACTGCAGCGGGGAATTGACCAGGCCCTCGAGGAGGGCGGGCTTTAGCGGCCCTTCCACGCCGAGGGGAGCGGGTGTAATATTCAGGGTTCGCTGACACTATAAACCCTCGGGCCCAAAGACCCTATGAAAGTATTCACGCCGGTTGAAGCGGCCGACGCGGCAGGCGGCAACAAGTACCTGGGCGTGCTGGTTGCGGCACGCTACGCCCGGGAGGTCAACGCGTTCCGCGCGCAGAGGCAGATGGTGGTGACCACGGATCGGCCGCTCGTCCATTCCCCCTACGGGCCGAAGAAGCTGACCACTCAGGCTTTGGAAGAGCTGACTTCCGGCCAGATCGAGTTTCGTTTGGTAAAGCGGCGCCGCCAGGCGCCCTGACGGTCTAATCATGCGCCCGTTTGATGGAAAGCGGGTGCTGGTCGGCGTTTCCGGTGGAATCGCCGCCTACAAGACTGCCGAACTCGTGCGCCTGCTGCTTCAAGCGGGCGCTGAAGTCCAGGTCATCCTCACAGAAAACGCGGCGCGCTTCGTTGGCCCGGTCACCTTCGAAGGTTTGACCGGTCGCCCCGTCGCGACTTCGCTGTGGGACGGCGCCCTCGCACATATCGAGCTGGGCCGCTGGGCCGACGCCATCGTGATCGCCCCGGCCACCGCCAACCTGATCGCGAAGCTGGCGACGGGAATGGCGGACGACCTGCTGACCACCACGCTGCTCGCGGCACCCCAGACGGCGCTGTTGGCGCCGGCCATGAACACGCGCATGCTCGAACACCCGGCTACGCAGCGGAATCTGGAGGCGTTGCGCGGCTTCGGTCACGAGCTGGTCGGACCGGCCTACGGCGCGCTGGCAGAGCGTGAGCAGGGCTGGGGGAGGATGGTCGAGCCCGAGCTGATCCAGGCGTATATCGGTCGCCGCCTGGAGGGTTCGACCCGTTGGCGGGGGCGGCGGATCGTCGTTACCGCCGGCCCTACCTTTGAGCCGGTCGACGCGGTGCGCTTTCTGGGCAATCGCTCATCCGGTCGTATGGGCTTCGCCATCGCGGCGGCGGCCTGGCGGCGCGGCGCCGAGGTCACCCTGATCAGCGGACCTACCGAGCTCAGCCCGCCCGCAGAGATCGATCACCTGCGCCGGGTCGAGACTGCCGACGAGATGGGCGACGCGCTGGGCGAGACACTGGACGGGGCGGCGGCGCTGTTCATGGTCGCCGCGGTCGCGGACTACCGTCCGAGCGCGCCGCGCGATGACAAGATCCGCCGTGCCGCCGGGATGACGTCCATCGCCGTAGAATCCGCTCCGGACTTGATGGCCACGGCCAGCGCGCGGGCGCCGGCCGACTGCGTGAAGGTGGCCTTCGCCGTGGACCTCGGGGGAGAGGCAGTGGACTCGGCGCGACGAAAGCTGGTGGAGAAGGGCGCGCACCTCATCGTGCTGAACGACCCGAGCGAACCCGGGTCCGGCTTCGTCGTCGAGACCAACCGGGTCACGATCATCGATGCCGGCGGTGGAACGGAAGCGCTGCCGCTAATGAGGAAGACCGAGGCGGCGGACGCGATCCTCGACCGCGCCGAGCGGCTGTTGTCCGGTGAGTGATCGCAGACCCCTCCGGGACCTGCTGGTGCGCTACTTGAGGCAACGGGCCGAGCTTGGGCAACGTGAATGGATTCTCGAGGAGCAACGGGCCGAGCAATTGCTCGCGCGCCTCACGCAGCGTGACTCGAGCCACGCCGATCGGGTGCGGGTTGGGTCGGCGAAGGCTGGCGCCGCTGGGGACGCGGGCGCTGAGCCCGCCGCCTCGGCCGAGGTCGGTGAGAGCTTCGAGTCGCTGCGAGCAAAGGTTCTGACCTGCACCCGCTGTCGCCTGGCCGAGGCGCGAATGACCGTCGTGTTCGGCGAGGGCGATAGCCAGGCGGACCTCGTCGTGGTGGGCGAGGCGCCGGGCTACGAGGAAGACATGTCCGGTCGGCCCTTCGTGGGGCC
>JABAOH010013610.1_pt1 | contig 14398 bp, 12 predicted proteins | sample 7062181 | NCBI WGS metagenome assembly JABAOH01 (sample SAMN14538630, study PRJNA623070) | marine sediment metagenome | biome: marine biome [ENVO:00000428]; feature: marine pelagic biome [ENVO:01000023]; material: deep marine sediment [ENVO:00002113]; isolation source: pool of 5 deep marine... | reverse complement strand
ACACTGTGTACGGATATCACCAGCGGTGTTGCGAAAGCGGCGAAGAATAGGTAGGCCGAGCCGTAGTGCCGCCACTGATTCTGGGAACCGAGCCATCCAAGGGAGAGTAGCCCATAAATTTTGCGACGGAGCCCATGGGCACGGTCACGAATGACGGCCAGATCGGGTATGAGACCGGTATACCAGAAGAGAAAACTCACGATGAGGTACGTGGATATGGCGACCATGTCAAAGATCAGTGGGGATTGGAAATTCGGCCACAGATTGCGTTGGTTTGGGTATGGAAGAAGCCAATAGAAGATCCAAACGCGTCCTAAATGGATAAAGGGAAAAAGTCCGGCCACAGCAATGGCAAAAACCGTCATGGCCTCGGCACTTCGAGCAATGGCTGTGCGCCAGCTTGCCCTGAACAGGAAAAGAATGGCAGAGATCAGGGTACCGGAGTGGGCGATTCCAACCCAAAAGACGAAATTCACGAGGTAGGTGCCCCAGTTCACCGGATGCATGACACCCGCCGCACCGAGACCTGTCAGAATCTGATAGGCCCAACAGGAAGCACCCAACAGGATCCCGGCAAAGGCGATCCCGACCAAAAAGAAATAGGATCGGCCAGGAGGGGACAGCGTCCTGAGCACCTGCTGATCAACGTTGCTGTGGGTATAGGTCTCCATCGGCTATGTCTCTCTCAAACCTTGGGTAACCCGCTTCAAATAGATGACAGCCGGTTTTGTATTCAGATGGCCCAGAACCTGGTAAGCCCTGGGGGATTGAATCAGTTTCGAGACACGGCTCTCCGGGTTCTTCAGATTGCCGAAGATCAAGGCCTCGGTTGGGCAGGTTTGCGCACAGGCCGTGGTGAAATCTCCATCTCGGACCTTTCGCCCCTCATTCTTTGCCCTGTTTTTGGCTTCCACGATTCGTTGGATACAGAAGGAACATTTCTCCATCACTCCCTTTTGCCGCACGGTCACGTCAGGGTTGAGCTGCCAGTTGAGTGGTTCGGACCGTGTGAAAGTGAACCAGTTGAATCGACGAACCTTGTAAGGGCAGTTTTGCGAACAGAAGCGTGTGCCCACGCAGCGATTGTAAACCTGATTGTTGAGACCTTCAATGCTGTGGTGAGGGGCAAAGACAGGGCAGACGGGTTCACAAGGAGCTGCGTCGCAGTGCTGACAGAGCATGGGAAGGAATCGGATACGGGGCTCTTCTCTCTCGAAATAACGTTGAATTCGGAGCCAGGACATCTCGCGCCCTTTTATGACCAGATTTCTTCCGACGATGGCCACGTTGTTCTCGGCATAGCACGCAACGACGCAGGCTCCACAGCCGATACACCGATCCAGATCGACCACCATTGTCCATCGATATTCGGGATGCCGGTGAGGAGGGTAGAAATCTTTTCGGGGATCGAACCCTCCAGGAAGTGGCACGTCCAGATGAGGCCGATGGCCCCCTGCCTTTTCTTTTCGATACGCTTCCAAAGGGATTGTCTCCGTGAGACCGCGCCCCTGTTGATGGAAACTCCCATCGGTGTTTGCGACGGGAAGGCTTTTGCCTCGTTTCTGGATGGTGACGCGAAATGGGGGCCGAAGAATTCCTCCTGAGACGTTGTCGACGTTCCGGGGAAAAATATCCATGGGGTTTGCAGGAAGCCCGTTGGCGAAGCGTCCGTATTCCGTGTGTCCCTGACCGATTGGCATGGCGACGGTATCGCTGGGTACCGTAGAAATCGGGAGGGCAGGGGCCTCTAGGCTGCCGTAAGGAGATCTGATCTGGAGCAGGTCTCCCTTACGAATACCGAGCTTTTTCGCCGTATCTGGATGAATCTCTACCCAGCCTCCCCAGGTGACCTGAGTTACCGGGTCAGGGAGTTCCTGAATCCACGGTCGGTTGGCTATTCGCCCGTCGAAAAACTGAATCGTGGGATATCCAGTAAAGTGAAAGCCTTTTTCCGATTCTCGTTTTGAATCCATAACTTGGAGGGGAAAATCGAAAGAGGACTTCAAGGAAAGCAAAGGTTGTTGGGTATCACCATATCCCCAAATTCCACCCCTCCGTAAGGCCTCGAGCCAAAAAGATTCAAAGGAAAGATGCGGGGCCCTCGCCTTCCACTCACGGCGCCACGCACCTCGAAGGAGTTGATAGAAGTCGGTCCAGGGAAACTTTTCATTTCCCGCGATTTTTTTCCCTGTCGAAATGAGAATGTCTCCGAGATGTTTTGCCTGGAATAAGTTGCCCATCAAGGGCTGCATCAGCCCGAAAACACCTTCAACCGGGGCGTAATCTCCCCATGACTCCAGGGGGGTTTGAGCAGGGAGGATGAGATGGGCGGATTTGCTTGTTTCGTCCAGACAGCTCGAGAAACTCACCACGAGGGGAACCGCTTCAAGGCTTTTCCGAAATTCCCATGAAGATGGGAGGGAAAATAGGGGATTGACATTATAGAGAAAGAGCAGCTCAATTTCCCCTTTTTGCATTCTTTCGGATAATTCCCGAATTCTCTCGGCAGAGGCCACGTCACTCACCGAGAGCCTCTGCTTGAAATCGATCGTTTCCTGTGTTCCCGGCTTAGTCAAACAGAGTAGATTCGCAGCTATGGCCGTCTCTATCGCATTGGGCCCAGAGGTCGACAGTCCTTCGGCCAAAGGGAGCGGCCTCTCAGCCTGGACGAATCGACGGGCTAGGCTTTGGATCACCTCCTCCATAACACCCGTTCTGGCCTCAATTTCTCCCAGAGAAAACGGTTTGACCGTGGATTTCAGAGCGCGTTGATAGATTGGATCGGGGTTCGAAGAGAGGTTCTCGTCGACGATAACCCGCAACATCCCAAGAGCCACCAGATACTCGTGACCCGGAGAGACAGAGATCCAATGGTCAGCGCTTGCCGCGGTCAAGGAGAGTCTGGGCCCCACATAGATGAAGGGGTTTTTCCTGTCGTTACCCACGGTGCGGAAGGAGGCAAATTGACGGGCGTATTGGACATTTGAAAGCCAGGTCTCAAGAAATCCGGCTCCAAAGGAGACGAGAAAATCCGCCTTATCGATTCGGTAACTGGGAATGCCGTCGAGTCCAAAAACGATCTCGTTCGCCCTCCGGAGCGGCTCGTACCCAAGGGGTTCATACACCACCAGTTCATTGGAGCCTAATTCCGAAAGCCATTGGACCATCAGATCCTGCAGCGTCCCCGTGTTCAGATCGGTCAAGAAGGCGATACGCTCTCCCCTGCCCTGCTCCATGAGCTGAAAGAGCCTCTGGAAAAGGATATCTTCCCCTTCATTCCAGGAAATGGCTTTGAGAGAACCTCGCGTGTCTCTCATTCGGGGGCCCCGGAATCGATCAGGGTTATAGAGTCCCTGGAGCGAGGCTTGCCCGCGGACACAGAGCTTTCCAGCGTTTACAGGATGAAGGGGGTTGCCCTCGACCTTGATGACTCGGCCATCTCGATTTTTGGCCAGCAAGCCGCATCCAGCTGGGCATTCTCGGCAGGTCGTGGCGTACCAGGTGGCCTTACCTGGGATGATGTCTTCAGGAGGAATAATATAGGGGATCAATCTTCTGGCAGATTCCTGGGAACAACCGACCGCGGCAGTTGTGCACGTCAGACCAACCATCTTGAGGAATTGCCGACGACCGAAGTCTGCCATCTTCGATCCCCTCTCTCGATTCTAGGGATTATACAGAACCTACTCGAGGGATTTCAAGAAATATCTTGTTTGGAGTTTCCTGAGTTTTCAAAGCAAGAAGACAGTAAGGGTTTTTTCGACCTACTGACTCTGGGACTGGTAAAACCAGAAATCCCCACTGGCTACTGGCGCTGTTCATCCCACAATCGACAGAACGTTGCCCTTTCGTCGGGAAGACATGCCCGCAGAACAGCCCATCTAAGCGTGAGTGGTGCCATCAGTGTCGTGATAAAGGCCATGAAAATCAGGGCGGCGAACTGACCCTCGGTGAGCAGAGGTTCCAAAATGGTACCTCCTGCCACCAGATCGTTACTCAACCTGATCACCACGGAAGCCACAACCAACTCGACAGCCCCGCGGCTGTTCATCCCGAACCCGACGATTGCTGATTCCCAGCGATTGTAGCCGAAGACGGCCAATCCCAGTCCACAGCCAAGCAGTTTACCCAGAACCGCCATCGCCGTGAGAATCAGCATAAAACTGATGGACGTCCAGTCTTCGGGAAGATGGAGATGGAAAGACAGGGAGGCGAAAAAAACAGGGAGAAGGAAGCCATAGCTGAGTCCAAAGAAACGATCACTGATGGCGTTGTAGATTCTCTCGTCCATAATCTCTTCTCTCACAAACTGTCCCGCCAGGAAGGCGCCGATCACCAAATGAAGGCCTGCAAGTTCGGAGAGATAGCCCATGATTAGGGCAGAAATGACAGCGAAAGTGAAAGCCTTCGCATCACGGTCATGAAGTCTTTTCGTGAACCTCGGGATGAGAAAGTGCCCGATGAGGATCGTCAGGCCGAAAAAAACAGCGACCTTCAAGACGATCTTAGAGAGGCTCAGAATTTCCACGGTTCCGGTCTTGGCGAGCCCAAGAAGAACCGACAAGGTGATCAAGGATAGGATATCATCAGCAATGGCCGCTCCAATGATGATATGTCCCAATTCGGTTCTGCTGATCGCCATCGAATGGAGAATCACGCTGTTAACCGCGATGGCCGTTATTGAAATTCCCATTCCGATAAAAAGGGACTGGAATACGGTTCCTCCAAAGAGCCTCGTTGTGAAATATCCCAAGATAAAGGGAAGAACGAATCCCCCCAGCGCCACCGTCATTGAAGGCCAGATGTGTTTCAGGAGATCCTTGGGGTCCATTTCCATGCCGGTATAGAACATGACAAAGAAAATTCCCAAATCGGCCATCAGTTCAATAGGGGGAGATGCACTGACAATTCCCAAGAGCGGTGGCCCCAGTATCACCCCGGCGAGCAATTCGCCGAGCATGACCGGGAGGCCAAAGCGATTGAAAATCCATCCCAAAAACCAGGCGACAACCAGAATAAGAAGAATCGTCAGAATCAGGTGGGTCGTCATCATGGGCAGTTACCTTTCATGCTGAGTTGAATAACCCTTTTCGTCTCGTATCCCAGGTTTTCGTTCCCTGAACGGTCGTTTTCCTATGAAAGCGAAAAAATTCTCCCTTCTCACGCTCCATCGCGCCTCAAGATGTATGGAAGATCTCAGAATTGGGGAGATCAGGGATTGATTCTCCCTGAACACCCCTTTCAGGTTAACAGACTCCTTAGGGCCTGCTCGAGTTCTGGATAGCGAAAAGAGAAACCGCTTTCCACCAGCCTTCTGGGGATAACGCGTTGTCCCTTAAGAATGACCGAACCGAATTCTCCTAGGGCCAGCCGAATCATAAGGGCCGGTGCTGGCATCCAAGATGGGCGGCGGAGTATCTTGCCCAGCGTTTTGGCAAAGTCGCGGTTCTGGACCGGATGAGGAGAAGTCAGGTTGAACGGACCGGTAGGGTCCGGGGAGCCGAGCAGATAGATGAGGGCTTCCACTAAGTCATCGATGTGGACCCACGACAGCCACTGATGGCCGCTCCCTAGAGGCCCCCCCACGAACCATCGAAACGGGGTGATCATTTGTTGGAGGGCACCCCCTCCCCGGCCCAAGACGATGCCGAATCGGGTGATGATCACGCGGATCCCCTTTTCTTGAGCCCTCATCGCCTCCGATTCCCAGTCTCGGCCAATCATTGCAAGGAAATCGTTTCCTGGCGGAGAGAACTCGTCCAGTTCCTCGTCCTCATGAAACCCGTAATAGCCCACCGCTGAGGTACTGAAAAACACCTTCCCCGAATTGGGGGGGATCGCCTCCACGAGATAACGGGTCGTCAAAATCCGGCTTTCTCGAATGAGTCTTTTGAGCTCGGGTGTCCAACGTCCGAATAGGGAAGCTCCGGCCAGATTGACTAAGACATCATAGTCTGCAACAGCCTTCTGCCACGGGCCAGGCAGTGTAGGGTCACCTTCGACGTATTGGACCTCTGACCGCGAATCTCGCTTGTTTGATATCCGTCTGGTCAAGATGCTGACCTGATGCCCCTTTTCGACCAAACGGGGGGAAAGTCTGCTACCCACAAACCCTGTCCCGCCGGTGATAAGAATATTCATGGCATGACTCCTTTTGTACTATATTTACCGTAATCTCTGTCCTTTCTGCAATCTCTTAAAACGTCATTGGAACCACGCTCTAAAGTTATTGACATCCCTCCCCTGCCCCCCTACAATGACACAGGCCTTTACAGAAGACAATCCAGGTGCGCATCAAGGGTACAGCACCTCATGAACAGCATCTCAGTATCGAGTGCCGCGGCACTCTCCCGGCTAAAGCTTTTCCTGGCCCTCTCTCGAACCCCTCACGGGCTGCTGGACTTAGCCACGCCGGCCCTGGGAGCCATACTCTGGCTAGGAGGTTTTCCAACGCTTCAAGTGACGGTACTGGGTCTTGGGACAGCCTTTGCGGGATATACGGCGGTCTATGCTCTAAACGATTTGGTCGACAGCCGGGTAGATAGAGAGATCATCCAAGACAGGGGCTGGGCTGACAGCGGCGGCGACTTGGACGCTGTTTTCGTACGACATCCCATCGCCCAGGGACTGATGACTTTCCAAGAGGGTCTCTGGTGGTCAGCCTTCTGGGCCTTGCTCGCACTCATGGGAGCTTATTGGTTGAATCCTGTCTGTGCCCTTATCTTCATCATTGGCTTCGTTCTGGAGGCTATCTATTGTCTCTTGTTGGACGTCAGCCACCTGCGTACACTGGTCAGCGGTGTGGTCAAGACATCGGGAGGCATCGCCGCTGCCTTTGCCGTTGACCCCGATCCCTCTCCTGCTTTTTTGATCACCTTGTTCTTTTGGCTTTTTTTCTGGGAGATCGGAGGCCAGAATGTGCCTAATGATTGGCATGATTTAGAGGAGGACGATTGTTTGGAAGTCAAAACCGTACCGGCAAGATACGGGCTCAGGGGTGCCGGTTTGATCATCCTCTGTTCCTTGGCCATCAGTATCACCTTGGGCGTTGTTCTTTTCTCGATCGCACCACTCGAACTATCCTTCCCCTTTCTGGAGGCGTCCCTGTTTGTAGGATTTTACTTCCTCCTCCTTCCTGCCTTTCGGCTTTACCGCACCAGAAACCAGACGCGGGCTTTGGTTCTCTTTAATAAAGCGAGCTACTATCCTCTCGCCCTCCTCGTCATTGTTTTGTTTCGTCTCATAACCTAAAGACCTTGATCTGAGTGTGCCAGATGAATTAGAGTGAGATGGGAGGAATGGAGTTGGCTGATAAGAAGATTACCTTAGAGAAACTTGCCGAGCATACTGGAAAGGGTGACAAAGCCGCCTATATTGCTCACAGAGGCAAAGTATACGATGTGGACCACAGTGAGTTTTGGGCAGGAGGGATTCACATGAAGCGTCACCAAGCCGGAACAGACCTCACTGCGGCTATGGAGGCAGCCCCTCATGGTCCAGAGGTCCTTGAGCGCGTGCCCCAGGTAGGCACTCTGAGTTCCGAAAAACGCTCCGAGCGGCCCATGCCGGGGGCTTTATCGAATCTTCTAGAGCGGTTCCCCATACTTAGACGTCACCCCCATCCGTCGGTCGTCCACTTTCCAATCGTTTTCATGTTTTGTGCGCCCCTCTTCACCATTCTTCACCTCATCACAGGAATTAGGTCTTTCGAGATCACAGGCCTGCATTGTCTTGGCGCTGGAATTCTTTTCACCCCTCTTGCGATTCTCACCGGGTTTTTCACCTGGTGGCTCAACTACCTGGCAAAACCGATGCGATCCGTGACCATTAAAATCCGGCTCTCTTTTGTCTTGATGGCCGTCTCCGTTGTTGCCTTTGTCTGGAGGTTGGCTGTTCCTGACCTTTTGAGCTCACTGGGAGGGACAGCCATTATCTATCTCGTGCTCCTCTTGTCCCTGATCCCCCTCGTTTTCATCGTTGGTTGGCTCGGGGGATTGATGACTTTCCCGATCGAGAGAGCTTGATCTGCTCACCTTTTCTTGATGTATACCCCCAAAATACCCAGCATCTCACGTTCTAGGCAGTCCAGGGGCTCCAGTTTGATCGCCTTCAAAGCCTCCTTGAATTCCCGGCTAACAAAGCGATCTTTTTCGGGATGTCGAAAAATGCGCCTTGTGATAAAGTTCTGATACAGAGAAGGATACAATTCTTCGAAAAAATATACCCCCCTGGTCTTGAGAACCCGTGCAATTTCAGCAAGTCCAGTTCGCCAATCCAAGGCATGATGCAAGACACCAAAGCTGAAGACGGCGTCCAGAGCGCCGTCCCCATAAGGGAGGTGCTCTACATTGCCCACACATAAGCAGATGTTGCTGCCTTGCGCTTGGCTGAGGTATTTCCTGGCCTTTTGGATCATCGTGAGGTCCAAATCCAGAGCATAGAAGGTTTTGGGCTGGAAGACCTTGAGCAGGAGGTCGGCACCTGCGCCCCTTCCGCACCCCACCTCTGAGACCACCGCCTCCGGCCCCAAAACCTCTAGCCTTTTCATCCATCGGATTATTTGGCTCTGGATCATGACCCGCAGCGGATTGTTGACTGCCCACTTTTCGGCCCAGTTCAGTTTCATCGGGCAAACCTCATGCCTTTATGCCCACATGGACAACTGCGATACCGTTGGTCAATCTTCTGTGGGTTACGCGAGAAAACCCGATCCCCTGGAGGATAGCGGTCAGTTCCTCTGCGTGAGGAAACATTCGAATCGACTCGGGAAGGTAGATGTATGCCTGCCAGGACCCAACCAAGATCTTTCCCAGAAAAGGCATGATCGAAAAAGAATAAAGATCATAGAGCCAGCGAAACCAGGAGGCCGTTGGTAGCGAGAATTCGAGACACATGAGTTTCCCCCCGGGTTTCAACACCCGGCGCATCTCCTGGAATCCGCGATCCATGTGAGTCAAATTCCGAATGCCGAACCCGACCATTGCCGCATCAAAGCTTTCATCTGCGACTGAGAGTTGTTCGGCGTCCGCCTGGACGTATATGATTTGCCTGCTGGAGGGGGACCCGATAACCTTGGACCTCCCGGCATCCATCATCAGTCGATTGATATCACATAAAACTACCCGTCCCGAGGTTCCGACGGCTCTTGCCGCCAAAATTGCCAAATCCGCCGTTCCGCCGCATACATCGATGACCCGATCTCCCGGATTCAATCCAAGCGCTCTGATGGCGCTCCGCTTCCAGAGATGATGGAGGCCAAAGCTCAAAATCGTATTCATCAGGTCATACTTGCGTGCTACCGTATTGAAATGACGTTGAACGAGTTTAATCTTCTCTGCTTCCGCAACCCGTCGATACCCAAAACAGACCATCTTGCCTTGATTCCTTGGGTTTGGTGCTTGTCGGTCCATCGATTCTCTTTCCTGGCCCTACTTCCGAGAGGGTAACGATAGAACCAGGAATCTAACAGGGAAACCAACGACCTGTCAACAATACACTCTGTCTGGAGTTTCCTCAAAAACCAGCTATGTAGCTATGCAAGTAGTCGGAACTTAATTCTGTTTTCGAATTACACAAGTGCCCGACTCCCTTTTCGCTGGTTCCCAAAGGTTTTTTGATAAATCTAAGGCGCGCTCCAGGCGCCTTCACAACTCGCCCTTCGGGCTCAGACAGTTGAAGGCGCTGATCTTGCGCTTCGCCTAAGGTTTATGAGCAAAAAACATTTGCAGGAACGCTCAAAGGGGTCTGGACCACTTGCCTCTCGAATAGATCAGAAAACTCAGGAAACTCCAGTACACTCTGGAGAGTTTCTGGAGTCTTCTGGCGAACACCCATCGTCCCCTCCCTCCAACGTTCTCGAAGTGACCCTTTTCCCGCCACTGGCGGGACAGGCGAGGAATCTTTGCCCCTTGCAGCCTCTAAAGGGCTGGTTTTCCCCTCCCTGCTCACCTCCGATGTGTACCCCACTTCTCCGGCACGTCGCTCATGCACGACGGTGTTCACCTGCTAAAACAAAATGACCCAGCTATCAACAGGTTAGGGAATTTCATCACTCGTGACCCCGGACTCTTTTACAGGCTGTTGTAGAGTCCTGGGTTGCTCTGACCTTGACACCAGGCATCTCCGACTGATATCAGGTCTTAGATCGGGCTATGATGACATAAGAGGGCCCCGAGCAGGACGGGGCATGCAATCACGTAGCGCACTGTTGAAAAAGGGAGAGGAGGCTTTTAAATGGTGACACTCGAAGAGATCACGAGGGCAAGAGAGGTCATTCGGGAAACGATTCATCCGACTCCTCTATTGTTTTCCGATTCGATCAGTGCCATGGTTGGCAAAGATGTTTACCTCAAGCTGGAGAACCTGCAAAAGGCCGGATCCTTTAAGATCCGGGGAGCCTCCTACAAGATATCAAAATTGGGGTCCTCCGTCGGGAAGAGAGGGGTCATTGCTGTTTCAGCCGGCAACCACGCCCAGGGCGTTGCTTTGGCTGCGGCCTCTCGTGGAATCTCTGCAACCATCGTCATGCCGGTACACGCCCCCTTGTCAAAACAATTGGCCACCCGGGGCTATGGTGGCAAAGTCATTCTCAAGGGAGAGTCTTTCGGCGAGGCCGAACAGCATGCGAAGGAACTTGAGAAAGATGGCTATACGATGATTCATCCCTTTGAGGATGAGGATATCATCTCCGGACAGGGGACCATCGGTCTTGAAATTATCGAGGCCCTGCCGGAGGTAGAAGCCGTCATCGTGCCGATCGGCGGTGGAGGTTGCATATCGGGCATATCCACAGCGCTGAAGGGGAAAAAACCGGAAGTCCACGTCATCGGAGTGGAGGCTGCAGCAGCTCCATCGGCCCTCCTTTCGAGGCGTGAAGGAAAGATTATCCCCGTCCAACCGATTCCGACCATTGCCGACGGGATTGCCATCAAGTGCGTTGGACAGATTACCTTTCCCATCATTCAGCGATACGTGGACGAAATCGTTACAGTAGAGGATGACGAAATCGCCGCAGCCATACTAACGCTGATTGAGCGCAAAAGAATCGTTGCCGAGGGAGCAGGGGCAGCCCCCCTAGCGGCTCTGCTGAAGGGCGATCTAAAGATCGAGGGCACGAATTGTGTGCTGGTCATCTGTGGGGGAAATATCGACGTCAACCTCATCGATCGCATCATCGGTCAAGGCCTAGCCAAAACAGGGCGAATCATACGATTTGGCGTCAACCTGCGAGATATCCCCGGCTCTCTTGCTCGGCTATGTGAATCCATTGCGACCCAGAGGGCCAATATACTGAACACCTACCACGACCGAACGTCCACAGAGGTTCCTGTTGGGGCTACCAAGGTCGTCATGGAACTGGAGACCTCAGGATTCGATCACATCCAGGCGATTCTCGGCGCACTAAGCAAAGAGGGTTACGAGATCGAGACCGATCCGACGTGCCCGGTCGTGTAAGACGGTTGACATGATGAGAGCGACAAGTCTACACTACAGATCGGATAAATGAACAAACTTGGAGGCACGAGATGACCGAGATCACTGAAGCCATTCAAAGTCGACGGACGATCAGAAAATTCAAAAAGGAGCCAGTCCCGAGAGAGACGGTTGAAGAGATTCTCGAAGCGGGTCGGTGGGCGCAGTCTTTCAATAATGCACAGCCCTGGAAATTTGTCGTAGTTCAAGAAGAGGGGACTAAAAGAAGATTGAGCGAAGAAGCTGGAAGGAGCGTTTACTACAGGGGAATCGCTGAGGCCCCTCTGACCATTGTTGTGTGTGTTGATCCTAGCCAAGAGCCTTCTCACTGGATCGAGGCCGGATCCATTGCTCATCAGAACATGTCATTGGCAACCCACAGTCTCNNCTCAATTCTAAGGCCGAGGAACCGATCAAAAAGGTTCTCGGAATTCCCAAAAATATGAGAGTAATCAGTTTGATGCCTGTAGGATTTGCCGACGAAAAACCCGAGAGAGGTCGGAAACCGCTCCAAGAGATAGTGTATTATGAGCGGTATGGCGTTGGAATGAGTGAGGACCAAGAGTAAACAATCTCCGGTGATTTCCAGAAGGCCCGCCGGTCCAATTCCAGAATAAGATCCCGTGCCACAGGCTCGCCTATCGTCACCGATCTGTGTTATCATTGTCTATCATAGAAGTGATTCGTCCGATAGTAGGTGAAATCGCGTTATGAGAGATAGGAATCAACAAATTCTTCTCTCCCTGCTTGGGTTTTTCTCTTTTTGCTCCTTCATCTTTTTTCTTTGGTTCTCTAACCATGTTTTATACGCCCAACCAGCAGGGGAAGTCACGCCTGAAACGACGACCGAAGTTACACAGCCACCTGACGAGGTTGGGGATAAAGATCAGGCCCAGGGAGGCCAGAGGTTTTACAAATGGGCCGACGAAAAAGGCGACCTCTATTTCACCAATGATCTCGCCAGGGTTCCGGCGCGTTTCAGAGAAGGCGTCGAGATCATAGAGCTTCCCCCATTACGAGTTGAAAGTGTCGCAGAGGAAGCGGATCTCGAACCGGAAAGGGCGGAGTCCACCTCAGAGGCTGCCCCGGTCGCCAAAGGCCGAGAAATAGAGTCTGAAAGGCGAGGTGCGAATTCCGAAGAGCAGGGCCTTTACCGAGAAATTCCTTTTGATCAATTCATCCGTATCCAGGTGGGAATGGATGAAGCTGAAGTGATCGCACGACTGGGCTTTCCGAGTCTCGTCACACCGAACGACTACTTTGATGGGTATCATCGTCGATACAGATCCCGGATCATTCGGCTGATTTATCTGGGAAACAGGGATTTGAATCAAAAAACAACGGTCATTGAAATTATAGACGGCAGGGTGGTAAACGTCGAGCGTATATTTCCTTTCTAATCTCCAAACTTGATGCCCTGTGCAAGAGGCATGTCGCTCGACCAGTTGATCGTGTTTGTTTGGCGACGCATATAACCTTTCCAAGCGTCGGAACCAGATTCTCTTCCACCACCGGTTTCCTTTTCCCCGCCAAAAGCGCCACCGATCTCAGCTCCTGATGTACCAATATTGACGTTCGCGATACCGCAATCGGAGCCGCTCACGGAGAGGAAGGTTTCGACCTTGCGCATGCTCTCCGTAAAGATTGCACTGCTGAGACCCTGTGGCACGTCGTTATGAATCTCGATGGCTTCCTCGAGACCATCGTATTCCATGAGGTAAAGAATCGGCGCAAAAGTTTCTCGCTTAACGATCTCAGCTTGGGTCGGCATCTTGACAAGGGTCGGTTCCACGAAGTTTGGTCCCAGGTCTGATCGACGTTTACCTCCCGCAAGGATTTTGCCGCCTTCCGCACTGGCCTGGTCCAGCGCCTGAAACATTTCATCAACAGCAGAGACCGTCACCAGAGGGCCCATAAGAGTCTCCTCCTCCAGAGGATCACCAATTCGGATCTGCCGGTATGCTTTCACCAAACGCTTTGTCAACTCCTCAGCAACGGCTTTGTGCATGATAATTCTCCGGGTAGTGGTACACCGCTGACCGGTGGTTCCGGCGGCACCAAAGACGATCGCCCGAGTGGCGAGGTTGAGGTCTGCATCTTCGGCCACAATGATGGCATTGTTGCCTCCAAGCTCCAGAATGGTCCGACCGAGTCGCCGAGCGACCACTTCTGAGACGTGACGGCCCACCTTCGTCGACCCCGTAAACGCGATCAACGGGACCCTGGGATCGGTGATCAGTCGCTCCCCCAAATTTTTCCCAGAACCAATCACGAGGTTGAAGATGGCCGAGAAACCGTGATCCCCTAACACTTGATTCGTGATGTGCTGGACAGCAATCGCGGTAAGAGGAGTGAGTGAGGAGGGTTTCCAAACCACCACGTCTCCGCACACGGTGCCAATGGCTGCATTCCAAGACCAGACAGCAACAGGAAAATTGAAGGCTGTGACGACACCCATCACTCCAAGCGGATGCCACTGTTCATACATACGATGTTTGGGTCGCTCTGAGTGCATCGTCAGGCCATAGAGCTGACGGGAGAGACCGACGGCGAAATCGCAGATGTCGATCATTTCCTGAACCTCACCATGCCCTTCGGCCCTGATTTTCCCCATTTCCAGACTCACGAGGTCACCCAATGGTTCCTTCATCTCCCGGAGGGCATTGCCCAAATCTCGCACGACTTGGCCACGCTTCGTCGCTGGTGTTTCACGCCATACTCTGAATGCGGATTCTGCGGTTCTGACCACCCGATCATAGGTTTCGGGGCTAGCTTGAATGACTCGAGCGATGGGCTCTCCAGTAGTTGGGTTATAAGAGATGAGTTCTTCCCCTTTCGAATCCGTAATCCACGCATCTTGGCCAGTGCAGGCACCCGGATTTATCTCTTCGACATTTAATTTCTCCAGTACGGCCTTCATGACAGG
>JABAOH010147544.1_pt3 | contig 14400 bp, 15 predicted proteins | sample 7062181 | NCBI WGS metagenome assembly JABAOH01 (sample SAMN14538630, study PRJNA623070) | marine sediment metagenome | biome: marine biome [ENVO:00000428]; feature: marine pelagic biome [ENVO:01000023]; material: deep marine sediment [ENVO:00002113]; isolation source: pool of 5 deep marine... | reverse complement strand
CGGCGAATTTACCACACCTCTTGCCCATCGTCCCGCTGTAGTATTCAGTCCGATAGACCTCCTCCTTAGCTTCCTGTAACTTCTCCCTCTCTGCCTGACTCTTGATGCCCATCTTCTTCACGACATCCTCCGCAGGGAGCGGCCCGAACCCTTCCACCTCTATGATGGGGATAGGGTCGAGGGACCTCACGAAGGGGGCGTCGAGCTGGAATCTCGCCAGGGTCTCCCCATCCGCTTGGACTTCCCTAAGGGCGACGAGATCGTCGGGAGCGTCTGAGGGCACGCTGCTGACAATCCCGGTGCCGATGCCCTGGTCGATGAAGCTACTGGGGAGGATCTGTACAGGGTCTCCAACCAGGGGGACGACGCAGCTCTGACCGACGAGGTGAGCACCCATCACCTTGCCGACAACCTTCACCACCTTTCCCTGGTCTCGAAGCTTCTGAGTCGCCTTCTCGTTGATGATCCACCTCTCGCCGTCCACGATGGCCTCAACGTACTCCACATCGGGATCGACCCAGACGTTCGTCGTCCCGAAGATCGTCTCGGGCCTGAGGGTCGCAGTGACGATGAACCTCTCCCTCAACCGGAACTTCAGGAGTGTGAACTCCAGTGGGACCTCCCCCTCGCCCTCCAGTCGGTCATGGTCTCCGATGGGGATCTGGTCCTTTGGACACCATATGACGGGGTGCTTTCCCAGGCGAACGTAGTCGCCCTCCCTCAGCTTCCGGAACTGCCACTTGACGAAGGCGTCGTATCGGGGGTTCAGCTCCGTCGTTATGAAGCTGCGGCTCCAATCGACGCCCGCTCCGAAGGCCACAAGGTTGGACTTCGTCTCCTGTGGAAAGATTCTGATCCAGTGCAGCGGGTCTGCGAACCGCAAGATCTCGTCCTCGGGGATCGCCATGTTTCTGAGAATCTCGATTTGAGCAGGATCGCCCGCTCGCACCCGGTTCGCCGCTCCCAGTATGGGGAGGCCGGTGCAGTGAAAGGCGTGGGGAAAAAGGACGTTGTAGCCCTTCATCCTCTTGTACCTCGCCATGATGTCGGCGTGCAGGAAGGTCGCTCCCTGACCGAGGTGGAGCAGGCCATTGACATAGGGGTAGGGCGTGTTGACGAAGTACTTGGGCCTGGACTCGTCGGCCCGAGCCTCGTAGACCTTTGCCTCTTCCCAACGTCGTTGCCAACGCTCCTCCACGATCTTCCAGTCGTAGCCCTGGCCAGACATCCTCGGAGCCTACGTGGGTTCTTTATAAAACCTTTTTGAGATGCGTCTGGACGCCCCACGAAGTGTGACGTTGGAGGGGGGCGCTCTTTGGGTTGTCATACATTGTATGACCTTTGTCATAACAATTAAATAGGCTTCGGATTATGTCACCCCGCGCGCCGGCGACAAGAGGGTGGGACGCGTCACCTCCGGCCTGCAAGGTGTTGACACATGGACACGAGCGATCGGATCACTATTCGTCTCGAGCCGGAGATACTTGCTCGGATGGATGCACTCCTTCGTCGCGGCCACAGGTTCGGAAGCAGATCCCAGATGTGTCGTGTTGCGGTGAGCCAACTTCTTGAAACGATGGAGGGCTTCAGCAACAGGGTCACCATCGAGGTCCCCCCGGCCTACTTGGAATTCATCGACGCCCTAGTGGACGGTGGATACTACCTTACCCGCGAAGACGCGGTGACACGCATCCTTGCCGAGGGCCTTTCCAAGGAGAAGGTCCGCGACATCCTCGAACACCAAGAGAGCATGGGCCGGGCAGCGGGAAAGATCTTTCCCGTCGAGCTGGAGAAGAAGGACTCGGTGAAGAAGTGAGTTACAGCGGCGCGCTAACAGACAGGGGAGTCTGTACATAAGGCGTGGAGGTATTGCCTCTGGGCGCTTGTCAGAAGGGATGGGATGCACAGCTAGCCGGACTTCCCTGTCTCCTACTAAACGGCGGAGCTGGGTAGGATGGAGACACCCGATGTTGGTCAAGGCATCATAAACCTGCTCCCCGATCAACTCGAAGGACCCTGTTTCACGATTCTGGGCGTCGGTGGAGCCGGCATCAACGTGCTTAACACGTTCGGCTGGGAGGATGGACTGCGCCGGGTCGCGGTCGATACGGACGAGTACTTCCTGGCCCTCTGTCGCCACGAGGACCAGCTCAACATCGGACTACCCGAGTTGGAGGGAAGGGGCGCGCGAGGAAGAGTCGACCTCGGCAGATCCGCCGCTCTGTATCACGAGAGCGAGATCACAGACATCCTGGAGGGCGACATTATCCTTCTGACCGGAGGACTAGGGAGGGGCACCGGAACCGGGGCCTCGCCGGTGATTGCCTCCTTGGCCCGTCAGAGGGGAGTTCCCGTTCTGGCCTTCCTCGTTTGGCCATTCGCTCAGGAGGGGCTGGACTCTACGGCTGAGGAGGGACTTGCCCTGCTGCGAGAAGAATGCAGCGCCATCATGATCCTTGACAACGAGGCTGCTCTCGGGGCCTGCGGGAACGATGACAGAAGCGACGCGGCTATGCTCGTAAACGATATGATTGCACAGATGATGGCGAGACTCGTCGATAGGGTTGGAGATGCTTTTCCCTTTTCGGTTCCAGATGAGATCGCCGACTTCGTTGAGGGGCTCCCCCAAGTGGAACAGGACGGGGCGCTTAGGGTAGCGGAACTCGGCCTCGATCCAGGTATCTTCGAACCCGTCGCCATGGACGACAGAGGCAGGATTGCACTGAAGTAGCCCGCAACCCTCAAATCGCCGCCAGGCGATTCAGCCTCGGCATGACAAACTACGATGAGACAATCGAGTTTTCCACGAAGGGCGAGGTGGAGATCCAAGACCTCACACGACGAGTGGAGGAGATCATTCAGCGTTCCGGTCTGGGTGGCGGCATAGCCTGCGTCTTCTCCTCCTCCTCCACGAGCGCCGTAACGACTCTAGAGTATGAACCGGGACTCCTGCGCGACCTACCACAAGCCCTGGAGCGCCTCTTCCCCAGGGACATGCGCTACGAGCATGAGGAGAGGTGGCACGACGGTAATGGCCACTCCCACGTCAGGGCAGCGTGCATAGGCCCTAGCCTCTCCGTTCCCTTTCGGAACGGACAGCCCGTACTAGGGACCTGGCAGCAGATCGTCTTCGTGGAGCTGGACAACAAGCCCCGCCGCCGGAAGGTCCTGGTACAGTTGGTCGGCGAGTGACTCGGCCTCGACCTCAGCGGTAGAGTCATCGACTGGGAGCGGAAGGATCCGGGGTTCCAGAGGGATAGCCTATATAATACACGCAAATACGCAGAGACGTGCGATTCTTCTCGGGCATCAACGGTGAGACGCGCAGAACAATACTCTCGCTGGCCTGGCCAGTAATCTTGGCCAACCTGCTTCAGACAATCACCACCACCGTCGACCTCATTATGGTGGGCCGACTGTCCGAGCCCGCGGTTGCCCTCGCGTCAGTGGGGTTCGGGGGCCAGATGGTATTCTTCACCTTCACTGTGATGATCTCTATCACTGCGGGCACGGTGGCTCTCGTTGCCCGGGCGATCGGGACGGAGGATGCCGACGAGGCGAGTCACGTTTTGAGTCAGAGCCTCATGCTGGGCATCGTCCTGGCGGTCCCCGTAATGGTAACAGGCATTCTGTTTGGCGACAGCATCGTGGCCCTCTTCGGGGCGGAAGCGGCGGTGGTCCAGGCCGGGGGAGGTTACATACGGACGATCTTCCTGGCGGCCCCCCTTCTCTTCGTCTCATTCATCGCCATCTCGGCATTGAGAGGAGCGGGGGACACTGTTACTCCCCTCCTAGTCGGGATTCTCGTCAACGTAACCAACGTCGTCCTGAACTTCCATCTCATCTTCGGGGCGACCTACGAAGTGGGTGGCCTGCGGCTTGTTATACCTTCACTGGAGGTCCAGGGAGCGGCCATCGGGACCGCGATATCTTACGGGGTCGGTGCCGGCACCTACCTACTCCTTTTCCGGAGAGACAGGCTACGGCTCCGCTTGCGGAGGTCTAGACCGCTGTGGGATAAGGATACCATCCGACGAATCTTCCACATAGGATATCCGGCAGCGATGGAGCAGGTTGCCTTTCAGATCGGAATCCTCATTTGGATTGCCATGGTGGTATCCTTCGGGACGGCTTCCTTCGCGGCTCACAACGTCGGCCTCCGCATCCAGTCGTTCGCTTTCATGCCAGGCTTCGGCTTCAGCATCGCTGCGGCGGCCCTGGTGGGCCAGAAGCTCGGCGCCGAGGACCCGATGGAGGCTGAGAGAAGCGGACGCGAATCGACGAAGCTCGCCCTTCTCATTATGGGGATTATCGGCGCAGTCAACTTCGTGGGGGCACCGTGGATAGCCCTGGCCTTCACGGACGATCCCCAGGTGGTGGACCTCACCGTCCTCTTCATTCGCATACACGCCCTGAGCATCCCCGCCACCGGTCTTTTTTTCAGCTTCGCGGGCGCCCTCCGGGGAGCTGGCGACACGAGATGGCCCTTCTACTCGACACTTCTCGGGATCTACGCCCTAAGGCTGCCGTTAAGCTATCTACTCGCATACACCGCTGGATGGGAGGTGCTGGGGATCTGGATAGCTCTCCCCCTCGATTATTACCTGCGCTCCTTCGTGGTCAGACAGCGGTTCCAGACTGGTGCTTGGAAGGCGCTATCCGTGTGAGAGATCTGGGCCGTCCCGCGGGAAATTCCGCTGCAGGACGCTATCCAACCCATCTTTTCTGACACCGTTCCTCTGCCCCCCGTTCTCAGCGAGGCCCCACTTCGCTAGGGTTAAAAGGAAGCCTTTCGTATGCACGAAGGGTGCCAATATCGACCTAGATGTCCAGAACAGACCCGCAGAAATCAGATTCAAGCTGACAAGAGTAGGCGTTACTGGGGTTAAAAAGCCTGTACAGGTGAAGCGAGCGGAGAAGACCACGACCCTGACCGCCGACTTCGACGTCTACGTGGACCTGCCCTCGACCATGAAGGGCTCCCACCTCTCCCGAAACCTGGAGGTCGTCAGTGAAATCGTGGAGGAAGGAGTCCGAGAGCCTGTTGAGAGCCTTGAGGACCTGAGCTCTCTCATCGCCAGGAGGCTCCTGGAGAAGCACGAATATGCGAACTACAGCGAGGTTCGAACCTCGGCGGACTACTTCCTTGAGCGCATGACACCCTTGGGGACGAGAACCACCGAGCGCTATCGTCTCATCGCTCGTGCGGAGGCCGAGAGAGGGGGGCCTGTCCAGGTGACTAAGTCCATCGGCGTGGAAGTCGTGGGCATGACGGCCTGCCCTTGCGCCATGGAGACAATCAAACACCATCTGGATGAGAGGGGCAAGCTCCAGGGCACGGAGGTCCCCATCATCACACACAACCAGCGCAACATCACCAGGGTGTTGGTCGAGGTGCCAGAGAGTCTCGAGGTTGAGGCCGACGACCTTATTGACATGGTGGAGGATAGCCTGAGCTCTCCGACCTTCGAAATCCTGAAGAGGGGAGACGAGGCAGAACTCGTCGAGCGGGCCCATGCCCACCCTCGCTTCGTGGAGGATGTCGTGAGGGAGATTCTGGCTCGGCTGCTGAAGAAGTACCAGCACTTCCCCGATGAGGCTCGGGTCCGCGTCACGAGCGAAAGCGAGGAGTCGATACACAAGCACAATGCCCTCGCCGAGCGGGTAACGACCTTCGGTGAGCTCAGGAAGTAGGCAGCGCTCCCAATCGCCCTCTGATCTTCTTCGCCAACTGCTCCAGTTCCGCCAGGCCGGCCTCTCGCCGAGTTGGCCACTTGCCGTCAGGAGAGTCCCGCGCGTACCTTGGTATTATGTGGACGTGCACGTGAAACACAATCTGGTTGGCCGCACGACCGTTGTTCTGTCCGACGTTGATGCCGTCGGCTCCAAGGGTTTCCTTCACTGCCAGGGCAACGTGGGCGGCTTTAGTGAATAGAGGGCCGACTGCTTCAAGGGGCATGTCCCACAGAGTGTCGTAGTGATCCTTTGGAAGGATGAGGACGTGCCCCGGATTGATTGGCGCCTTGTCCATAAAGGCCAGGTGGGTGTCATCCTCGTATACCATCGCGCCTGGCGCAACTCGAGACACGATGTCACAGAACACGCAACCTCTCTTCAGCGTCTTGCCCACAGCGCCAGATGGTGCTCGACGCATTTTAGTGTTGGGATGGTGTTTCGACCAAGGGCATGCGATTATAATAAATAGGATCGGAAGCGAATAATGAGTTGATGATAGGGATCTGCTCCCTCTGCGGATCCCCCGCAGCCAGTACGTGCGCCCTCTGCGGACGCTTGGTTTGTCCAAAGCACTACGAGAGCACTAGCAGCCTCTGCACCGAGTGTCTGAAGGGAAAGCGGGCAAGGGCGTGACTTATCCCCGGAGGAACTCCAGAGCCTGCTTCTTGTCCATACCCAGGGCCTTGAGGACGTAATCCAGGGACTTCTTCGCCACCAGTCGGCGGGTGGTGTCGTCCATGTACTTCCCCATGACGATAGGGGCCTTTCGAAAGTAGTTGATAGCGAAGTCGACGAAGTAGAAGGGAGCGTTCTCCTCGTCCATCTCCGCAGCCCTATTGAAGGCCTCCTCCGCCTCCTTGAAGTGGCCCATGTCGAGGCAGAAGGAGGCATAGCCATCCAGGTACTGGGGATTCTTGGGGTCGAGGTCTAGGGCCTTCTTGTAGAGGCCCGCAATCTCCTGGGACTGAAGGCGGTCGAGACCTAAGGCCGCTTCCGCCTTGCAGAAGTAGGCGTAGGCGTTCTCAGGGTCGGCCTTGATGGCGGCGTCGAAGCGTTTGAAGGCGCTCTCATAGTCGAGGCGGTTAAGGCTCCTTTCCCCCTCAGCTATCTCCTCAGCGGGGTCGGCCATGGATATCGGTCGGCCATCTGCGCAGACGAATTTATCTTTTGCTCAAAGGATGGGGCTGGAGCCTCTCAGCCATTCCAGGTCGTTCCAGACCAGAGTCCGGATGTCTGACAAACCCTCGAGGACCATGACCAGCCTCTCCAGTCCCAACCCCCAGGCAAGGACAGGAGTGGTGATGCCGAAGGGCGCCGTTACCTCAGGCCTGAAGATGCCTGAGCCCCCGAGCTCAATCCACCGATCCTTCAGGAAGACCTCCGGCTCCACGCTGGGCTCGGTGTAGGGGAAGTAGCCAGGCCTGAACCGTAATCTCTCTAGGCCCATTTTCCGATAGAACTCTGCAAGGGTTCCCATGAGCATGGAGAGCGTTGCGCCTTCCTCCACGACGACGCCCTCCACCTGGTGAAACTCCCCTGGAAGGTGCAGGGAGTCGGGGGCGTCGGTCCTGAAGACCTTGCCGACGATGAAGGCCTTCTGGGGTGGATCTGGGTGTTCGGCCAGGTAGTTAATTGTCTGAGCGGTGGTGTGGGGTCTCAGGAGTGGCCGCTTCGCCTCACGGACGTCCCAGCGATACCCCCAACCTGTGGAGCCGACGTCCCCCCCACGCTCGTGCATCGCAGCCACACGATCGACGACCTTCTTCCCGGGGAGCCTGTAGCTGAGGTCTCCCTTCACGTAGAAGGTATCGAGCATGTCCCTGGCGGGGTGGTCTTGGGGTTGGAACAGGGCGTCGAAGGACCAGAAGGCGGGCCCGACGTAGTCGCCCTCGATCTCCGTGAAACCCATCTCCAGAAAGATCCGGCGAATCTTCTCGATATACGCGGTGAGGGGGTGCCTCTTGCCGCCATATGACAAGGGGGCATAGGCGGTAACGTCGTACTGCCGGAACTGGACGTTTCGCCATCCACCGGTCTGAAGCATCTCGGGGGTGAGTTGAGCGAAGGCATCCGGCACCTCCTGAACAGCCTCGAGCACCTTCCTCCCCCTGTCGGTCAGCTCGATGGACCTCTCGACCCTGCGCCTCTCCCTCACGATCTCCTGTCGTTGAAGGATCATCGAGAGGACTTGGGGATCCACATCCTTCTCGTGAACCTCTCTCTCGGCGAGCCGTCTTATCAAAAGCTCATCAGGCCCATCCACGTCTGCAGCCAGCCTCCCCTCGTCCCTCAGTGAAACCTTGGTGCCGCCATCCTCCCGGCTGATATCGGCCCAGGACTTCTTCTTCAGCCAGCCCAGAACGACTGGGAGCTCCTTCTTTCCCAGTGACGCCTCCTTTCGCAGGTCGTCGATTTCAAGGACCTCTCGCTCGAGTAGTACCTGCAGCGCCTTCCTCTCGGGAAGTTCCTTGTCGGCCCACGAAGGATCGCGGAGGGAGTAGAGGCGAACGAGCCTCTCCTTGATCTTCACGAGTCCCTTGGACCTGAGCCAGGAGGCAGCGTTCATTACCTCTACGTGCTCCCGAAAAGCCCCAGCCTCCAACAACTCCTCTGGCGTGACGGGAGCCCTGCCTCCAAGGGCCTGGAGTAGGGCCTTCTCTCCCGGGCTGAGCTTGCCAGCCAGCTCCCTTGGGTCCATTCTTATGTGGAATCCGAGTCATCTTCTTAGGCTTTTCCCAGGTGACGATGGGCAGTGACCGTCGGCGCGTTGGGGGCCACTCCGTCCGTGAAACACTACAATCAGGCCTGATAACGATATCAACGATTTTATATCGGCTAGGTCAGAAGTTTGTGGAAGCCATGAAATCCGGAGGGGATAGATGAAGCCCGCCTTCCTGGAAGCGTTTCCCCAATACTGCTCGCTTCTCCTCACGGGACCACCAGGCGTCGGGAAGCTCGAGTATACCCTCGCTCTTATGAGGACGTACCTGGAGGCAGACCAGAAGGTCCTCTTCGTTTGCATTGATGTCAGCCCCAGGGAGGTCCTGAGCTATGCCACCCGAGGCGGAGGGGATGTCGAGGGTCATCTCGGCAAGAGGCTCCTCTTCGTCGACTGCTTCTCTCCCTCCATATCGGAGGAAGTCGATGAGCGTGAGGGTGTCATCCTGGTGAGCAACTTCTCCAACCTGGAGGGCATAGGCATGGCAATCACGAAGGGCGGCCAGAGACTAGGCAGCCCCATCAGAGTCCTCTTCTACACCATCTCCACCCTCTTCCTGCACAATACCCCCCAGGCGCTGAGCAAGTTCTACCAGATCATCTCCTCTCGCATTAAGACCCAGGTCGGGATGATACTCTACGCCAGTCACGAGGGAGTCAACGAGGCAAGACATGAGATGCTGCTGAAGTCCCTGGTGGACGGCCTGGTGGAGATGAGGTTCGACGACTCGATGACACGCCAGATCAGACTCCACCATCTTCGGGGAGAACGGGTACTGGCACAGTGGCTCTCGATGGAGGGGGAGGACGAGGACGGGGGGAAGATGGCTTCGAAGAGCGTGTGGGCCCTCAGCGAGAGGGGGGGTAAGGGATGAGGGCCGTTACAGGTATCGAAGCAATCGACAAGGGCCTGAAGGGCGGTTTCCCATGTCCGTCTGGCATACTGTTCTTCAGCGAGGTCATCGCGGAGAAGAGGATCTTCGCCGAGCAGTTCCTCGCAGTAGGGTTGCACGCCGGCGAGGTCTGTCTCTACCTCGACTTCTACCGGGCTCCGCAATTCGTCCGAAACGCCTTGGCTAGGTTTGGGGACATACCGCAGGAGAACCTGGTCCTCGTCGATACGGTATCTGCCCAGATCTTGCTGCCCTCTAAGGAGACGTACCAGGTCCGCAACCCAGAGGACCGGGGAGAGATTCTTGATGTCATAAAGAGCGTCATGGAGGAGAAGCGTCCTACTAGGGTCGTTCTCGACTCCCTTGACTTCCTCACTGAGAGGTTCGAGAAGGAGGATGTAATCGAGTTCCTCACGGAACTCATGCAGCTAGCTCGATCTACGCCCTGCGTCATTGGCCTGCTCTTCCTCAACTGGAGCTACGAGAAGGAGGACCTGGAGCAGATTCTGAAGCACACGGACTACATTATGGAGTTCAAGACAACCCTCAAGGGTGGCGTCCTGCTCAACAAACTACGCTTGTCTGGCCACGACCCGAAGGGGGGTTCAACAAGCTGGATTCCCTTCAACTTCAAGGAACTCCTGGGACTCGTCCTGCAGTTCCCTAGGGTCCTCGTAACGGGGCCGTACCACGCCGGGAAGTCAACAGTTGTCCAGATGTTGTCGGAGACCGCCGTGAGCGTCGACCGGATGGGGACCACGGTTGCCTTCGACTACGGCAGTTTGGACATTTCTGGCGTCTCCGTGGACTTGCTAGGAACTCCGGGACAGGAGCGTTTCGAGTTCATCTTCAAGATATTCGCCAGGGAGGTGAACGGCATCCTGCTCGTGGTGGACAGCACTAAGCCAGGGGAGCTAGAGAGGGCAAAGGAGATGAGGAGGCTGGCGGGGGAGCAAATTCCGATGGTGGTCCTGGCCAACAAGCAGGACCTACCGGACGCGCTGTCGATCGGGGAGATTCGTAAGGGACTAGGACTGGAGGAGGACGTCCCAGTAGTCGGAACGGTCGCCACGAACGGCAGTGGCCTAAGGGAGGGCCTCGAGAGGCTCATTGAGATAATCATCTGGGGGTGGCCCAACGCTTAGCCAGATGCAGCAGGAAATTCAGTCGATCATTGAGGTCCTGGCGCAACTCGAGGATGTGGAGGGTGTCGCCATCGTTCGGCGGGACGGGCTCGTTGTAGCCCATGAGCTCCCAACAGGGACGGACCCCAAGAAGCTGGCGGCCATGTCCGCGGCCATCGTGGGCACGGGAGAGCTGGCTGCCGAGGCTCTTGAGCAGGGGGAGTTCCTGCGAACCGTCATCGTGGCTGACATGGGGAAGGTGCTTGCCACTGGTGCGGGGGACGAGGGCATCCTCATGACTATAGTGGAGAGAGACTGCAATGTCGGCTTCATCCTGATGGCCTTGGAGAGCGCAGCCGAGCGTCTGAGGTCCATCCTTTCGCGAGGAGGTGGATGAGTGGCCAACCAGGGAACTGGGGATCCGGGACTATGACCGAGGGGAGGTCTCCGTAGTGCAACGCCTCCAGAAGGACCTGGATGACGTGATGACGGAGATTCGCAAGGTCCCCGGAGTCACGGCGGCGGGTATCGTCCGTCGGGATGGAATCGTGATAAATGACCTGCTGCCTCAATCTGTGGATGCTCGGAAGGTGGGAGCCATGGCTGCCACCATTGTCGGCACCGCCGAGATGGTCGTCCAAGAGCTGAGCCAGGGCACCTTCCAGCAGTCCATTATCGAATCTGATAATGGGAAGATAATCTCCATAGGGGCCGGAGACGAGGCGATCCTGGTAGCGCTCGTCAAACCCGGAGCTAACCTGGGGTTGGCGCTCATGACCATGGAGAAGCAGGCTTCGAGGGTGGGTGATTTCCTTGCAACCCCCTGAGAGGGGCGAGGGGAAGGACAAACTCGAGCCCATAAAGGTCCTAGTCGTGGGTCCCTATGGCGCCGGGAAGTCCAGCCTCGTGAGGGCCTTGGCAAGGGACGCCATCTCCGTAGAAACCTTCGGGTCTAGCGTCTCCCTGGACTTCGGTTCAATGGTGCTGGGGCGACACGAAGTCAACATCTTCGGTACACCCGGGAAGAAGGACTTCCTCTTCATGCAGCAGGTCCTGGGTGTTGGGGCAGGCCTTTGCATCCTGGTGGTGGACGCCCAGAATACCGACGACGTCGAGGAGGCTAGAGACATCTACGAAAGCCTGAAGGAAGTCGACGTCCCGATCATAGTGGTCGCCAATAAGCAGGACCTGGATGGAGCCATCGAGCCCGTCCTCCTCAGGCGGCTGCTGAGTCTTGGAGAGGAGCGGATCGTAGGAACATCGGCCCTCGAAGGGGAGGGCCTTGAGGATCTTGTTGAGGCTATCGAGGAAGCGTTGAAGGAGCGTGATTCTACATGAGGGCGGTGAGAGAGAAGCCAAGGGCACCTAAGGGCAAGGCCCAGACGGAAGAACCGATAAAGACCTACGTCGATGGATTCGACGAGATACTTGGAGGGGGCATCCCCAAGGGGCATGTGGTCCTGGTGAGCGGCCTCCCCGGGACGATGAAGTCTTCCCTCGTGTACAGCTTTCTGTATTACAACTCGCTGCATGAGGGCCGGAACTCCCTATACATGACCCTCGAGCAGGGGCGTAAGAGCCTCGAACATCAGATGGACAGAATGGGGTTCAACGTAAAGGAGGTCGCAGGCAAGCTTCACATTCTTGACGTGGCGACTCTCCAGAGGCGGATGCAAGAGAAGGAGGACGCTCCTTGGATCGACTTCTTGCAGAGGGCCATTGAGTTCCGAAAGGAGCTGGGTGTTGTGGACCTCATAGCAATAGACTCCCTGGAGGCCCTTGAGGTCCTAGCCCTGTTCAAGGACAGGCGCAGAGACCTGTTCAAGCTCTTTGACTGGTTCCGTGGACAGGAGGCGACGTCCTTCCTCATAACCGAGGCGCCGCCAGAGCCCTCGCTCTCCCTCCTCCTTCACTCCCGCGGCGGTGAGGCCGACTACCTGGCGGACGGCATAATCCACGTGAAGATGCACCAGGTTAACGATGTGGACGTTCAGCGGAGGATTCGAGCGGTGAAGATGAGGGCCGCCAACCACAAGACCGGGTTCTACGCCCTGGTCTTTGAGGATGGGGAGTTCAGTGTGACACGGGCCATGAGCGGTCCCTTATAGCGGGTTGAGAGATGCCAAGAACGGGCAAGAGAAGTAAGACAGACGGCGCCCTGCATTGGATCGATGCCCAGCTGAAGGAAAAGCCGAAGGATCCGGGGCTATGGTACGGCAAGGGGGCCCTTTTGGCAAAAGAGGGGGACATAGTGAAGGCCCTGGAGGCCTTGGACAAGGCCCTTTCCTTCGACCCAGGCCACGTGAAGGCGCTTGAGGCAAAGGGGAAGGCCCTCTTCAAGCTGGAACGTTACAGCGAAGCCTACGATGTCTTTCTCAAGCTCACGAAGAAGGTGCGGAGAGATGAGGAGTTCTGGTATCTCTGCGGGGAATCGCTCCTCAAGCTCGGGAAGAAAGAGAAGGCGATATCCTACTACGACAAAGCGATCGAGATAAACCCGATCCATACCGACGCCCTCTATGGGCGGGCCGCTGCCCTCAAAGGGATGTTGGAGGAACCGTCTTCCCTGGACAGTCCTCCAACGGAGAAGGCCGAGGCGCCCGTCATCTCAAAATCTGGAACCTTGGAACCGGTTGAGGTCCCTACTGAGTACGCCGAAGCCGTTTCTAGGGCCAAAACGGCGCTCTACAACGAGGAGTATGAAGAGGCCCTACGGCTTTTCGAAATGGTGCTGGAGATCGACGATACCGACCCAGCAATCTGGGAGGCCAAGGGCAGGGTCCTCTCTCACCTCTCGAGGTTCACTGAGGCAGTGGACTGTTACGAGAAGGCGACGGGCAGGAAACCCGATGACCTGGGGGCACGGGCTGAATCTGCAGAGACTCCAGCCGGGACTAAGGTCCGCCCCGAAGGAGAGTCACGTCAGGCAGATGGCAATGTCCCCAAACGAGTCACCGAACTCCCTTCGATTCCAACTCACATAAGCGTGCTCGATACGAGCCTTGAGGGGGGTGTGACCCCGGGCTCGATAGTCCTGGTCACGGGGATGCCCGGGACCTTCAAGACGAGCCTGTGTTTCTGGATTCTCTATCAGCATTGCGTGAGCGAGGGGACGAAAGGTCTATTCATAACCTTGGAGCAATCGAAAAGGAGCCTCCTCAAGCACGTGAGATCGATGGGGCTAAATCCGGCCGTCACGGTCGGTAACCTGCAGATCCTGGACCTAACACGATTCCGAAGGGAGCTGGAATCAGAGAGCTTGGAGCCAGACTGGCTTGATCTCATCAAAGAGAGGGTCCTGGAGCTTCGTCGGGGTGGAGTCCAGGTTCTCGCCCTAGACTCCCTAGAGGCCCTTGAGTCTCTCGTGGGCTTTGAGGATCGAAGAGGAGAGCTCCATCGCCTCTTCGAGTTCCTTCGATCCCTCTACGTCACCTCGTTCCTAACCGCTGAGAGGTACGAGCTAGACTATGAGGGGCAGCTCGTCAAGGTCTACGACGTTCCGGAGTACCTATCCGACGGCGTCCTTGAACTCACCTGGCGCAAGCGGGACGGCGGAGACCTCCAGAGGGCCCTAAGGGTGGTGAAGATGAGAGATCGCAAGCACTCCACTTCTCTCTACTTCCTGTACTGGGACGACGGCTTCAAGCTAGCTCAGGCCCTGACAGCTCCTCCTCTTTGAGGATGAAATCGTGGATCTGGTCCTTGGCCTCCTCACGTCTTTCCTGATGTCTTTCGAGGAACGAGACGACGCGATCTGCTAGCTCGGCCTTGCAGTCTCCACAGAGCCTTTCCCCGCTTCTGCACGTGCGGTCCACTTCCTTCAGGTGGTCCTCATCCCAGTCGAAGAAGTACGCGTAGTAGTGGAAGACGGGGCAGATGTCCGGCTTTCCGCCGTACTTGCGATGCTCCTCAACCGTCGCGCCTCCGCC
>JABAOH010017313.1_pt1 | contig 14402 bp, 18 predicted proteins | sample 7062181 | NCBI WGS metagenome assembly JABAOH01 (sample SAMN14538630, study PRJNA623070) | marine sediment metagenome | biome: marine biome [ENVO:00000428]; feature: marine pelagic biome [ENVO:01000023]; material: deep marine sediment [ENVO:00002113]; isolation source: pool of 5 deep marine... | reverse complement strand
GTCGCTATCTTTTCAGAAAACGGGGCTGGGTCTTCACCAATCCCATCTACGTCAGAGCGCCCAACTCCTCGTAGATGGGCGGTCAATAGGTATGGCCGCCTCGCCTATCCTGCACCGAACGTAGGCCACTCTCTGGCCGTCCTCCATCGCCAGCGTCACCCTCACGTCCAGGTCATCAATGATTTTGCGCCTTCTCTCAAAGTCGCCGAATTGTCTCGCGGCCAGGTCCAGCATTGTCTGGATGGCAAACTCCTCGAAGTCCTGGATTTGCTCATCGGTTAGTGTAATCGCTTCCAGCTGTGTTGTCAAGTCGGCCCGCTCTTTCTCTAACGCTGCTATGGTAGCCTCCAGCCTGGCTTTGCGGTCGGTCAGCATCTCTTTGGTAAAGGCGCCGTTAGAGAGATAGAGGTCAAGCAGCTTTTCCAATTGCCGCCGGTTATCGGCCAGAAGGTCATCTATCACAGCCAGCCTGGCCCGCAGAGGCTTGGTGGCTTCTTCTGCTTTAGCCCGTTCTTCCTCCAGCTTTTTCCGTAACGTCTCAGGTTCTAGCAACAGGCCGTGAACCCACTCCCACACAGCAGCATCTACCTTGTCCACTCTGAAATAGCGGTTGTCGCAAGCTCTTTTGGCGGCAAGTTCACCTTGAGAGGCGGGACAGTAATAATAATGCCTGTCCCTATTACCGGCATTGCCAATCATTTTGGCTCCACACTGTCCACAGACTACACGCCTCCCTACCAAATACTCGTGCTTGGTGTTGCGCTTTGCCATTTCTTTATTCCTCCTTTTTCTCTCCTGAACTTTCTCCCAAACCCCACGCGAAATGATAGCAGGTATTTCCACAGGCAACCATTGCTCACGCGGGTTTAGTTTCCTGCCATGCACCCGTTTGCCGCAATGCCACACCCCTGTATATGTCTCATTTGCCAAGACTTTTCTGACCGTGCCCTCGTGCCACTCCCCCCGCCCCTGGGTTTTCTTGTAAGCCTGTTTTGGTCGTGTGTCCGCATAGGTCAGCACCTCCATTTCGGTTAGCCTGCGGGCAATGGCCTTGGCACTTAACTTTTCACCTTGCTCGTCGCCACAAACATACCAGGTGAAGATCAATCTGACCACTCTGGCCTCTTCCTCACAAGCGACCAGCATCCCATCTTCCAGGTAATAGCCATAAGGCGGTCTGTTGCCATGCAACATGACCTTGCCGTTTTTGACCACGTTCCGCCTGCCCCTGGTCATCCTCTGGTTAATCTTCTCTTTCTCAAACTCTGCAATGACGGCCCGGATATGCTTGTTAAGCCTTCCCTCTGGTGTATCATCGTACTCAGCAAGGATGTATTCAACATCCACACCATACCGCTTAAACTCGCCCTCGATCACTAACTGCTTTGCCAGGCTTCGGGCGAAACGGTCAAGCTCTCTCGTTACAAGTACATCGCACCCACCCTGTTTAGCCAAGTCCAATGCTTCATTGAGTGCTGGCAGATTCCAACTTGCACCACTAGCCCCCCGGTCATCTTCGGCTAATTCCTTGATGATATGATAGCCCTTCTCCTGACAGTAAGCCCGCCCGTCCTCGACCTGGCCTTGCAGGTTTCGGCTTTCGTTCTTTCTGTCGTCGTAGCTCACCCGCGCATAAATCAACGCTCGTTTTGTCATTATCCTTAGCTCCTTTCTGACTAAACCAGTCAAGCTTGACGCCGCTTGCCCACTCAGGGATCCCCACCACCCCGCTGGATAGCGGGGCCACCCAGGCCTGGTGATGGGGACTGCCTGAAAGGGTAAGGCTTGCGTCTTTGTGGGCTTCGTGGTAGAATGGTGATGTAGCAGGGTGCCCAGCCTTGCTATACCGGAACGGCGACTGGCTCCGGCAAGGGTACGGTCGCCGTTTCCGTTTCCACCGGTTGCCACATCCTGGCCCCCGCCCACTCCTCGACGGCCTTTGCTGTCTCTTGCCCCAGGACTTCCGCCGTCTCTGCCTCAGAGAGTCCCAGGTAAGCGCATACGTCCGAGAGCATCAGTGTTGCCTCCGGCATTTCGGCCACCAGGTCAATCTGGCAGTCTTCAAGCTCCATCCTGAGAGCTTTCAAACTGACGATTACGCTCCTGCGGTCCATCGGTTTCACCTCCCTTCTATTCAGTTCACTTCCTCAAATTCGCCTTCGGTAAACTCTGTGAGTTTTGGCAACCAACCTTGTTGCTGATCAGGCAGCGGGAGCTTGGGCTGTTGCTCTCGCTCTTGCTCCTCTCGCCGCAACAACACCTTGACCAGGTCTGTTGCTGCTTTGATCTGGGCGATGTCCCGTTTGTCGTCTGACTCTTGCGAGCGTATCGCGAGCTCGGCGCCGGCCCGCAGCAAGAGCGCCGACCAGCCGCTGGCTGCGATGAAAGAGGCAAGGATGGCCACACCCACGAACATCACAAACGCTGCTTCCTTGTGACCGCTTAACCAGAGGCCCACATTTGCCAATGCGACGATGGCCGCCAAAATACCCAGGCACCCCAAGACTTTCTTCGGCTTCAGCATTATTCGCTCCTTTCTACCCCGCTTAAGCGGGGCTACCCCGCAATCAATGCCTGCGGGGCTACCACGCCCTGGCCAGCACATAACAGCGCCCAGGCCGGTATCTCACAAGTTGCACTTCCAAGGCACGCCCCAGGACGCGCCCCACAAATAGCCCGCCCAGATCGACCCGTAGCCTGGTCTCGTATTCTACAGCGCCACCACTCAGAATCATCAGTACCAGCACCAGAATTAGGGTCAACATGTCACTCCTCCTGGGACGGAACGGAACATTTATACATCGTTTTCGCCCTCGGAACCCAGAAAACGGTACTCGGATTCAATTTCGTTCCGTTCCGTCCCGGTTTCGACGTGGGCGTCGAGCCCCAAAAGCTCGCCCTCGAGATCCCTGGCATACGCGATCACCCGCCTGGCCTTGTCCCTGCGGATCGAGAATTGACGGTAGAACTCGTTGAGGCTGGCGTCGGGATAGACCAGGGCGAAGGCCAGGTGAGATGGCTCTACTGGATCGGGATGACGGCCTGCTTTGCCCTCGTTGTCGGCCTGGTCCAGAACGTGGTCCACGTCCTCGTATTGGGACAGGTCCAGGCTCCTCACACTCTCAGCACGTGGCAGCCTAGCGATGTCTTTCTCTGTGAGTAGGGCTACCGTCAGCCGCTTGACGTCAGGAATTGACAGCATATCACCCATACCGGTCAAGTGCTCCGCCCCGGTATCAGCAATACCACAGGCCACATGCGCTGCTGTTGCGCTGTCCATTTTCCCGACAACCCGACGAACAACGTTCCGTTTCAGGTCCGCCTTTCCGCCCATCATGGCCGCCGTTGGGTTCTGTATCCCCAGGATACAATGAACGTTGAATTCTCGGCCCGTCGCTGTTAGATCTTTAAGCAAGGCCCCAATCTCATCAGCCACAGGACAGATATCTTTGTCCAGCAACGCTTGTAGTTCATCAATCCCCACAAAGACATGAGGGAATTTCCTTCCAGACTCAGAGCGCCGATCAATTTCAGCACAGGCCCAAGAAAGCGCCCTTAGTGCCTCATTTTCATCGGTGATCACCGAGTGCCCCAAATGAGGGATACCCTCGAAACCCCTCCAGTTTACGCCGCGCTTCCTGGTATCAATCAGTACAAACTCTACCTGGTCGGGTTCATTCTGAATGGCCAGACGGTAGGTCAGCAGTTTCAAAAGGTTGGTTTTTCCGCTTCCGGTTGCGCCACAGCCTAAGATGTGTGGACTCATAGGATTGGCAAAGTCAACGAGCGCCGGTCTGTGCTCGTTGTCCAGTCCCACCGAGGCCAGCAACCCGCGCCGCCTGGGAAGGCTATTGACTGAGACATTGAACCAAAGCACCTGGGGCTTCGGGATCTCAAAAGCCAAGGTTCCCCTGTTGCCCCGTCCGATCCTGATGTGAGCGTTCTTGTCCAAGCCCGCCGCCATAGATAGCGCCTCACTCATACTGGCTATCTTCCGAGCATACCTGGGATTGATATTGACGGCCAGGGTCAGCACTCTTGGGCCGCTTGTGGCGTTTCGGATTCTCCAATGCACACCTGGCCTGATGTCTAGCTCTTGCATCAGGTAGGCTGCTATGGCTGTGGCAGTCTGTCGGTAAAACGTCTGGCTGTTCATAGGTCACCTCAGCACCTTGACGCGCCCGTTTTCTCGATTGATGCGGCCCGCCTCCTCCAGTTCATCAAGATAGGTGTAAATGGTCTGACGTGCCACACCGATAGCCCGCCCCGCCTCCGTTGGGCCAGCGTCGGGGTTGTCAGCATAGAACGTCACCAAAGCGTTAAGTCTGGCGTCTTTTTTCGCCTGACGGCCAGCTTGCAAAACGTCAAGATTTCCGTTAAAGTTCCCGTTACCTGACACATTCCCTGACGTTTCAGAGACAACCGCTTGACGTGCACTCTGACGCCTTACTTGACGTTTCCCTTTACGCTCCTGCCTGACAGTTTCAATTGCCCCCAGCCGTCGCCGATGGTCCCCACGTAGGGCCAGGACGGTTACACCGCAGAGGCTCAGCAGAGGGAATACCGCAGGGGAATAGACGGCCAGCACAGGGGCGATGTCCAGGGCCACCGTGAGCCTGACCGCCACCACCAGGTAGACGGCCACCAGGATAGCAGCCAGGGTGAAAGGAGCAGTAGGGTCGCTCTTGCGCTTTTCCTGGTTGTACTCCCTGAGTTCCAGCGCTGTCACTGTTGTCGCCAGACCCAGGCTCTCGATGATCACCGCCGCCACGAATCCCACTATGTTGGGCCAGTGTAGATGCTCTACTGTCGCCCGGCCCACGAGGTAGGCAGTGGGGATGGGGGCGGCCCAGGGCGCGACCTTTGCCACCATGTCAGTTGCCAGTGCTTCAGCCTGCCCTAATTGGTCTCTCAGGCTCTCCAACATCATTGTGCCCTTCCTCTCTTCTGAAAACGAAAGCGGCCAACCCTTCACCACTGACTACAGGGTTGGCCGCTTAGTTGACCATAAGCCAAGAATACACTATAATATTCTCAGCCTTGCCACTGCTTGCCCTTGGGTTGCCAGTGGTGAGGTTAGAGGCGTGTGGGTGCCTTCAACACCTTCACGCCTCGCTTAATTTGTTAGGATTCCTTCTCCTCAGACTTGGGCGGGTCTTCCTCTACCCACTTCTCTAGGAAGTCACGTACTACAGCAGACAGAGTAGTACCCTGAGCGATAGCCTTAGCTCGCGCTTTGCGCTTCAATTCAAGTGGTATTGATAAGGTCACCCTGTCTGGTCGCTGTGTCATGTTTACTCCTATGTGACTGTACGTACACCCTTATTATACACCCCTTTTCCCTCTTTGTCAATACCTCCCAGAAAATTTTAAGGTTTCTAGGGCGTGAAAATGCTATGAAGTTGGTAAGGTACTAAAGGGCTATTGAAAACTCAGGCCCAATGTGCTACAATGGTATTAGTGAGAAGTGCTGATGGTATTCCCCTTGTCTTGTAGGATCGTAGGGAGGGAAGTGTCATGAAAAGGGTACTCTTTCTATCGGCTCTGATCGTTTGCTGTTCTTGTGCTACTCCTACCCCAAAGATTTGGCAGCCCCCACCCACTTATACGCCAACGCCCTTATGTAGTCCTACTCCTACGCCGACACCGTCCTGTGGTGATGACCTGACCGTCTATCTGCGGGGCACAAACAACGCGGAAGGCTTTGCCGCGTTTAGCGGTGAGCACGTGGACGCTGGAAGCATCTACACCGAAGGTGGATATGTCTACGGCGAGGTAGCAGTGCGTATCGGGGATAAGGTGTTTCACTACTACGAGGAGCGAGCAGAAGAGGATCGGCAGGTTATAATAGCGGGCTCCCGTCGAGGGCTCGGTTCCTGCTGGATGGTTGTCAAGTTCTCCGACTCTCTATTAGCTGCAACGAAAGGCGTGCGACCGGGGTTCAACCGTTACGGTCAATTCTGGGCAGGCATACTGGACTGTAACAGTGCCACGGACGAACCCTATAAGATTGAGGTGAAGTTATATCAACAGGAAGATAAAGGTGAAGAGATACGAAAGCACACCGAAATCAGTTTCTTTGTGGTTGACGATCCCCTTTGTGGCGGTAGCCTCTAGCCGTCCTAATCCCAGGCCAGCCTTGCTTTTCGCCCACCGCCCCCCTTCACCCCTTTGTGAAGGGGCTTTCTTTTTCCGCGTGAAGGTGCTATGAAGTTGGTAAGGTTCTAATCAGGGAGCCGTGGAGACAAAGTTCTAGCGAAAATCTAACCATTTTCTAACCCCAGGCTAACTTGGATGTGCTATAGTAGTAGGGAAAAGTGCTGATGGAAAATGGCGGTGGCATGATGGGCACAAATGCTTTGCTCAAACGAGGCATCGCAGCACTCAAAGCCGGACAGAAGGCAGAAGCGCGTCGTTTGCTGGCGCAAATTGTCCAGCAAGATAAGGACAACGAGACTGCTTGGTTATGGCTCAGCGGGGCGGTGGACACCGACCGTGAGCGTATACATTGCCTGCGCGAGACCTTACGTATTAACCCCAACAACCAACATGCGCAACGCGGCCTGGAAACGTTGGAAAGCAAAATGCCCATCTCCCGTCCCGTAAAGCTGATCCAAGTTGATACCAAGCGATGTCCATATTGCGCCGAAACTATCCAGGCCGGAGCTATTGTTTGCCGCTTTTGTGGTAGGGACTTAAGAATAGGTCAACCGCCACAACAATTACAGGCACAATCGCAGCAACCGAAGACTGCTGTGCAACAAGCGGCTCCACCTCGAAAGAAACGCAATCCTATTATAACCTGTCTGGCGGCACTGGGACTTGTCGCTGTTATCTTTATATGCCTCGGCTCATTGATTTCAACATCATCTACAACTTCGCGTACGACTACTACGCCTAGGCCAACATCGCCACCCTTCACGCCGACGCCTGATCTGGGCGACAAGTACATGGCCGCGACGTATTGTGAAGATGCTATACGGGAGCAATTGTTGGTGCCTAAGTCGGCCGAGTTTGATCTTGGTGCAGAAGAGAGGTGGTACGAGGAAGGCTTTTGGCACATTTTGGGGAAAGTGGAAGCCCAGAATGCCTTTGGCGTCATGCTGTCCTCTCCGTATTACTGCAAGGTGCAGTATCAGGCCGGACGTTACACCGTCCTGGTGGCAGATTTGTTTTAGGGTAGAAGATGGATTCGCATTTGAATAGTCTTGTTGCCAAAGCCATAGCTGCTGGTTGCATTACATCGACGTAGAGGTCTAATGGCTTCATGCTTCTACAGCCCTTTTGGCGTTGTGGTCCTTTACCGCGCACCGGCCAACCGTCCTTCCTCGGCATCCCTGATCAGCGCCTTGAGAACGTGCACGTGGCTGCACCAATGGCCCCTTTTCCCTTTTCGATCCCAAATTTTGTTGATCGTGTCCGGCTGCAGCTGGCCACGCAAGACAGCTTTCTCGGCCAGACTCCAGAACTTGCGCATACATTTCTGTGACTTGTTCATATCCTAACTCCTGTCTGATCTCTTCTTTGATGACCTCGGCCCGGGCCCACCAAAAGTTGGCGTGACTGTAGTCTTGCTCATGGACCTCCCGCCAGTGGTTGGGCCAGCCCGACACGTCCGGTGATCGGGCGAAGTAGCGACTGTTGGCCAGGTAGCACTTATATTCTGCGATCAGGTAACTCAGATTCATCTTACTTTCACCCCATAAAGTCTAGCAAGGCCACATTTAGAGCATGTACCCCTGTAGACAACCTCACCCTCGATAACAACCTCTTTTACGCCGTCTACCAACTCCACCTTACCCTGGCATCGGCAAAGCTCAAAACCACACTGTGAAACCTCAACGTAGGTGGTGATGTCGTACATATCCTCCTGCTTTGGCTTCGGCAAAACCGGTTCCTGCCAGAGGTCGTCAAACAGCTTGTTCACCCGCCATGTTGGGGTTGCGTTCCGCCTCCCACCCATCCTTGTGCTGAATGAAGCGAGCAAAGGTTTCCTGTACGGACCTCTTCGGATAATCTGCACACTCCGCTATTAACTCCTTGGCGTGTTTGAGAGCAGCTTTCTCACGCTGCCCGGTGAAGGTCTTCGGATGCCCAGCCTCCGTCATCATCCTCTCAAACAGCCTCACCGCATCCCAGGGCTTCATCGCCGATGGCTCCATCACAACCCCTGGTGTTATGTTAACTTCGGGGAATTTATTCTCCACTCCGACTGTGTCCACTGCGCCAACACCGGTTGGCTCCCCCTGGTTGCCAGAAGTCTCTCTGTCATGTGTAGATCCTGCCGAGGCGTTAGCCTCGGAAGAGTATTGAGAAGAGTGTTGAGAGAAGTATTGAGAAGAGTCTTGAAGGGTGGTAGGAGATGGTACAACTTGCTCATCTGGTGGTACAACTTGTTCATCTGGTGGTATAACTTGTTCATCTGGTGGTATATTCTCCGGCGATACAACTTGTTCATCTGGTGGTATGGTCCAACTCAGAGACGCACCGTCATCTGGTGCACTGGGCCTGGGGTAAATGATGCGCTTTGGCACGTGTTTCCGTTCCGGTATCTCCGGCAGCCTGTAGACGGTTGTTTTTTTGCGCGGAACATGGGATGTTACTATCTCGACCAGCCCCAGATCGATCAGTGTAGCTAGATGCTTCTGGACCGTGCTCTTACCCATGCCTGCCAGCTCCGCAATATCGTCGAGGGTCTTCTTTTGTATCTCTTGCGTTTCATTGTCTGCGCACCTGGCCATTACACAATAGATGGCAATTCCGTTAGGGCCGATCTCTGGTGCGTATTGGTCCAGCAGCCTATTGTGAACTCGAAACCAGCCTCCGTCCTTGAAGTTACGCTTCATACTAACCTCCTAGTAATATTTGACTGGAGGCTCAACTTGTGGTACACTTATGACAGTTGAGCCCACGGCTTAACTAACCATCTGACGAGCCCCTCGCGGGCCGCCGATGGCGTCATGAAACGGTATAGTCCCAATACCCAAACCTGAGCCGCCTCGCCGAGGGCGGCTCTTGCTTTATTCTGCACCGGTCACCTCTTTTGCGTGTGCCTGACGGAGCAGATCTCTGAGAACAGCCGTCATAGTGTTCTCCCTCGCCTCTGCCAGCTCGACCAGGCGCTTGTGGTCTCGCTTTGTCAGCCACAGCGGGAATGGCGCCCGCCCTTCTCTTCTTTTCGATTTTGCCTTTTCCATCTGCCTGCACCTCCTGTAACTAAAATAAAAGAGACATCAAAATGAAGCGGTGACCAGCCGCCGACCTGCCTCCATTTTTTTGCCTCCTTTAGGTGCGCGGGGTGTGTGGTTGTTGTAGTATAGTTTATAATATTCTGGAGTGCTTGTCAAGGGGGTGATGGATGGAAAGTTAAGAAAAATTTATGGTGCATAAATTTTTAAGTTTTATGTAAGACTGACGCCCCCCCGTTAGTTAAGAAAAATCAGATGCCAGATGATTTTTCTTAAGTAAGAATGTATATCCACGATGTCCTATGATATTTTACAATAGCCCCCGTTCGCTGAAAGCCAAAGAGGAAGCGTGCCAAGGGTGATCCCCGGTTCCGCCTCCTCTTAGCTATGCGCCTAGGACCTGTTCAGGTACTCGTCCAGACTGATCCTCTGCCAGCCCGTCTCCGAAACTTCCAGGATGCTGTGGCAATCTCCATCCACGACGTGGAGGATATGCCTGTTGGAGCCGTCAAGAAGCTGGTAGAGGGCCATGTCTTTCCCCCTGCGCTCCACCAGCCATGCCACTACCGCTACGATCCCTACAATCGCCGCAACAGCTGATGCGAGTACACAAAATCCAACAAAAACCCGGCAAAGAAAACCAATCATCACTCCTCCCTTCGTATAGCAATAACTCTTCGCATAGTACACATTTCAGCCCTGGCCTATAAGAGCACGTCCTACATGACACTCCTGGCTCCTAGATTAGAGACCCGCTTAAGTGGGAGACGGGAACTTTGGAAAAACCGGATTCTTGTGAGGCGAAACGCCTTTACCTCTGGCCCTGTAATTTTTTTCCGGTCCTGAGCCTCCCAGAAGCCCCCAGAGCGATCGCCGAAGGAAATGGGGATTATAGGAAGCTATTCTGAGCCCTTTTTGAGCCCCTTCTAGCCCTTGGAGACGGGCCTGGGAGGTTCGTTTTTTCGGGAGACGGCGCACAGTTCCCGCTTTTCCTGTCAGACTCGTATAGCCTTATGTCTGGTGGGGCTACGGCATAGGGCCAAAGCCTCGTCGTTCAGTCGTGCAATGAGGGCTTTTGTCTCCAGCCACGTTCGACCACTGACAGGACACCTTAATTCGTCGTCGGCACCCCACTTCTGTTGCAAGTACTCGGAAGTGATGCCCATGATCTCGGCCGCTTCATCCCAGCGCCAGAGTTTAGCGAGGCGTCGGGCCGTCTTGTAAGTCTTGGTCTTTGGATCCCATGGACTGTACTTGTCAGGCATCGCAGGTTAAGAAAAATAGGCTCTTCGTGGAATAGTGGGCTAGCCCGACGGGCCATGTTCTGCCAGGCAGGACTTGCAAGCGAAAGTTGTCGAAGTTCCGAAAACCGCATGCCCGGCGGATGATGGCCCGAATGGCCCGATTCATTCCTTCCACGAAACCGTTGGTAACCCGCTGGATAAAGTAGTTCAGAATCTCCTCCCACCAGTTCAACAGGGTGGTAACGAACTTTAATAGATACTTGTCCCCTGTGCGCTGCGCCTTGTAGATCCAGCCCCGCAAGAAGCGTGCGGCTCGGTCACGGTCCCGGACCTTCTCAAAGATGAGGCGGAACTCCTCCTTCAGCAAGTAGAGGGGCTGTAGCTCAGGACAAGCGGCCAGCACTTCGGCCAACTTAAGCGCTTCCTTCTCAGTTAGTTCGTCCCGATTCTTGACCAGGATCCAGCGGCTGCCCTTGAGCACCTCTCGTGTGGCTTCGTCAGCACGGGCCTGAATAGCCCGCCGCATCTGCGTTAGGCGCTCGTTCAACTGGCGCATGACGTGGAATCGGTCAGCGACGATAATAGCATGGGGTAGTTTAGCCTTCACTGCCAGGTAGAAGGGTTCCCACATGTCCATGGAGACTACCCAGATAGCTTGGCGCTCCTGGGGCGAAAGCTGATCGAACCACCTCTCTAACGTTTCCTTGCGCCGGTCGTCCAATACGGCGATGACACAGTGCCGTTCCAGGTCAGACAAGATCAGTGCGAACTGTTGGTGGTGCTTCTTCAGCGCGATTTCGTCTATGCCCAAGACGCGCACCAGCGGCCTGACCTGCGCACAGGTGGCCTTCTTGGCCCAGCGCTTCAAGATGTCCGTGACGGTGGACTGATCCAGCCATTCCTGTTCCGCTACCTCCTTGCGGCTGGTGCTCAGGCAACGCCGGTAGATATGCCACTCGAAGCGGCGTGTTTGACGCCGACGGTGGTCTATGCTGGGCAATTCCTCGGTGAAGGGACGCCCGCACTGCTCACAGTCAAAGCGCCGACTGGTAAAGTGCACAAAGGTCCGCCTGCCCATGAGGTCCAGGTCACGGACACAACGCTCTTTGTATTCATGTCCCTTGGTCGAGGGGGATTTGCACCGTGGACAGAGGGCCACCTCGTAGCAATGCTCACAGTAGAGATGGGCGATGCGAATCTCGCCCTGCTCCTCCAAGGTATAGCCGAGTACACGGAATTCGGGCAAATCTAAGAACTGACTGAGAGTTACTTCTGTGACGGTCTGAATGGCTTGGTCAGCCAGACGTTTGACCGCACGGGCTGCGTCTCGTACCGACTTGACAGGTGCGGGCAACAGTGGTACACTTGGCATAGTTGGGCCTCCTGTGGTGTATGATTGGGCTCTTCGTGTGTCAAGTTTACACCAAGGTGGCCCATTTTGGCTAATTCAGCCCACTATTCCATGAAGACCCTCACATCATGGTGGAACTCTTGCGCCAGTTAGATATCATCACTTTCCGGGTGTTGGCTTTCGACTCCATGCTGGTGGAGACCTGGGCCACCTTCTACGGTTGCGAGAACGCCGGTCAAGCCGGGCATGGATGCCAGCAGTGCCTCCTCTTCAGCCAATGTGAACGGGTGCCCTATGACCTGGAAGGAGGTGTGGGCCATCGTCGCAGCAAGGAAGACCCCAACCAGGTCGAGGCGCTCTACAGCTACAAGGTGCACAGCGGCGTCTCCTTCGAGGTGAAACTGGGCATGGAGTTCCCCGTGGTTCTCCTGGTCACCCCCGGCCAAGTCTATGACGGGCACTTCTTCGAAGCCCTTCTGGAGCAGATAGAAGGCTATCACAGCCAGGTGAAGGCCGTCTTCCACATCGCCGATGCCCACTACGATGACTTCAAGAACTACATCGCCGCCCGCAGACGGGGAGCCAGGCCGATCTTCCACTACAACAAGCGCAAGGAGAAGACCGACCAGGAGCGTTTGGAAGAACGGGGCTACAATGAGGTTGGCTGGCCCTTTGCCCCCTGTGGGATCGTGATGCACCCCAATGGCTACGATGAGGAGGGCAAGCGCCTGAAGTTCATCTGCCGCAAGGAGTGCCCTGAAGGCTATGAAGACTGTCCCTTCCGCGCCAATACCGTAGGCTGCGTGAAGAATGTGCCGGTGACCGAGGACTCCCGCCTGGTGTTGGAAATCCCACGGGGCACGCGACGTTACAAGATCATCTTTGCCCTGCGCTCCTCGGTGGAACGCAACAATGACTACTTTGCCGACAACGGGCTCTCACGGCCTAAGTATCATGGGCTGCATAACATGCAACTGAACGCTTTCTTGACCGGCATCGCCACCCTCTTGCGCAAGCTCTATGATCTCATCGAAGAGGCAAGCCAACAAGAAGCTGAGCCGGAGCGGTATCCGACTTTGGACCTGTGGAACTTGCCCTTGGAGAAGGCCATCCGCGAGCGGTGGAAGCACTTTCACGAGGAGGATGAACTGTTGGCCTTCCCCGACGGCTGAAGGAGCAGCCATCCAACACTGGATAGCCCGGCAGTGGACCTCGTGAGTGCCAGCTTGCCAACGGAAAGGGCGAGGTGCGCCTATCTCTAGGCTCTCTGCTGGCTTCTGCCCTGAATGCGCTTTATTGCTGCCACGCTCATGGTATATCGGGCCGGGCAACCCGCCATTCTTTATTTGGTAAGGAGCCAATGAGCCTGCTACATCCGTCCGGCCCCCTCTTGCGGATGGCGCCAAGGGGGTTCTGTTAGATACTCATACAGAAAGTATAGTCAGAAAGAGGGAAATGACGAAATGCCAGAAGGGTCTTACAGGAGAGGCCTTGCGGGGGAATGCCTGCGCGAAGCGCTTAGTTCAAGAGGGCTTAGACGAAAGACAGTTTAGCAGCAATGCCATTTAGTTAAGCAACCGCCTAGACCTCCGAGGTCTTGTGTGGCCCTTGCACGACAGAACTTTACAGCAAATACAGCGTACTTTGCGCCTGTGAGGCTCTGACCGGAGACCTCGGAGGTCTTAACTTAACAGCATTGAGTTTAGCAGAGATTTGGTGAAGGTGTCAAGGGGGTTGTGTCGTGCTCTCTGGACCAAAAACGGGAATTGAGGTATAATAGGGCTGCCTCAGATAGCCTTTCTAATCTTCGTTGGCGTCCTGCGGGAAAGTTGCCTTTATTTCTCTTTTTAGAGTGATAAACGCGGGGCATGCTACCTATCAACCTTGTTCAGTTAGTCATACAGCTACTTGTCTGTGATACTGGAGAAAACCATGGGACGACAAGAGATCGTGCACCGACTACAAGAGAGTGCCAGAGTCCGCAAGATGATGAGCGAGACCCTGGTAGATGATATTACACGTGTTGCGGACATCATTGCACAAGCAATCAAATCGGAGACTCATCAGGTGCTTCTATTTGGTGTGGGAGGCAGCGTCGCCATTTGCGAACAGATTTCCCAAGATTTGAAGGGCTTCTATAGAGCCTCAAGTGGAACCATATTGGTCTACCCACTAACTACTGAGACTGGCCTTCTAACCCAGATTCTCAACGATCACTCGGCTGAGGAAATCTTTTCGTGGCAGATAGAAACATCAGGCAAGAAAGGGGATATCGCTATCGCCATAAGCACAAGTGGAGATTCGCCAAGCGTAATACGAGCTGCAAGGGTGTCCAGAGACTTTGGCTTAACGGTGATAGCATTAACTGGAAAGACCGGCGGCAAACTTGCTGAGTACTCGCAGGAGAATACCATAAAAGTACCCTCTCTCGATACGGTGCATATCGAGGACGCATTTCTTACAATAGGACACATAATATGCCAAGAAATTCGAGATAGGCTGTCGCAGAGATAGGTATACAGCCAGTGCTTGATAGAAGACTTGTGAGACCGCCGCTGCAGGCCTTTCCGAGCCAGCGAGATCCCACATACGATACAGAGACATATTCCTTTTTGGCTG
>JABAOH010013235.1_pt1 | contig 14404 bp, 13 predicted proteins | sample 7062181 | NCBI WGS metagenome assembly JABAOH01 (sample SAMN14538630, study PRJNA623070) | marine sediment metagenome | biome: marine biome [ENVO:00000428]; feature: marine pelagic biome [ENVO:01000023]; material: deep marine sediment [ENVO:00002113]; isolation source: pool of 5 deep marine... | reverse complement strand
CTATTTAATTTGTCGAGACGCTGTGAAATCGCAGCGGGGTTGATTAAACCTTCCAGCAGTAATTGCTTTGTGCCGAGCTTTTGTTTTAACTGGCTTTGTTCACCCCTGTATTTGCAAAGCTCATAGAAAATGCGGTCGTTGGCGCTGCGCAGATAAACAGCAAGAATCAAAATAACCGTAAAATAAAAAACAACAAAAACAAAACGAAATCGGAAACTCATAATCTATTATTGAACTTCCCATAATTAAAGGACCCCAAACGCAATAAAATGCGTTTGGGGTCCCATTTGTAATCATCTGCTATTGAGCCGGTATTATCAAACGCATCCCGACGGTAAGAGTGTCCTCGTCATCTAAAATATTAGCGTTTAGTTTGCTTATCTCTTTGTAACGACTTCCGTCTCCAAGCCGCTCGGCGGCAATTTGCCATAAGCTGTCGCCTTCCCGTACAACGTATTGCCTGCTCTGCTTTGCTTCGCCTGCCTTAGGCCGGTTAGCCGAAAGCCATCTCTTACCGATAGATTCGACCTTCTCAAATACTGTCCCGGAAATTACACTCCCTATTTTATCTTTATCCGTCGTTGAAGTCGGCAGCGGCGGTATAGTAAGCTCCTGCCCGACATAAATTTCATCAGGCGATTCCAGCCGCTCGCGATTGGCCCGGAATATCCGCATGACGTTCATCTTTTTGTTACCCTCCTCGGCACCATAGAACTTTTGGGCTATAACAGCCAGATTATCACCTTCGGTAACAACATAGGTTTTTGGCCAAGCCGGCTTCACAGATTCGGGTTTCCTGGTTTTGGTTTTATCATCAGCAGTTGGCGCCGGGGCGACGTGCCCGACAGTTTTCATAATCGAGTCATCTTTTTTCAGAGCCGAAGGTCTTGCCGGCAGCGGCATTTCGAAGCGAATATCCTCCTTGTCCTCCGAGGCCCTCTGGACCTCATCGACAAATTCTTTTTTAGCCTGCATTGTCCAATTGATAACTTCCTGGGCCTTGCGTTCCCTATCCGCAATACCCGGTGAGTCATCCTGCCGACTGACAAAGGTGGTGGTCAGATCATTACTGCTTGTGTCGCTGTGAAAGCGTGGTAGGCCGTTAATGATAAATGCGATTATGAAGATAAAGACCAACCCTAACAGCAATCCAATCTTAGCATCTGAGGTCATCGCGAAACTCCATTTTTCACTTTTTGTTTATCGTTTTTGTGCAATCCTCAATTTTGCGCTTCTCGCTCGCCGGTTTTCAGCAATTTCCTCCCGCGTCGGCACAATTGGTTTCTTCGTGATGATTCTGTAAATATTCTCCTTTTCGTTTTTCCTATAATCGCTTTTAACCAATCTGTCTTCCAGGCTGTGAAAACTAATGATTGCTATGTAGCCGCTTTTGTTCAGCAGTTCCGGCGCTGAAGCGAGCAGTTTTTCCAAGTTCTCCAGCTCGTTATTGACCGCAATCCTCAGTGCTTGAAAAGTCCTGGTTGCCGGGTGTATCTTACTTTTTCGGTTTCGTCCGGTCTTGCCCATTGCCTTGCAGATTATCTCTGCCAGTTGGCCGGTTGTGGTTATCGGTTCACTTCCACGATGCCGCACAATAAACCGGGCAATCCGTCGTGAGGCTCTCTCCTGGCCGAACTTGTAAATCAAATCAGCCAGGCATTTCTCGCCTGCGTTATTAACTATATCGGCAGCAGTGGTCTTTAATCTTTCGTCAATTCTCATGTCGAGCGGCATATTTGTCTGGAAACTAAGTCCAAACCTGACGTCCGCTAATTGTGCCGAACAGAGGCCCAAATCCGCCAATATAAAGTCAACTTTATCGATACCTTGCTTGTGGACCTCCTCGCTGATTTGAGAAAAATTGCAGTGTTGCAGGATAACTTTGCAGGCGAGCTCTTTTAATTTAAATTGGGCCCTTCGGATAGAGTTCTTATCAACATCCAGACCGACGATGACTCCCTCAGGGCCCAAGGTTTTTCCGAACAGAAGACTATGACCTCCTTGTCCTATGGTCGCATCGACCATTACCGCATCCGTCGGTAAGTTTATCTGTTCGGCTAAGGTCTTCGCAAGAACGGGAATATGCTCTACTGTCGAACCATTCGTTTCCATGATAGCGGATAGTGTCTATTGATACCTGTGTTATTAAAGAAACAAATCGTGATTTGAGTTTTCTGTCCATAGTAGAGGGTTAGCCATCCCATATTTAGGTTATTTGGCTAAAATCTTTGCACTATACGCTATAACTATCTGCCATCTTTGTTATCTCACAGCCACCTTGTTTTTCTGGCTTTGAAGTTTCTTAACGGCAGGTGAAAATGTAATCTTGGAAAAGGACTTGTTGGTTTTTTTCAACCGTTCCAGCCTTTCGGTAAGAATTGCCAGCGATGCCAAGGTTTGTTCGTCAACATCCCTTTCACGAGCGAGACTTTTGGCTACAATTCGATAATGGTTCGAACCTGTCTCAATCATTCTGCCTCCACTGTAAAAGTTAAAGTTCTTCGTTCTGCTTCTGCAAGACAACCTGCCGTGCCTGCGACATCTGTTTTTGATACTGAGCCATGTGGTCTGAAAGATATTGTTCCCAGTTTTCGCGATTCCACAGCTCGATATGGTCTCTGACGCCGATAAGCGTAATATGGTCTTTCAATCCCGCTCTTTTTCGCAGCCTTTCATTCAGGAGCAATCGGCCCTGACCGTCCAGCTCCACCTTGCCGGCCAAGGCAAAGCTTATTCGCTCGAACGCTACGGCCTCGTCGGGTGCCGTAGTCTGGGGCGCAACGGCAACGGCTATTTGCTCGAAATACTTTTCGGGATACAAACAAAGTATGCCGTTGGCACCAAGGACGAGATAGAAATTGCTGCCGTGCTCATCAGCGTCAATCTGGCTTCTTAGTTTATTTGAAATGAGCACTCTGTTCTTATTATCCACAACGTGCTGATATTCGCCTGTTAACAAAAGCATGGCATTCATCCCACTTGACCAATCAAATGTGGGAAATTATACCACTTTTTACCACTAAGTCAACAACAAAACTACTTTTTTGAGAATTTTAACAAAATTTTATTATAGGACTTGCTTAAAATGATCTAATTGGAGCAGATAGAAGTGCTTACGAAAATACCATCCTCTTTCTCAGCCGGCCATATTTCTATTGGTCTCGAGCAGTTTTGCAGTTACCTATGAGTTTTAATCTTTAGCCCCCGAAGTTTATTGGTAGGTTTTCCTACCTACTTACCGCTGCTGGTGAGATTCATCTTTATGTGCTCATAGATAATGCTCGACCTGCGTTTTTCGCCGAATGTACCGACCTTTATAGTGAGGGTCGCACCGTCACCTTCTTTAGGTTTAATATTTATAGTAATTCTCTTACCGTCGGCGCCTTTGGCGACAACTCTGGCGTAAAAAGCGTCCTTGGCTTGTTCAGTCACATTTAACTCCAGCTCATCAAGGGCCTTCAATGTCGCAGCATACACACTGGTCATATCTTGGCTGCTCTCTGCGTAGAGCCTACCGCCGGAGTAGACGCCTGCGTCGGGACTGACGATGGATGGCGCACAGCCACAAGCAGGCAGCACCAAACCTACGACCGCCAATGCCACTGAGATGTGTCTAATTACCATTTGTTTTTTCTCCTCAAAGATTTCCAATTTTGCAATTATTGTCTATTGTCGTCGACTCGCTGTCAAAGAAAAATAAGGATAGTCCCTTTCCTCTCTCGTTGCAGCCGGCACAATTCGGCCAGACTCAAACCGAAGGGTATCGGAGGCAGGATTGGTGGATATTAACACAAATTAGAACAAAAAGATTGCTTTTAGCTCTCAACATCCCCCACCTAAACCAGGTGGCAACAGCGTCAGCTTCAAATTCCCATTAAGAAAACGGACGTGATAGTCGATATAAGGGAAACAAGAACGTAAAATGAAAAGCTTAATCAACAAAAAAAGAAGGACTAAATCCAAGCCCACAATTTATAGTGCTCTTAATTCTCATAAATGGGCAACCAAAGTGGAAATTCATCGCCTTATTGCGGGTAAGCCTGACCTGAACATAAAAGAGGTCCCAAAACCAAAAGCTTAGCGTACATGCACGAGGAAACTTAGGGACAGCTACTCAGCTGTGCGAGAGCCACGGCTCGGCAGGCTATTTTCTCTCTCCTTCAGCCGGCACAATATGGCCGTTAGCAAACTTAGTAAACAAGAAAGAGACCGCTACCACCAAGAGAGCAAGAAGAGCGGATTATGAAGAAAGCCCCTGTCATAAGCCTTTTGGAGGAAGAAGAGCAGGGGCTTCGTTTAATAAGCGCTATTTAATATAAACCATTTTGTTTATAAAGTCAAGAGGCAAACGCTCAAAAAACAGGTCTTCGAAAATCGTTTGATCTTTGAGTACTTTCACCAGGCACACGAGCATCTGGAGAAGCTTCTTGATGTCAACTATGGTTGGGCTATTGAGCGGGCAAAGACCAGGATGAATATGCCTTATTTGAATAGCTTAAAGCGGTTACAGCCATATTCTGCTCCTTTAGATTCTGATAGGCCGCCCCGAGAGAGGGCCATCCCTTGTCTGCAAAGTCTCCAAGATAGGCTGGTTTTCTATCGACAAGTCCGATAAATGCCGTCATGTTGCTTGAAGGGCAGTTTTCACCTTTTTTTCCAGCTTAAAAAGCGTCCGGCCTGTGAGATTCTGTACGCTGGTTTAGGTAGTGAAAAATGGCCTAAGACCGGATGNNCGATGGAGGGTTATTAAAGGTTATGTCTATTTATTTGAAAGGAGATAATTATGGGTTGCAAAGAAAAACCTCAAGTTCCGGAAGAGTTCCAAGAGGCCTCATCCGAAGAGGCTCAACAGGCAGTGTGTGAAGAGTCTGAAGAGACACCAGAGGAAGAGTCTGAAGAAACCCCGGAAGGGATCGAGCAGAATTAGTATTCATTTGGGGAGGGAGAAAAATAGGGGTAGTTACCTATTTTTCTCCCTCCTTCCGTTGGCACAATACGCCCCCTCCCCCATCAGCATCCCTCGCTTATCTCATACTAAATGGTCTTTTGTCTTTCGTCTTGAGTCTTGCGTGCAGCTTTAGCCAATAGTCGAAAAATATTTCACAAAGCAAAGAAAACACTTGCAATGCGCAGGGGAAAGTAGTATAATATTATGTGTTGTGAGACGAAATGATTGTATAAGAAGGCGTTGAAAGAGCAGAACCAACGCTAACTAATTTGTAGGCAGGCCTCCCATTATTATCATTTCTATTGTTCTGCTAATTTTTGCTCAGAGCGAAACTCTTTTTTGGCAATTAGAGAGAACTATCGTGCCCATAACAGATGGGAAAGCAAGATTGAAAATGTCGGTCTATTGAACGGATGAACCAAGCTATTTGGCAAGCAGATGATATGCTCTACAAACAGTCGGCTTTGGAGGCTCGTTGCCCACTGCAAACTTAAGAGAAATAAAAAAACATGAGGTTTGAAATATGAGGAGGACGATGGGAAGTCATTTTGATTCGATAACGAGAAGAGTGTTGGCGCTAATAACGGGGATATTGTTAACTGTCACACTTTTTGGGGGATGCCATGATCCGGCTGCGTCTAACTTTGAAGCAGAACACCGCAGACTGAGTAACATTGCCAAACAAGAAATCCGGCAGGGTCTATCGGCTTTTACGCTGAACTCACAAGTAGGAGCGTTCCATCCGGCACCATAGACTATTGAACCGAGTATCTGAATATGTCGGTCGATAGTACTGGTAAAGATGAAAGTAGGCCTTGGAGTTGTTCAGAGCAGTTGTTGATTCTCCTGTGGGCTTGGACCATAGAAGCTGGCAAGGCGAACCCGCATTTCTTGACGAAGAATGTAAGGTAGTCAAAGAAAATGACCCATTTTTCCCTGCACGGCTTGTCTGCTGAATGTGAGATACTTAAAGGCGAGTTAGTTGTTCAAATGGCTTGTGAGGCGCCTTCTCGTTAATACTGACGGGGTAGTCGGGTTGTCTTAACCATCTCACAGAATAGGCTGAGAATTTCATAGCGGGCCTCTGAGAGCGATGCTGCGAAACAAACTCAGGCTAAGGGGTATCACAGGCCATGTAGCTTGAGTTCTTCAATATAAAGCTTTGAAAAACACTCGCACGCTCTTGAGCTTGTCCTTTATAATTATAGCACAATCGGTCATGCCAATACAACGTACCGGGGTCAGGGCTCTTCTGGGAACCCAGTGCGCCCTAGGCTATGGAGCCCATTAGTTGTTCCTGACCCCGGTGTTTCTTAATTGGAAATTGTTCGTTTTTATTCCCGAACTTCTTTTATCGCAGAGAAACGTGTGATCCGATAGTTGTGGAAACTACGTATTTTTGTCAGGGCCGTCCTTTTTACCTCAAAATGTGCTATTTCCCAAAACAGATTCTTGCGGTGAATGCCATGTAGATAGCGATTCTGCGGGCCAATAGGCATCTCGGAGGCCAGATAGCAAAAACAAACTCGGATGTGAGCCGACTCCTGGCCAGACCGGCTCAGGATTGTCTGTTAACGTCCTATTTATCAGCTATTCTATTAGCCAGGATAACGAACTTTCTGCTTTATTTGCCCTCTTTTCCAGTCAATACACAGGGTGGGAAAAACGTCTCGTCATGTAGGGGGCAATATCACTGTAGAAAAGAGCAAGGTGGCAGAGCGCCCTAGACCTTGATGCAGGTGGCCATGATGGAGATAAGCAATATAATTTCAATCAATTTTTAGAAAAGTTAAAATGGAAGGTAAAGGAGGTTTTACATTAATCGAGCTGATGGTGGTTATTTTCATCGTCGGCATCCTGGCTTCGTTGGCAGTTCCGCTTATGCGGGGCCGTATCGATGCCGCCAAATGGTCGGAAGGAAGGGCAATTATGGGTACGATTGCCACCGGGCTGCGTGCTCATATCACTGAGGAACGCGGTAGTTTTACTGCTGTTCCAACGCTGGCGCAAATGGGTTTTGCAGCCAGTGATTTGAACGGTACCTATTTCACAGGAGGTGAGTCTGGTGTCGGTAATTTCTCTTGGGTGATAAATGACGATGACCCAATCGATTTCCTGATTACGGCTACCGCACCTGCCGAGATTAGCACCCCTTATCAGATGACACTGGATCAGGCCGGTAATTGGACCGAAACGGCTAAAAAGCCGGCTGAAGAGCCGGTTGAAAAGCCGTGGTGGTGGTGGTGAAGATGACAATAATAGCAACGACCGCTTCCTAAAGTAAGTTTCACTCAAAGGGGTATCTGGGGTGGGGTAATATGAAAACCTCTGCAGGGAAGGAGGAGAAGTAAGTAGGTGGCAAGGGCTTTATCTAATAACCATTATTTTCTATAAACCATCTCAATTTGCGAAAAAAGACCGCAATCCGCTATTTATTTCTGAGGTGTCCTAATTCGCCAGTAACCGGATTGACTATGGAGTAATTGTTCGGTCGTAGATGCGGACGTCCTCAATCAGGCCGGAGAATAAACTGCCGGGTTCGAGATTCTTGCCCGCACCAGCATACAAGCCGTGCAATTCTCGCGGCTCTTGCCTTGGTCGTATTTGTGGAATCCCCCTGCTATTAACCCTTGGAAACAAAATCCAGACCCCTTTGTTAGCTCAAAATCACAGTTTCGGTGTGCTTCAGAAGTCTTTAAAATTTCGGATAATTCATATTAAGACCTTAATTCTTATCCCGTTGATAATCACAACTTTTACAATAGAAAATTTCTTTTATTTGCAGTGTCCTTTTTTTGCATTCAGGGCAAATATGTTTGTCCAATCTGTCTTTAATTTCATACACATGTGATGAGTCTATGACAATCCATGGCGTTGTGCCCTTAGGGTGGTATGTTATGATGTTTTGGTTCTTCATTTTCTTTATAAGAGGGTCAAATTTATCCGTTGGTATAGCTTGCTGTTCCATTTCTTTTTTGAGTTGACTAACATAAACCTCAACCCGTTTATTGTCTTTGGCGTGTTGCTCAATTAAGTCAAAGAATTTAAGCTCATCCTCATCGAAATCCAGTTCTGTTTTAGCATTCCGAACCATAATCTTGCTCCTCGAAAAGTATTTTATGAATTTAAGACAATTGTAAATAAGAAGATAAAATTTTTCAATAGGAAAGATTCTGATATCGGTATCAGAAGTCAGCCTCAAATTAACGGCTTGGCACCTTAAGCCCTACATTAAAAGGGGGGCACCCCACAGAATAGTCGAACCGCACGCCAGAGTAGCCCTAAGAGGCACGCTACGAAACAAACTCAAAACAAAGGGTATCTGAGGTAACGTCGAGACAAGGTTGGCGATTCTACGAGCGCAAAACACCCATGAAGGTGCCCCCCTGCTACATTCTGTGGGTCGACGAGGCCGGGCTGTCGATTGTGTGCGCATAAAAGAGCGGGCCGAGGGAGGAGAGGTGACACAACTCGGCCCGCATCGCATCTCCTCCTACTATAATATTGTACGATTTACCGGAGGTGGCAGTTCGCAGAAAGAGCGGAGCAAAACATTATAAAGAAAATCTACTATCGTGGTGGGCATTTCTAAACGAATTGAAAGCGAGAACTTTGAAAACAAGTCCTATGATAGCCCACAAGACAAGTACGCCGTTTAAATGGTCTGTGGGGCGCTTTAATTGAAAGCTGATGGGCATGCTGTGGACTGGATTATAAGGCCTTCATATACAACTTTCGGTCCAGAGCTGCTATTTTGTCAACAGGCGGTATAGAACGGTCATCCTTTGGTAATTCTATATTCTTCTGCAATTGCCCAAAACTTGTTCAGAAGGTTTTTTTGACTTATTGGCCATCGGTGGTATATTGATAATATTACGACTTATAACGTAAGGAAGGATTGTTTATGATCCGTTACAGAAGAGGGTTTACGTTGATAGAGTTGTTAGTGGTTATCGCCATAATTGCGCTTCTTATGGGAATATTGATGCCGGCATTGCAGAGAGTCAAGAAGCAGGCACGGGCCGCAGGCTGTCTTAGCAATCTCAGACAGATCGGCGTAGCGGCCTCGCTCTACGCCCAAGATTATGATTGGTTCATCCCTCGCGGCTCCACCGGTAGTAATCCCATTTGGTTTATGCAGTTCCTGCCTTACGTGGGCCAAAAGCACAACAAAGGCGATTACAAAAGCGTGAAGATATACCGCTGCAAAAGCTTTCCCAGGACTGGTTTCGGTCTATACAACATTCCCAATTCCAGACAGACTGTCTGTTATGTCATCAACGACTGGACTTTTTCAAGCAGAGACGACAACGAGGGAACCAGTATTGGAAGGCCCACCAAACTTTCAGTGTTCAAGAGACCGGCCCATACGGTATATATGGCCGACAACGAAGACGGCGATTGGCGTCCCATCATTGAGAGCGAAAACAGCAGGGAAATCATACGCTGTGATATTTTTATTCGTACGCATCTACCGGATTCGGAAAGCCACCATATAAACGATGGACGACGAGTAGCTCGCCAGCGGCACAGGAAAGGCTGCAATGCGTTGTTCCTCGACTGGCACTCCGAATACGTCAGAGCTGAAGACATGACCATAGACATGTGGCGCGATAAATAATAAAGAAATAGGAATAGTTACCCAGCCGTGTGAGAGCTACGGCTGGGCAGGCTATTTTTTCTCTCCTTTAGCTGGCACAATCCAGCCAAAAGCACCATCCAATCAACATGAAAAATTACCCTTATGCCTTCCTGATATCCTCTCTTCTCCTCTTTGTTTTCAATAAAAAGCGGGTGATGGGAATCGAACCCACCTAGCCAGCTTGGAAGGCTGGTGCTTTACCACTAAGCTACACCCGCAATACAATTGATTATTGATTATCGATTATCGATTATCTATACTTTGACGATAAATACTAAATAGTCAATAGTAAATAGTCAATAGGTAAATTGAAAATGAGTATTGCCGAAATAGCTGCAGCAGCCAAGTCGGCCTCGATTCGGTTGGCAGCGGTCAAGACCGACGTAAAAAATAATGCTCTGGCCTGGGTTGCCGAAGCCCTGAAGCAGCACAGCGCCGAAATAGTCTCAGCCAACAAAGAGGACCTGGCCGCCGCCGAGAAAAACAATCTGGCTGTGCCTTTACTGAAGCGCCTGAAGTTTGACGAAGGCAAAATAACTGACGTTTGTGCTGGCATCGATAGCTTAATCAAGCTCAACGACCCCGTGGGCAAAACAATCACCGCCACCGAGCTCGATGAGGGACTCGAACTTTACAAGGTCAGTTGTCCGATCGGTGTTATCGGTGTTGTTTTTGAATCCCGGCCGGACGCTCTGGTGCAGATATCAACGCTGTGCTTGAAAAGTGGCAACGCAGTCCTGCTGAAAGGTGGAAGCGAAGCTGCCCGGACCAACAGAATCCTGACCGATGTCATTTCCAAAGCGAGCGAAAAAGCTGGCTTGCCCACAGGATGGATTCAGCTACTCGAAACACGCCAGGACGTGGCCGATATGTTAGGAATGGACCGGTACATTGACCTGGTCATCCCTCGCGGTTCGAATGATTTTGTTCGTTATATTATGGACAATACGAACATAGCCGTCCTCGGCCACGCGGACGGTATATGCCACGTTTATGTGGACAGTGATGCCGATTTGGATATGGCTGTGAATATCGCGGTCGATTCCAAGTGCCAGTACGTTGCGGTCTGCAACGCGGCGGAGACTCTGCTCGTCGATGGCCGAATCGCAGAAGCGTTTTTGCCGAAGGTCAAAGCCGCTCTGGAGCAGAAAGGTGTGCGATTACGCGGCTGCGACAAGACTGCTTCAATAATAGACGTCGAGCCGGCAACCGAGCAGGACTGGTCAACCGAATATCTGGATTATATCCTTTCGATAAGAGTCGTGGCCGGTCTCGATGAAGCCATCGAGCATATTAACCACTTCAGTTCCGCGCATACTGACGCAATTGTTACTAACAGCAAAGAAAAGGCAAATAAATTTATGGACCTGGTCGATTCTGCGAACGTATTCTGGAACTGCAGCACTCGTTTTAGCGATGGCTTTCGCTACGGCCTTGGCGCCGAAGTGGGTATCAGCACCAATAAGATACACGCCCGCGGCCCCGTTGGTCTGGAGGGCCTCGTGATTTACAAATGGAAGCTGCTGGGCACTGGTCAGATCGTCGCGGATTATTCCGGCGACGGCGCAAAAAAAAAATTCACGCACAANNCCTCGTGATTTACAAATGGAAGCTGCTGGGCACCGGCCAGGTCGTGGCCGACTATTCCGGACCGAACGCGAAAAAATTCACGCACAAGAGATTAGAGAATTAGTGAAGTAGTGAATTAGAGATTAGTGGTTAGTGGATCGAACAAACCACGAGAAACGAGCTACGAGCGACGAATCATGCGGGACTTTAGTAAAGCAAAGCGAATAGTTGTAAAAATCGGCACCAATATTCTGACGAAAAATAGCGGTGTGGACACCGCCTATGTCAGCCGAATCGCCGCTCAGATAAATTCTCTGCTCAAGACCGGCAGGCAGGTCGTCATCGTCACTTCCGGTGCTATCGGGATGGGGCTCGGGCAGTTGGATGCCGAGAAGGCACGGGATATAAAAATGCGGCAGGCCTGTGCGGCTATCGGACAGCCGCTCCTGATGGCAGAGTGGCGAAAATCGTTTCTGCGCTACGGCGTCACCGTCGCTCAGGTCTTACTGACCGCCGAGGTGCTAAACAACAGAAAAACCTACCTGAACCTTCGCAACTCCATCGAGACACTGCTCAAGCTGTCCGCTGTGCCGGTACTCAACGAGAACGACTCTGTCAGCACCGATGAAATCGGCTCGGCCTTCGGCGATAACGACAAGCTCAGCGCCCTGGTCGCCAGTAAAATCGACGCCGACCTTCTGATTATGCTCAGTGACATCGACGCCCTTTACGATAAGAATCCGCGAAAGTTCGCCGATGCCCGGCCGATACCCGCCGTTTTCGAGATAACAGATGATATTATGCGGACCGCCGGAGGCAAAGGCAGCGAGCACGGCACCGGCGGAATGAAAACCAAGATTGAAGCCGCAAAGATAGCCTCCAACGCCGGCTGCCGAATAGTCCTGGCCAACGGCAGATTGAAAAATGTCATCGGCCGAATCATCGCCGGCGAAGAAATCGGCACGGTCTTTATGCCAAAGCGAAAGCTCAGCAACCGCGCAAGATGGATTCTAAACAGCAGCCCGGCCGGGACAATATTTATCGATGACGGCGCAATGGTGGCTATCAGGAATCGGAAAAGCCTTCTGCCCATTGGTGTAGTCTCCGTTCAAGGCTCATTCGAGGCCGGTTCGGTCGTTATGCTAAACGACAGGGCCAAGGCCGTGACAAATTTAGGAAGCACTCAACTAAAGGCCCTTGTGGGTAAACACAGTTCTGAAATTCGCAAGAGTCTCGGCCCGAAACACCGCGACGTCATCGCAATCCCAGAAGACATCGTAATAATTGATTATTGATTATTAATGACCGATTCTCGATGCTGGAGAGAAGCGGAAGTCCACCGATGCTGTAAAGCACGCTTCCGTCAGGCGTGGCGGGCTCAATGCGAGATACGCTTCACGAGATACAAAAGTTATGAGTAAGGTCGAATCTCTAATACTAGGTATGTTCTTCGGCTTTCTGCCGGTGCTGCTTTGTGTTGCTGCAGCCGGTTTTGTAAATGTCATATTTCTTGAGGAAAAGGGCATTGCTTACTGGGCGTTGGCCGGACTGGTCGTTGGCCTGATTATCGATTGTCTATTTGTTAAAAGCTGTATAACTAAAGCCTATCAGATGAACAGCAAAATCTTTATTGCGCTTTACCTGTTCTACTCGGTGTTTGTGCTGGGTATGTGCATGGGCGTTCCGATTTTGAACTTCGCGCTGGGGATAGTTGCAGGTGTTTATATCGCCAGGAGGATGCACTTTGCAACCGCTGACGAACAAACACGCAAACAGGCATTTAAAAAGACTGCTGTTTTTTGCTCTGCTGCAATGGTAATGGTCTGCTGTTTGATTACCTTTTGGGGAGCGATAGGCGGAATGATAGGCTCGACATTCGAGGCGCCGTATTTGTCGTTTACGTTTACGGCGCCGGTGTATTTTGCAATAGCAGTTGTAGGCGGTGCCTTTTTGGTCCTACTTCAATATTGGCTGACGAGCATAGCGGCGAGGATTACTTTTAAGCTGTGGCGGTGATGGACGACAGAGGGTGGAGGAATGACAAAAGGGGCTCTGTCATTCCGACCGGAGGTCCACCGTAAGTGGGCCGAAGTGGAGGAATCCGGTTTGGAAAGGCAATCCCATTTGTAGTGACGGCATACCTAAGAATTTTTGGAGACGGCACATTCCCTGCTTCGGTGCGCGGCCGCGTTTGATATGATTCCGCCACAGGCGGATCTGCGATATTGATTAGTTTGTGTCCAAGCCAGAGTTGTTATTTCTTTTTCTTTTTGGTTTTTTTCCTGGCTTTCTTTTTCTTTTTTGTTCTACAGCCACAAGTCTTGCACATTTTTGTTCCTCCCACTTATTGTCCTTTTACCGTGCATATATTAATCGGCTGTGAAGGCAAAAGTCAATCAGAAATTCTTCGAAGCAGATAAGAAAAACCCAAATAAATAAGTGGGCTAAATATTTTTGGATTCCTCCCATTCGACTGCCCCTTCGACTTCGCTCAGGGCTTCGGCTTATTCAGGGCAGGCTCTCGCACTCGGAATGACGGAAGGTAGGATTGGAGATTGCCACGTCTGCCTTCGGCGGACTCGCAATGACAGAAGGTGCAGGAAAATTCAGGTTGGCGAATTCGCCGTGATATTTCTTCGCGGCCTTGTCATAAGCCTTGGCCGCTTCAATCTCATTGTCGAAAAAGCCGAGGCGGATTTGCTTTTTGTCCTTTTTTATGTAAGCAGCCCAGTTTTTGCCTTTTTTGTTCCGGGATACACCCTTGTATTTTGATGAAGCGCCTCTGGCAGAACGGGAGTTGGCATTGTTCTGTGTGATGGTGCAGTTGCGGAGATTTTGCCTTCTGTTATCGAGGCCGTCGTGGTTGATGTGGTCACAGACAAGATGCGGAGGAGTATTCATAATCAGCCGATGCATATAAATCCTTTTTGATTTGCCGGCGATGGTGATGGTTCGCACGGCGTAGGTTGCGTTTATGTTTACCTTGCAGTGCCATCTGAATTGTGAGAGCCAGATGTAGTCTTCGGGGTCGACCTTTGCGAATCGGCCCTTTGTGAGCGGGATTTTGCAGTATTCGCCGAAGCTGTCTTCAGAGATGAGCAAATCGTTTTTCGGCCAGTGGTCGGCCTTAATATATTTTTCATCCGCAAAGCGGAACCCTCCGCATATATCGTCGTCTTTGACGGCCGGCCAGCGGGCCTGGCCGGTATCGAGGTCGAGGGCGGGGGGATTCTTTACGCAGTGTA
>JABAOH010002759.1_pt5 | contig 14405 bp, 11 predicted proteins | sample 7062181 | NCBI WGS metagenome assembly JABAOH01 (sample SAMN14538630, study PRJNA623070) | marine sediment metagenome | biome: marine biome [ENVO:00000428]; feature: marine pelagic biome [ENVO:01000023]; material: deep marine sediment [ENVO:00002113]; isolation source: pool of 5 deep marine... | reverse complement strand
CTTCTTTGAAGAAGGGGCAGTCTGTTGCCGAATTATTTCTTCAAATTCTTCATGCATTTGCCATCTGCTCGGGTCATTCCACTCTCCATCCCCGGAGCCTATGATATTCCGCCACCATGATCTCCAGTTCCTCAGGCGACAGGTAGATGCTATCCCTCCCGGCTTTCTTGAAAAATTTCCCCGGAAGGGTATCCTCCTCAACAGGAATTCCCTCCCGCCTGTTAAAGGACATGGATAGACTCAGGATCTTTGAGGCCCGTTCGCGCAGCTCCCCCTCACGAAACCGTCTTCCAGTCACTGCCTCGATGAGATAGATAATGTCGTTCCATTTGAGATAATTGCGATAAAATTTACAGAGGAGGAGCATATCGAAAAGGGTCATCTGGTCCTCTACTTCTACCAAGGCCCGCACCCGTCCACGGACATCCTCTGTCTTGTATTTCCCGTTTATCTCATCGAGATAGAAGAGACTCTGGAGGTGGGCGGCTCCCCTCTGGGAGGTGGCATATGCCAGACCCATTCCCTTCAAGGGACGAGGATCAAATCCGGGAGGCTCCAAACCCTTTACATGAATGGCAAGATCTTCCAGTCCAAGGATGCGGGAAGCGTCTCGAACTCCCTCTGCCAGGATCGCGCCTATACCATCGCGATAAGCTATGCTTTGGAGTATTTCCTCAGTACGTTTCGTGTCGCCGAAGGGAAGGTTGAGATCCAATCTCCCATTTTGTGAGGCTTTCATGGCGAAGGCTATCACATTTCCAGCGCTCACCGTATCCAGCCCAAGTCGGTTACATAAGTCATTCAAATTGAGGATTTCCTCCAGGGAGCTAATTAGGCAAAGGCCTCCAAAAGCTGCTACCGTTTGATAATTAGGACCCGGTATCGTCAGTCCCTTATAGGGACCTTTCTTCACTTTCGTTCGCTTTCCGCACGCAAGAAAGCAATGGGGGCAGGAAATAGGCCTCACCTGGCAGGTCTTCTTGAGATGTTCAGCTGTGAGACATTCCCATCCCTGAACGGTCCCCTCTTCCCAATAGCGGGTGGGAAACGCCTTCATGGTGTTCATGATCCCCACCATCATGGGCGAACCGTATGTCCGGAACATGCGGGTCAATTCCTTTCCCTTCCCCTCGTCTCTCATCTGCTTGGAGAAAGCCTTCAACTTGGAAACATCTGCGGGTCTCCGATGTTCCGTACCATGGAAGACCATCCCCTTCAGCCTCTTTGAACCCCAAGCGGCACCAAGACCTCCCCGCCCGAAGGAGTGTCCTCCTTCGTTGATTACCATGGCAAACTTCACCCCTAATTCTCCCGCAGGGCCGATAACAAGGGCGGAAGCCTGTGGCTCTCCCACCGCGTCAAGCATCCTTTTCACACTTTGATCTGTGGGAAGGCCCCAAATGGACGATCCGTCTCGAAAAAAAACTTCCTCATGGGAGATTTCAAGGAAAACAGGACCTACCGATTTCCCTTTTATGACGATAACGTCATTCCCCGTTCGAGAAATGAGAACCGCTGTCCTTCCACCACCATAGCATTCGAGGTACCCTCTCGTCTGGGGCGATTTGGTAAAGACCCCATAACGGCTGGAACCGTAAATTGGGAGGTCAACAAAGCATCCGTTGGAAAAGATGATGGGGATCTTCGGGTCGTTCGAGTCAATCCCTGGGGGGGTTTCCCGAGTCAGGAAAAAAGTTCCCATCCCTTTTCCCCCCAGGTAGTTCTCTATGAGGTCCGCGGGGATCGTTTCCCACGCCCAAGATTGGTTGCTCAGGTCAATACGAAGAAGCCTTCTGAAGAAACCCTCCATCGGTCTTTCGCTTCCTTCTTCGGGTTAGCGGGGTCATCTTTCAAGGCAAATGACAAATGACTCAACGCCAGTATCAGGATGACCACTGCTCGCCTCAGGGTCACCTACACTCGAAAATTATAACAAATTGCGCGGGTATCCTCCATGACCGTATTGACCACATTCCCCCATTTCTATTCTCTGAGGCCTACTATCATCAAGGCACATAAAAGATCACGAGGCATCTGTCTCCGGTACCTCGTTACGAGGGGTAGGATTATCGGCTCTTGTATGAAACTCTTTACGATATTTCTTTCGAGACATGACCATCTGAAAGGCTAGGATTAAAGGGATTGCATCCCGTCTTCTTTCCGAAGGTAGCTGTCTCTATTCGCCATCCGCGCTAAGAAAATCCCAAAGTCAGTAGTTTCACTACGTAAATTCTTGCGTGGGGAGGCCGTAAGGAAGATGCAATCGAAAAAGGGCAAGAGCGTCTCTCCCCTTAATAATGAATAGAAACATCACCGAGACGGCGTCGATTATGGGGGAATCGATCACCTTGAGAGGAGGTGGGGAATAGTATGAAAAAAATCTTCGAAAAATGAAAGGCATCGTGGTTTGAGGGCATCACGGCTTTCCTTTCCTCAGTTCCCCTGTTCCCGGTGTCCATACAAGAACTGAGGGGTGTCTTCATCTGTTAACCCTGTTTTCCGGGACAACCCCCTTCAAGAAAAATACGAGGGTTTCCCGGGGTAAATGCCCTGCCCACCCTCCACAGTTATCCCCACGGAAATGTGGAGGATTCCCAATAGGCCGCTATGGTTCTAGACCACATCCTTCATGACCTTGGGAGAGATGAAGATCAGGAGATCCTCCTTCTGAAAGCTCTTCTTTTCGGACTTAAAGAGCCAGCCGAAAACGGGGATTCTGGAGAAGAAGGGGATTCCGCTGACTTGTGTGCCCTCATCTATATCGTAAACCCCCGCGATGACGATTATGTCGTTGTCCCTGACCAGGGCTTCAGTTACGGCTTCCTTCTTCTTGATGGTGGGAACGCCCTGAACCGTTCGATCGAAATCCGGCTCATCATTGGAGACCTTGATCTTCAATTTGATGTTCCCATCGTTGGTTACGTGGGGGGTTACGGTCAGTTTCAGGTTGGCCTCAATGAACTCCGTCGTCACCGTGCCCTCTTCGGTTATCTTCAGATAGGGGATCCTATCCCCTCGTTCAACGTAGGCCTCCGTATTATCCAGGGTGGCGATCCTCGGACTTGATATGACCTTCCCCTCGCCCGTATTCTCCAGGGCTTGGAGGGTAATATCGAGAGCTCTCAACCCCGCGGTACTCGAGAGCCATCCGAAACTGATAGCTCCCTGTGGGGCATCCACGGGGAGGCTAATCAGGGTATCGGTCCCGAGAAGCCCTCCGGAGACCGTGGATGTCCCCTTGGGGTTTGACCTGGATCCGTGCGTCTTTGTGGCACTTCCCCCCCAAATTACTCCGAGCTCCCTGGTAAAATCGGCGGCTGCTTCGACGATCCTCGCCTCGATGAGGATTTGAGGGGTCTTGGTATCTAGGGATGTGACCAATTCCTTTGCCTCATTTATGGTGGGCCTGATATCCTTAACGACGAGCATGTTAGTACGTTCATCTACGGTGACGCTCCCCCTTTCGGTCAAGATCTCCTTGACCTGGTTTTCTAGCTCCTTTGCCGTGGCGTAGTTCACGGGTATGAGCTCCGTGCTCAAATCCTCCAACTTCTCCTTGGTCCTCCGGGCAGCTAGCGCCTCTTCCTCTTCCTTTTTCAATTTGTCGATGGGGGCCACCCGGATTACGTTACCGATCCTCACCTTGCCCAAATCGTTGGATTGTAAAATGATATCCAAGGCTTGATCCCACGGGACGTCGACGAGGCGTATGGTAACCTTACCCTTTACATCTTCAGCGGCGATGATGTTGAGATCGCTCACCTCGGCGATCAATCTCAGGATATTGTTGATATCGGCGTCCTTGAAATCCAGGGATAACTTCTTCCCTGTGTACCGCTTCTGGGCGGCCATCGAATCCAGGATGCTTTCCCTTTCCTTCAAAGGCTCCGGAGGGATTTTCTCTTTTTCAGCCCCTTTTTGCACGGGGGCAGCAGCCTCTTTTTGAGTCCCTTTTTCGGCAGGAACAACAGCCTCCTTTCCGGCTTTCGGGCCTTCCTGAGCAATCTTTTCGCTTTTGACAGCCCCTGGGTTCTCTGGGGGTTTCTCTGCGCCCTCGGCAGCCTCAACCTTGACCACCTGAGATTCCGGTTTTACCCCTGGGGTTTCAGTCACCTCAGCCTTCGCCAGCTGCGACTGATGTGGTTCGGTTTCCCTGGTGGCTTGTCCATGGCCGATGGGCTTTACCGGTTTCTCAAAATCCAGGTAGATCCTTTTGCCTTCCTGTACTGCCTCGAAATCCACACCTTCCCTGAGGCGAACAATGATCCTTACATCCCTGGAAGTCTCCGACTTCACATTGTAGAGGCTGATATAATCAACGGCACTGTCAAAAGCCTTGGTATCCACCCCCCTCTTCAGTCTTTCTGGCACCCTCATCTTTTTCAGATCAAGGGCCACCGTCCTTTCGGATATTTTGAAGACATCGTAGGTGGCCGCATCAGAGGTGGAGATGATAATCCTGGATTTGTGGTCCATCTGTTTGAAATCGATTCCAGTCAACATCCCCACTGTCTCGACCTTCGGGGGACCTCCCTCCGTCAGACCAAAGGAGACAACCAATCGGTTCTCGGCCTTATTGATCTGAAACCGTGGCACTTGGGGTGTAACCGAATCGAAAACAAATCGGGTCTTGTTGGGATGTTTCCCCACTCGTACCCTTTTCAGGAGGGGGTGGTCAACCTGGATAATGCTCTTCGGAACTTCCTTTTTCACATTCCAGATATCGATTACGAGGCGCGAAGGCTTTCCCAGTTTGAAGGAGTTGTAATTCTCTATCTTTCCGTCCGCAATCAAAGTTACGTGTACCGCTTTCTCACTTTTATCTATGTTAATTTGGGTGATCTTTTCCGCCTTCGCCTTTACCTCCAGGGCCTCCGGAGGGATCTTCTCCTCAGCCACCTCCACCTCCTCCTTTGCCTCCAGCACCCCCGCTCGCTCCACATCCACAAAGAGCTTCTTCTCGACTTTGGTGATGTTGTAGTTGACCGTCTGGGTTAAACCAATTTCAATCCTCCCCTTGCCCTCAAATTGACCGATGTCGATCTGCGTCAAGGTGCCATTGTTCACCTCGATGGGAACGGGGATAGCCTCAAATTCACCGTTGGGAACATCGATGGCGATTCTGAGGGGATCCGTCAATAGCTTAAAGAAGGTATATTTCAGGGGTTCGGATCCCTCTATTATGACACGGGTGTAATTGGGTTCCTCACGGAAACTGATCTCCTTGATCTTGATCGGCACACCCTCCAATGTCTCCGGTGCCATTAGTTTTGTTGGTCCACGAGCACAGCTACCGAGAGCATAGATGGAAAAAATGAGGCCCAAGGCGCAAACCCATCGAACTGGCTTCTTAAAGAATAAAGGTTTCATTTTACTCCCCCTTCCTCAGGCTTTTTAAAACGGATAGAAATCTCTCTCTCTTTGATCTCGCCGAATATATTCTTGTGCGTTTGTTTGATGATTACTCGATCATCGTGGATCTCTTTAACGCGCCCGTTCTCACGGCCGATGAGGGTTCCCTTGGTGATAATAAACCCCTTTCCGCCCGCATCTTCCACCAAAGCCCGATATCCCGCCGGTGCCTTCAAAATCCCCACGAGCTTCAATTCGCTCACGTCATACCGCTGAAGAGGGGTAAGGCGGGCTGTGGGGGTCTGTTTCCTGGGTCCCAGGGTGATAAAGGGTTTAAACGGGTCACGTTTACCCGCTGGGTTATAGGTATAGACTGGTCCCTTCTTTTGATCCGTAACCTTTTCCGCCGCCTCTTCTGCCACCTTTTCTTCCTTCTTTTCGGCCGGTACCCTTTCGCGTCTCTGCCTCTTTACCACGGTCGGTTGAGCGGGTTTCGATCCGCCCTCACAACCCCAGATGAGGAGAAGGGCAATACCCGCAACAACGAGGGTTTTGAGGTAGTATCCCCCCATGAGCTTATTTCTTGAGCACAAATTTCGGTAACTTTTCACTGCCCTCCTCCTTGGCCCCCCTCCTTGGGTTCCTCCACGGTCTCGAGAAAACGAAACGTGGTAGCCAGACACGAGGTCTTCAGCACTGTTTCGTCTCCNNTTATCGAAAAAGACGGCCACGTTGTGATAGCTCCCCAACATGGTCAACTCCAAGGGAACCCGGGCATAGAATTCCTGCGATTCCGCGGATTTTGCTTTGCCGGATTTTTGTCTGTCCATTGCTTTGGGCCCTGTTCCGCCTTTGGGCTCTGTTCCGACGCGCTCCTCCGGTTTTGGTTTAAAGAGGAGAAATTCCAATCCCGATCCTTTCCCCAAGCTTGAAATATTTCGGAGGAGGCTTGGAATCTCTTTTTTGTTGGGGAGTTGGGCCAGGGCTAAGGTAAGCTGTCTTTGCAAGCTCTCGTCCTCTTTCCGAAATTTCGCCAGCTCTCGGTTGACGGCCTCGCTCTCCTCCAACTCCTTATTTAATGTGCCCAGCTCTCTCCTCAAGCCATTCAACCTGTCCTGCTGGGGGAGATGGAGGAGATAGACATATAGGCCCGAGATAACCACTACGAATGCGAGTAAAATAAGGAGCTTCTTCGACGTGGGTAACTTGACAATGGAATCTATCGAAACAGCCATGATATCCCCCTTTACTGTAGCACGGTACTGGTGATGGTAAATTTCTTGATGTTGACATCGGCCCCTTGAGGTTTGAACCGTTCGGTAACGATCAATTCGACACCGCGAAAATATTTCGAGCGTTGAAGATTGGTCATGAAATTGGCGATCACCTCATCGTCCAGCGCCCACCCCCCTATTTCTAATTGAGATCCCGATTTCTTCAGTGAGCGGAGAGACATCTTATCCGGCATGTGAGTGCTCAATTCATCCAAGATCTTAACCGGCATCGCTTTATTCTTCTTCAATTCATTGATGACGGCCAATTTCTTCTCAAGAAGCTTTATGTTCGCCCTATACTTCGCAATCTGTTGCTTCAGAGCCCTCAGCTTCTCTAACTTCACCTTCTGGTCGCGGATCTGACTCTGCAGCCCTTTCGATTGGTTCCAGTATATCCATTGAAAGAGCCCGATGATGATAAAGAGCGCTACTAGGACAAAGACGAAAATCGAGATTTCCTTCCGGAGGCCTACCCTCCTCCTAACAGCCCTCGCCATTAATAAATTAATTCGTATCATTTGTCCCCTACCCTCCTTAAGGCTAGGCCAACACTGACGGCCATAATTGGTTCCATTTCCTTGAGATAATCAATGTCCAAATCCCCCTTGGAACAGTTGATTTCCTTGAAGGGATTGGCAATCTCGACGGGGATGCCGGCCTGTTGCTCAATGACCTTTTCAATACCACTTATCTTCGCGCAGCCTCCGCTCAAAAATACCTTATCGACTTTTTCCTGGGAGCTCGTGGAGTGGAAGAAGTCCAATGATTTCGCAATCTCGGTGGCCAAAGAGTTTAAGGACGAATTGAGCACTTCCTGTACCGCCCTTTGACTGTTTTCGTCTATTTTATTGCCCAATTTCAAGGCCTCGGCTTCGTCAAAATCTACATTGAGTTGCCTTTGAATCTCCTCGGTAATGGAGTTTCCACCCGTAAATATGTCCCTGGTGAAGGAAGAAACCCCTCTTTTTAGAATATTGATATTCGTTACACTCGCCCCGATATTAGCAAGCGCAATAATCTCACCTCGAGCTACGGGGTAATTCAACTCGAACATATTTTCGATGGCAAAGGAATCAATATCAACGATAATAGGATTTAAGCCCGCCTCGACGATCACGGACAGATAGTCATTGATGATGTCCTTTTTTGCCGCCACCAATACAACGTCCATCAATTCCTCGTTCCCCTCAGTAGGACCAAGAATTTGAAAATCGAGGTTTACGTCATTGATGTCAAAGGGGATATAGCGCTCCGCTTCCCACTGGATAGATTCCTCGAGCTCATCTTCCGTCATCACGGGGATGTTTATCTTCTTGACGATTACGGAATGACCGGATACTGAAGTCACCACATCCTTGGTCTTTATCCTCAAAGCACCGGCCAACCCTCTGATCGATTCAACGATGGTTACTGAATCCATGAGGGCTCCATCGACAATGCCCTCTGGGGGTAAGGGAGCAATACCGAAGTTCTTCAACTGATAGCCCCCCTTCAGCGCTCCCAGTTCCAGCAATTTAATGGAACTGGAGCCGATATCTAATCCGACCACGTTGCCTTTTCTTGAAAATAGCATGGGTTTGCTCCTTCCGTCTGTGTTCAATCCCCCGCGAGTAAATCATGCGTCTTTCGACGAACTCAATACGAGCAAAATACTTGATCGAATTCGCCAGTCGAAGCACTAGGCTGCAGCAAGAGAATACTTCTTGAGTTTCTCCCTCAAGGTGGACCGAGAGATCCCCAACATCCTTGCGGCCTTCGATTTATTCCCATCCATCATCATCAGGACATGACGTATGTGTTTCTTCTCCACGGCTTCCAGGGCGAGACCCTCGGTTTTGTCTGATGCGTGATCATCGACGCCGGCTATTTGACCCTTCCTGAGCTCAATGGGCAAGTGATCAGGAAGTATCTCATGGCCATTGGATAAGATCATCGCCCGCTCGATAATATTCTTCAATTCCCTTACGTTCCCCGGCCATTGATAATTGAGCAAATACTCCCTTGCCGCCTCCGTTATACCCGTTACGTTCTTCCCCAATTCCTTATTGTTTTCCTCAATAAACAGGTTCGCCAAAAGGAAGATATCTTCCCTTCTCTCCCTCAGGGGTGGCATTTCAATGACCATGACCTTTAAGCGGTAATACAGGTCCTTTCTAAACTCTCCCGCATTGACCAAGGCTGATAAGTCTTTGTTGGTGGCAGCTATGATTCGGACATCAACGTTGATCTCCCTTTCCCCTCCCACCCTCATGAAGCTTTGGCTTTCCAGAACCCTCAAAAGCTTCGTTTGTAGGTAGGACTTCAACTCAGATATTTCATCCAGGAAAACCGTTCCCCCATTGGCCAGTTCAAAAAGGCCTTTCTTCGTTCCCTTGGCATCGGTGAAGGCTCCCTTTTCGTAACCGAACAGCTCGGTCTCTAGCAAGTTTTCAGGGATCGCGCTGCAATTGATCTTCATCAGCGGCTTATTGGCCCTCCTACTCCTATTGTGAATAGCATTTGCAGCCAATTCCTTTCCCGTTCCACTCTCCCCCTGAATCAAAACGGACGTCCGCGGGGTCTGGCTAATCATCTCGATTAGCTCCATGACATTTTTTATAAGGGGGCTATTGCCATAGATTTCTATGCCCTGGTGCTTTTCCGTCCCCTGCCGCCGTAACTGGCGAACTTCATTTTTTAGGTTCTGCGTCTCCAGGGCCTTTTGGATAAGGATTTTCAGCTCTTCCAACTCAAAAGGCTTATCGATGTAATCGTAAGCCCCTGACTTCATTGCCATGACTGCGGTTTGGACATCGGAATAGGCGGTCATTACGATAACCATCAGGTCGCTCTCAATCTCCTTTATGCCTTTTAGAACATCAAGTCCATCCATATCGGGAAGTCGGATATCCAGTAAAACCAAGTCAAATAATTGCTCCTTAACAGAAGATATGGTTTGTCCCCCTGTCTCAGCGGTAGAAACCATATACCCCCTTTTTTTGAGGACATCGGAGAGCGTTTGGCGCATGACCTCATCATCATCAACAACTAATATGGCTGGTTTCATTCTCTCCTCTCATCGGGCTATTTCGGCAGCGTAAGGATAAAGGTCGTTCCCTTATCCACCTTACTTTCGACCCTTATGCTCCCTCCATGCTTCTTGATGATTTGATACGTGATGGATAACCCCAAACCGATTCCCTTTGGGCGAGTGGTGAAAAATGGATCGAAAATCTTGTTGATATCCCGAGCCGGAATTCCTCTTCCCGTGTCGGAAATCGATATTCGAACGTAATCCCTACCGGGGTTCACTAATGGGGCCAATGCGATGGGCTCCGTTTTAATTTTCAGCTCCCCACCATTTGGCATCGCTTGTATCGCGTTCAGAAAAAGATTGAGGAAAACTTGGTGCATCTGATTAAAGTCCATCCTGACCTTCGGGAGGTCGGGGGCATACTCCTCCGTAAAATTGATGCCCCTGTTGGCGATATCCTTGATGAGAAGCGGAATGATCTCATTGACGATGTCCCTGATATTACAGACCACCGGGTTCAACTTCTGAGGCTTGGCGAAGGAGAAGAAAGTTTTCAGCAGACCGTTCAGCCGATCGATTTCCTTGGTGATCCGATTCAGATACTCCCTCTTGGGATCATCCTGCCCCATCTCCTCACCCAATGCTTGGGCCGTGGTTTTTATCCCAGCCAAGGGATTTCGAATCTCGTGGGCGATTCCTGAGGAGAGCTCACCCAAGGATACCAATCGATCCATGCGGATCATCTCCTCCTGGAGTTTGAGAACATTGGTCATGTCCCTGAAACTGATGATCTTACCGATTTTCCCGCCACGGGGATCCAGGTGGTTGGTGATATTAAACCCAATGGGAATTTGAACCTTGTCCTTTCTTATTATGATGCCTTCCCTTCTCGAATGCATTTCATCTTCATTCGTAAAAGGAGTGGGCATCATCTGCTTCTTCTCCCTCAGGGAAAATATCGTCAGGGGTTTTCCAACAACCTCTTTCCGTGAGTATCCCAGGATTTTCTCCGCCGCTCGATTAAAATAGGTGATCTTGTCCTTTGTATCCACGAGAATGAGGCCGCTGCTAATACTCTGAATGAGGCTTTCGGCAAAGGCCCTGAGCTGCTGAACCTCCTCGTTCAGCCTCTGCACCTCCAACTCCACGGCCTTTAATGCATCACCCCCATGAACCTTTTCCCTCAATGACTCTGAAGATTGTCGTGTTGTCATATCTATTCAATCACTTCTGAGGGCCTTTACCGATTAACAATCAGATCTGAGCGCGGGCCTTTAATCCCTCTATGTTCAGGATATAAACCATTCTGCCGCTCTCCAGATTCGATATGGCCGCTATATACTTCGACCCCTTTTTCTCCTGCTCCGACGTCTTTACGAACAGGCTTTTATTCCTCAATATCCTATCCACCAATACTGCGATAATTCGGTCACCCTCCCCCGCAAAAACAATCCCCTGGGACCTCTGCCTTCCTGTTGTACCGAGGCTGAATATCTCGTAAAGCTTGACCAGGGGGATTCTTTTCCCCTTGAGCGTAACGGAATCCTGCAAGGCGATATTCTTAGCATAACCATCGGCAAGGTTATAGGATTTAATCACGAAGTCGCTAGGAATACCAAATATTCGATTTTGAGTCTCAACGAGCAAAACCCTCTCTACCCCATACAGCCTTTGCCCAAATACTTCCCTCTGAAACTGCTCGGAAATGTCGCCCAAACCCTTGAAGCACGTCCTCAGGTAGGCCCGGATTTTTTCCAGTTCATCCGATAGTCCCATCATCCCGTCATCGAATATCAACTCTTCCTTCATTCCTTTGAATTGATGAAGGGCTCTCCCCAATCGGTTTTCCCCTTCGCATAACGCCATCCGATCTCTTTCCAAATCCGAACAGAGCTTCTGAAATATCACGTCTCGAGGCTTGCCCTTTCTTTCACCACCTTCTAGTACCAAAAGTTGAAAGTGGGAATTGATGCCTTCAACTACTAAGTTCTTGAATATCGTCTGCTCCCCCTTTTCCGTGGTCAGGAATTTTATGACTTCCTTTCCATCTTGCAAGAATCTCAGTGCTTCCGGCGTAATGCTCTTTTCATCATTGAGTAAGTAAAGCGAAACCTTACCCATCATGTTGATAACCCTCAAAAGGGAATCGTTATCCCTGTAAGCGGCTTTCAATCCACCCAAAGCCGCAATAATCCTCTTGAGGATATCGCTACTGAATTCCCACTCCAGGGAAAGGAGTTCTACTTCTAAAGTCTCAACTCCCTTGGGCAGCTTTTTTTCTTCTAAAGGCTTTTCGATGCGTTCGGTTCTCGTCGGGGCCGTTCCGATCTCCTCCATCACGGGTTCGGGCTCTGGAGTGACTGCCGTCTCTTCTTTTAGAAGTTCGGGCTCTGGAGTGACTGCCGTCTCTTCTTTTAGGGGTTCGGCGTCTGGGGTGATCGCCTTAAGCTCTTCATGCTCAAGGGACTCCTCCATCACCTCGGGGGATATGTCGGGAATGGGTTCTGCCTGTATGGGGACGCCCGCTTTCCTCCCCGTCGGCCCGGTCCCTTCATCGGCACCCTCTTCCACGAAGAGAGCATCCACCGCCGATTCGATCTCTTCATCCAGATCTTCCATACCGTCTTTTTTCATAAAAACCCAACCCTGTCCGAAGAAGGTGTTCCCGGAAATCGTTTAAAGTCGATCCATGGAGAGAACCTTTCGACTAACATCCTTTACAACCAATTTACTGATTTCCCTCAATGTCTCGAAAACCCCGAACCCTTTCAAAGCACTGGCCTCGATTGCCGGAACCTTAAGCATCGAGTTCAGATCCTTTTCGAGGACCTCCACGGGAAGAAGTTCGGAGTCGGTCCCCCCTAAATCCCTCTTATTGTACTGCATGACTAAAGGGACAGTTCGAATGCTCAGCCTCTTTTCGGCCAAGTTCTTGGCTAAGTTGATCAGGCTCTCGATATTCTTCTTTCGCTGCACCTTGAGGGAATCCGCGACGAATACTACCCCGTCCACGCCTTTTAGTACCAGCTTTCTGGTGGCATCGTAGTGAACCTGTCCCGGAACCGTATAGAGCTGTACCCTGATGTCGAAGCCCCTAATCTTGCCGAGATTGAGTGAGAGAAAGTCGAAAAAGATGGTCCGATCTCCTCCCTTCGTATCGATGGAGACCATTTTTCCCCTGGTCTTGTCTGAAGTCGTGTTGTAGATATATTGCAAATTGGTGGTCTTACCGCAGAAACCGGCCCCATAATAGACGATCTTGCATTGAATCTCATCTTTACTGAAATTGATAAACGGCATACGAGATCACTCGGGGTTCATATATTTAGATCTTTCGAAAATCGAGGAAAAGATCTCTAAGAGTTCATCGGTAACCTTGTTTACCCTCAGCCTTACCAATCCAAGGGAGGTCTTATTATCGAAGATAGTTACTACGATGAGATGTTCACCTACCCCCGAAAAATAGATATTTTCCTTATTTCCCTTATGAAAAAGGAGGTTGAACTCCTCTTCACCGAGGAGTTTTGCAATTTCCGCGGTTGCCCCGAAGTTAGCTGCCGTCAGGGCCGACAGCGCTGAAACATCCACCGCTGCGGGATTACCACTATGTGCGATCAATTGCCCGGACCTGTCGATAAGGAATACGCAATGCGCTGCTGCGCTTGCTACCATCTTGTTCAGACACTGATCGATCTTTGCTATGTCTTTACCGGAGAGAATAATATTCATCTTTTCGTAACAAAGTGTCTGCCGAAAATCTCAGGCAAAGCTCCCTCAAGGTTGAATTTTTTAATCTCTCTTCTGAAGTCGACCCTAATCTGATCCAGTTCCTTCTTTAACTGATCCAATATCTTTTTTTTGGAGAACTTATTTGAGAGGGCTTCTATCGTTAGCCCTAAACATTCTCCCAATCCTTTGGTCAACTCATGGACATCCGTATTTCCCGTAAAGACGATTTTTCCGTCTTCATACTTGAACTCCGCGTCGAAAGGATCTAAAAAAGGATACTCATTGGACTTCTCTACCAATGCCTTTTTCAACTCGGAACTGAAGGTCCCCTTCTTTATTAATCCATCGACAACCGTCTCCATGGTGGAGATGGTATCTTGGAGTACCTTCAACAAGTCTTGAAGGTCGCCCCCTTCAATAATCTCTGCCACGTTTTCCGAAGATGTGGGGAAATCAGCTCGGTAGACATGGAAAACGACCCCGGCCCCCTGAGCGTCTTCCAAGATCCGGCCGAGAAGGTTTCTTCCCGAAATGAGGTGTCCGTCCTTCCTGGTAAGGATCGTTTCGATGGGCTCCCCCTCTTGAAAGAAGATCACTCCAGTCCCCTTGCCATTCTTTAAGGCGATTTCGATATACCCCGTATGTCTTGCGTCGCCCAACTTATCTATTAATCGTTGCAGGCTCGTGAAATCCGTGGAGAGATCCTTATAGAGGATCTCGCGTTTCAGCGTACTGGCCAAAACGGTAACCATTTCAGGGGAGAGTTGATAAACGCTGATCACGCCGTCTTGCTCTTTTGCTTTGGATATGATATTGGTGATGGCTCGCTGTCCGATTCTCTTTCTGTCGCCCATCTGCTCGATAGCATTAATGACATCCCCCGAATCCATAAAGAGGAAGGCTTCATAATCCAAAAAGCCGATTTTGATATATCCACTGAAATCCTCCGACTTCAGTGAAAGGAGCAAACCATTGAGGTTTGTATAAGAGGTGCTCAAGTTCTTATGTATTACTTCCCCTTTTGGAAAGATCATACC
>JABAOH010130555.1_pt1 | contig 14406 bp, 13 predicted proteins | sample 7062181 | NCBI WGS metagenome assembly JABAOH01 (sample SAMN14538630, study PRJNA623070) | marine sediment metagenome | biome: marine biome [ENVO:00000428]; feature: marine pelagic biome [ENVO:01000023]; material: deep marine sediment [ENVO:00002113]; isolation source: pool of 5 deep marine... | reverse complement strand
ACGTTGGCCCTGGCCCCGCGCTTGAACTCCTCGGTGCCGACCCGCTCCGCGTTCTGCATCCGCAGCTCGTTGCCCTTGGTGACCGCCTTGGCGGCGACGTCGAGCATGCCATGGTGCTGGGCGATCGTCGCCAAGTTGTTGAGCACGCTGATCTTCGTGCCGAGGACCTGGTCCTCGGGGATGCCCGCAGCGTCGACGGACTCGTAGAGGCCCTGCAGCTCCTTGACCGCCGCCGCCGGATCGCCGGCATAGACGCTGACGTACGCCTTGTAGTTGCCCCAGGTGATCTTCTGGGCGTCCTCGGCCGTCGCCATCGCCTGGTCGAAGTCGCTGCGCGCTTCGTCGTAGTAGCCGAGGAACGAGTTGGCGTGTCCGCTCTTCGACCACGCCAGGTCGTTCGTCGGGTCGAGCTCGGTCGCCTTGCGGTAGGAGGCCCGCGCTTCCATCAGGCGCTGGCTGCCCCGCTGCACGTCACCGAGGTTCACCCAGAGAACGGGCTCATCGGGCTGAAGGTCTACAGTCTTCTGCATGTGCATCTCGGCCTTGCTGTAGTCCTTCGGCTCGTTGTTCAGGTAGGAGAAGCCGGTCGACGCGTGCGCCGGGATGAAGTTGGGGTCGAGCGCCAGCGCCTTCGCATACGTCGTCCGCGCTGCTTCGTGCCGGTTCAGATCCCCCTGCACGTCGCCGAGAACGACAATCCAGCGCGGGTCCGTGGGATACGTCTCGACGAGCTGCTGTGAGATCTTCAGCCGCTTGTCAAGATCGCGGTCGAGCAGGGTCGTGTTCCAGTCGATCAGCAGCTTCTCGCCTTCGTTGGCGTTGGCCATGTTGGCCTTCGCCTTGTCGAGGTGCATCCTGAAGGTCTCCCACGACCCGGACGTGTTTCCGGCGTGCAGGTGAGCGCGCACAAAGCCGGGGTCCTTCTCGGTCGCCGACAGGAACAGCTTGTGCGCGTCCTGCCACCTGCCCATGTCCCAGGCGTGCATCGCCGAATTGAAGTCGGCGCGCGCGGCCTCGGACGCGGTTGTCACCGGCATCTCGACGACCGCCGCGGCCGCCAACACCGTTTCGGCCTCTTCCGCGCCGGGCTGTCGCTCACAGCCGGCCAACAGCGCGAACGCGGGAAGCAACGCAAGTAGTTGGGCTAACCGTCTCATGGGACATTCCTCCCTTTCTTACGGATTTCGAGGGTGCGTCAGACCGGATGGCGATAGGAAGGACTGACGCGACCGCGTGCAGCCCAGACAAATGCGGGTGGGTCAAGAGACAGCACAGCTAAACAGCGCCGGGGCTTAAGGGCGCTTCCTCCCAGACCTCGCCGTAACACAGTGTGTGAGACTCAAACTTCCGTTGATCGGGATGGAAGTCAAGCAGGAGCCTGAGATCCGTCGGCGGCCGGACCAGAGCCCTCGAGCGCGAGGTCCGCGGGTCGTTCTAGACGCTCAGGGTGCTGCACCAGGGAGCGAAAAATCTCGAGACTGCGGGCGCAATAGAAACCATCGGCGATCCGCTCGTCGAACGACCACCGTGTTTCCATTACGTCGCGAGCCACGATAGCGCCGTCCTCGTCGACCACCGGGATTTTCTTGACGCGACCAATCGTCCCGAAGACGGGCACCGTTCCATACTCATACAGATGATGGTAGGCGGCGTCGATGCCGAGACTGCCCAGGTTGGCCAAGAACGCGCTGGCATAGAGCGGGTCGGACCGGATCGTCCCGGCAGGGAGGAGATTGAAGTAGTCGAGCGCTCGTTGGGCTCGCACGAGAAAGCGCACCAGGAAGCGAGGCAGGCGCGACACCGTCCGCATCTCCCGATCCGATTTGCTCGGCCCGCCGCCCCTACCGACCTGGACCGCCTCACGGATGCGGCGCGAAGCGATGCTCAAGGTATCGTGCGGGTCGAACCGCACCTTTACCGTGGTGATCGGTGCGTCGTCGGTCAAAGCCTTTTTTATCGCGAAAGACAGATCGATCGTTTCTCGTTGATAGAGACGTCGTCCCGCGACAAATCGGTTGAGGCGCGGCCGCAGCGCCAACGTCCGCGCGGCGGCGCACAGGACGACCTGGAAGAGTGTTATGCCTTCTCCGACTTCGTCGGCTTTCTGCCGGTCGATGTAACCGAGAGTGCCCCCAACCTCGATCGGTAGATCGAAGTAGACCAAAGATTCCGTGCGGGACCGCATCAGAAAAGGCAGCATGCGTCGGAGCGGGGGCGCGTCCTTGACCAGGAAGCCATCCGGACGTCGACGGAAAGGCATGGTTCGTGTGCTGAGGTCGTGGCTCGCGTGTCAACGAAGCGACGCGCTGCGCGATCTAAGAGCGCCGCGGCGGCGAACCGAGACGAGACCGTCGCCGCGTCACTTCGCAACCAATGCAACTAGAGCGCGTCGAAGAAACCCTCGATGCGCCGCCGCAACGCGGCGTCCGGCAGCCGGCCCCGGGCGGCGCCCATGTTGTCGACGGCGTGGTGCTCTTTGGTGGTCCCGGGGATGGCACAGGTCACGGCCGGATGCGAGACGACGTACTTGAGGAAGAGCTGCGCCCAGCTTGTGCAGTCGATCTCGGCGGCCCAATCGGGGAGCGCCCGGTCGCCCACGGCGCGGAACAGCCGGCCGCGGCCGAACGGGAGGTTGATCAGCACCGCCATGCCCCGGTCCGCGGCCAGCGGCAGTATCCGATCAGCGGCGCTGCGATTGGCGAGGGAGTAGTCGACCTGGATGAAGTCGAGGTCCTCGCCAGACATCACTCCCTCCATCCGCTCGTACTGGCGATCGCTCGATGTGGTGATGCCAACGTAGCGCAGCCGCCCCGCCCCTTTCCACTCGCGCATCGTGGCGAGTTGAGTGGCGGTGTCGCGGAGGTTATGGACCTGCATCAGGTCGACCTTGTCGGTGCGCAGCTTGTCGAACGAGGCCTCCATGCGCGCGACCCCCGCCTCGCGGCCTTCCCGATCCACCTTGGTGGCGAGGAAGACGCGGTCACGGATCGCCAGCTCGGCCATCAGGTCGCCGAGCACGCTCTCCGAGTTGCCGTAGGAGGGCGCCGTGTCGAGCACCTTGCCGCCCAACTCGGCGAAGACGCTTAGCGTCGCTTTGTAGGGCGCCCGTTCTTCCGCCGAGGGACCGACCCGGTAGTCTCGCATCCCGATCCCCACGACGGGGATGGCCTCGCCGCTGGATGGGATCTTCTTGGTGATCAGCTCGCCCTGCCACAGGCGTCCGAGGCGCCCCGGCCGCCAACCGGCCACCAGCGACAGCCCGGCGCCGGCTCCCAGCTTGAGCAACTCACGCCGCGTCAGCTTCATCGCTCTTTCCTCCCGGTCAGGCCGCCGCCGCGCTGGGCGCGCGACCGTTGCCAAACGCCTTGGCTCCGAGCTTTAAGGAGCCACGAGAGATCCTGCGGGGCCGGCGGGGGCTGCGCCCCCGCTGACGAACTCGATCCGAACCGGCGCCGTGACCGCTCCGCCGTCGCCGTCGAGAGCGTAGGCGACGAACTCGGCCTGCAAACCGCCATCGGCAAAGAGTGGAAAATCGAACTCGTTCCCCCGAAACGCTCGCGAGAAAGCCGTCTGCGTCGAATCGAACTGGGACCAGACGTTCAGGCCGATCTGATCGGCACACTCCGCCCGCGCTTGCAGGGTGAAATTGATCTTGGCCGGGTAGGTCACCGTCTGAATGGGCTCGCCCAACGAGTCGGCCAGGGCGAACTCGAGGACACAGTCGAAGCCGATCGATGGACCGGCTGTCCCGGTGAGCTGGCTGGGCCCGTCGTCGCCACAACCGGCCAGGAGTGCCACGGCCATGAGAGCGAGAGGTAGCTCCAACGCTGGGCGGTAAATCATCGACCGGCTCCTTGCTGGTGCGCTCGAGCGTGCCGCGGGTTCCGCGAAAGAACGGCGGTCGGCTCAAGCACGACCGCCGCCTCTGTTCTTTATTGCCCTGGTCGGCCAAGAGCGCGCAGGCTGGTACCAGGCCGTTGTAAAGATAGCAAGCGGGCTATTCCTTTTCCTGCTTCTCCTGGCGCTTCCTCACCAGGTCGTCCATCCGCTTGTTCACCTCCCCCAACCCCTCGCTGAGCGTCTCCCGCAGTTCGTCGAGCAGGTCGGTCGAGGCCTCACGGGTGGCTCGCGCGGTCTGCTTGGCGGCGGCCTTGGTGCCCGGCTGCTTCGCCTCTTCGCGAACGGCGTCCACCGCCCGGTCCATCTTCTCACCCAGCTCGCGCAAACGGTCGGCCAGCCGGCGCGTCTCCTCCTCGCTCACCTCTTCGGTGGACCAACCCTCCTTGAAGGCGGTGCCCAGCCGTTCGCCCAGGTCGCGGACCTGCTTGCCCACTTCCTTCCAGCGCTGAGCCACGTCGCGCCAGGTCCGCTCCTCCGGCTGCTCGGTGGTCATGGGAAGTTTCTCATCCGTCATGTTCAAGGCTCCTCGAGTTTCGTTGTTCGACCTCATGGGCGCCGGAATCGGATCGCCAGGGCCCCTAGCATATTAACCGCTGATTGGAGTTCGGGCACGGCCGGCGGATCTGGCGCCACCCCTCAATACTGGAGTCATGGCGCGTCTGTTTCAGCAACCACGACTCCGGCCCCGGTCGCGCCCCGGGCGACCGCCTGTTGAATCAACCCGCCGCTCATTGACGCAGCCCCTGAAAGGGCGTCAGTTTGCGGGGACGCGCCCGAGCCTGTGCGAGACAGCTTAGCCCCAGAGGTGTCTATGACTCCGCGCATCGTACCCCTTCTCTGTCTCACTTTCAGCCTATCAGCGTTCGCTCCAGAGTCCGCCCACGCGCAAACGATGCGCGAGGTCCTCAATGGACTCTTTGTCTTCGGTGGTGGAGAGCAGCCGCTGACCCTCGCCGGCTCGCCCGGGGCGCACGGCATGCACTTCATCCCGTCCGAGTCCGAGACCAATGGTGCCCTGCTCCAGTTCTTCAACAACTCGATCGCCTCGAGCCTGTCGTCTTTCCCTCTGAGCTCGACGGCCGGCAGCGAGACCGTGGTGTTTGTCTCCGGCGTCCCCACCCCCACGTCGACCAGCTTCGGACCGATTTTCGCCGAGCGCGCCCAGACGCTGGGACGCGGACGGCTGAACGCCGGCGTTAACGTATCGCGCCTTCGCTTCGACCAAGTCCGTGGTATCCCCTCCGAGGACGTTCAGTTCACCTTCGTTCACGACAACGTCGGCGACACGACGGTGCTCGGCGACGTGACGGTGGAAAACGACCTGTTGCTGCTGTCGTTGAACCTCGACATTCGGGCGGAGGTCTACGCCGTCTACGCCAGCTTCGGCCTCACGGACCGGCTCGACCTGAGCGTCGCCGTCCCCGTCGTCGACTTGCAGATCCAAGGAACGTCGCGGGCGGCCGTCCAACTCAGCACACTGGACAGTGACTCGGCCCTCCATTTCTTCGTGGGCACATCGTCGGACCCGGTGCTGGAAGAGAGCACGACGGGTATGGGAAACGCCACGGGAGTCGGCGACATCGCCGCTCGCCTCAAGATCCACGTCGTCGATGGCGAGCACTGGGACCTGGGCGCCTCGGCTGAATTGCGGGCTCCCACCGGTCGCGAGGACGACTTTCTGGGGACGGGAGACGTCAACGCCAAGGGGTTGCTGATCATTTCCGGCACATTTGGTGATTTCGCCCCCCACACCAATATCGGATTCGAATACCGTGGCAGCTCCATCGACCAGAACGAACTAGAGATCGTCGCCGGCTTCGACCATCGTCTGGCCAGTTGGGCCACCCTCGCCGTCGACCTGCTCGGCTCGTTCAAGGTCGGCAAAGAAAAGATCGATTTTCCGGACCCGGTCACCTTCGACGAGCCGTTTCGCCGGACGGTGCGCCTCACCAACATCCCGGACATGCGGGACGACGTGATCGACGGTTCGATCGGACTGAAGCTCAGGACGGGGGCGGGGCTGTTCCTGATCACCAACGTGCTGGTGCCGCTCAACGACGGCGGCCTGCGCTCGAGCCCGATCCCGACGCTGGGGCTGGAATACACCCTGTGATGGAGGGGAAGACGGCTAGTCGAGGCTCTCCACGATGGCCCAGCGCCCCTCCCTCTGGGCCAGTCGCAGGACCTGGCGAAAGGTCTGAGTTTCCTCGCGGCGCGAGCTCTCGTTGAAATAGTCGTACTTGGTCCGCACGGTCACGGTGATCCGCTCTCCGGACTCATCCAGCGACCGCACTTCGAAGGTCACCTTCAGGTCACGCATCAGGCGGAACGACGTCTCGAAGTTGCGAATCTGGGCGCCGCTCAAACCGGGCCAGACCCGGCGCAACGCATCGAGATCCTCCGCCTCGATCGCGCGGCGAAGTTCCTCCAGAGTCGCTTCCGCCACCTCGCCTGCGTTGGGTCGCCGCTTGGTGTCCGCCGTCTCCGAGACCGCCGCCCGGGCCACCGATGCCTCCGCCGCCAAGCGGTACAACCGTGCCGCCTCGGACGTGCGGTCAAAGGCCTCGCGGTAGTCGCCCGCTCTCTCAGCCGCGGCCGCTTGCTGGCTCAGTTGTTCCGCCTCGGAATAACCAGGCGCGCTGGCATCGATCACGCTCCGCAGCGCGCGCACTTCGCGACCGGCCGAGTCCAGTCGGGCCCGCCAGGCGGCGCCCATCGCGGCATCTCCAGCCACAGCGTAGTCATCGCGCGCCGCCCGCTCCGAATCACGCGTCGCACTTTCCCGTTCCGCCACGACCGGCTCACGGACGGCAGTCGCTTTTTCACCCAGGATCTTTTGAAACCGGCGGTGCTCGCGCAGCCCGCGTGGCAGCGGCGCGACCCGCAAATATGGAATCGACACCGCCGATGGGTTGGCCAGCAGGGATTCGATCTGGTCGAGCGCGGCCTCGTACTCACCCGCCAGCGCATAGACCGAGATCAGCGTCCCCTGCAAGCGCGCGTACTCGGGCCGGGCCAACTCGGACAACACCGCGCCCGCACGCTCGGCAAGACGGACCGCCTCTACCTTCCGGCCCAGCCCGGCATGCGCCAGCCCACGGTACAGATTCACCACCGGGTCGCCGGCCGGCTGCTCGAGCAGCGCATCGAGGACCGTGAGCAACGAGTCGTGGTAGGCGCGAGCGCGATCGGGTTGACCCCGCAGTCGATAGAACTCGGCCTTCAGAAAGAAGTAGTCGAACGAACGTGACCCGTTGAACGAATCTGGAGTCAGACCCTCGAAGACGCGGTCGTGCCCGCCGTCCGGGATCAGAGTGCCGCCGTAAGAGGCCAGCGCTCTCGCGGCGTCGGCGGCGCCTAGGCGACCGATCATGTCGCGAGCCGCTGCCGCCGCTCTCTTCTTGTCGCCCTCCCACAGCAGGTACAGACCGATCTTGTCGGCGTACGCCTCCGGCTGGTCGGGGGCGAGGTCGATGGCTCGGTCGATGTACCGCTCCGCCTTGGCGAAGCGCCTCGTCAACAAGTGGAACAGACCGGCGGGAATCGCCGGCTCTGCCGACCGCGGATCGAGATCCGCCGCCAGCGCGATATTCTGCAACGCCTGCTCCCACTCGCCGCGAGCCGCCTGCACGGCCGCGATCAGCGAGCGCGCCAGGGCGCTGTTGGGCCGACGGAGAGCTACCGTCTCGAACTCCTCCAGAGCCCGTCGCGGATCGGGCTCGGGACCGGAGTAGTAGTAAAGACCCAGCGCCAGGTGCGCCTCCGGGAGGTTCGGTTGAAGCTCGAGCGCCCGGTCGACGGCGGCCTTCGCCAAAACGAGCCGCTCCAGCGAGGGATCGGCGAAGCTGCTGTAGAGACGGCGGTGAGCGTCCGATAGCTCGGCGTAGGCGAGGGCGAATGTGGGGTCGAGGGCCGTGGCGCGCTCGAACATCTCGACGGCGCGGAAGAGGGCGCCGGAGCCAGGGCCGCCGGCTTTGCCAGCCAGGTGGTCGCGGCCGCGTAGATAGTAGTCGTACGCCTCCAGGTTCTCGGTCGGCCGGCTGGTCAATGATTCGCGCTCGGGCTCCAGCACCGTGACGTCCAGCGCACGGGCGACACGCTCGGCGATGTCCGACTGAACGCGGAACATCTCCTCGAGATCCTCGTCGTAAGTCGCCGACCAGACGTGAGTGTCGTCGGCAACCCGGATCAGCTGAGGTATCACGCGAACCCGGCTCGACGGATCGCCCGGTCGCTCGCGCTGAATCGTGCCTTCCAGGATGTAGTCCGCGTTCAACTCCGCACCGATCTCACGCAGCTTCTTTTCCGTCTTCCGGTACTGAACCGCGCTGGTGCGTGAGATCACACCCAGCCCATGGATCGCGGCGAGCCGAGCGGTAATCGCGTCGGTGGTGCCGTCAGCGAAGTACGCGTCCTCGGGCGGCCCCAGGTTCTCGAACGGCAAAACGACCAGCGTCTTCCTCCGACCCGTGTCCGCAACACGCTCAGCGCTCGGGCCGTCGGCGTAGATCAGCCAGACCAGGGCCACCACACCCCACAAGGCGAAGGCGAGCACGCCTCCGCCGATGGCGTTGCGCCAGGTCAAGAGCCGCTGCCAACCCAGAGCCCCGTGCGCGGCGCCGGCAGCTCGCGAGCTGGCTTCGCTTTCTTCCGCGCCAGGAAAAAGCGTAGGGTCGGCTGGGGAGGATCCGGGGTAGCCTTGCTGGACGAAGGCGGTGGCCAGCACGATCGGCAGGCCCACGACAAACAGCAGGACGGCGAAACCGGGAAACCAGCTAGGCAGGCCGAGACCCTCGGTCAGGCCCTGGACGACCTCATAGCCCATCCAGGCACCCAGCAGGTAAATAGCCAGTACCTGCCAGAGAGACCGCCGATGGATCTCGTTAAGCAGTTGCTTCAATGGCGACACGGCCCTGTCCCGCACGAGGACTCTAGAGGCTTGGGGCTAGTATGACAGCACCAGATCGCTCTACCAAGATGCACCGCCGGGGGGCAGCGGGCAACTTCCTCAAATTCTGTGTTGAAAACTACCTAGCTCAGACAAGGGATTGAGACGCTGTCAGGACCGGGCTCCCGTGCCGCGCTCGACCTCAAGCAACCAGTCGCGCGCGGCGCGCATCGCCTGGCCCCGATGACTGATCGCGTTCTTCTCTTCCGGGGTCAGCTCCCCCGTGGTCACGCCACGCTCCGGCAGCCAGAAAAGCGGATCGTACCCGAAGCCGCCGGTGCCGCGCGGCTCTCGCAAGATAAGGCCATCGACCCGGCCAGCGAAAACGCGCGACTCGTCGGCGAGGACGATCGCGACGGCGCAGTGGAAATGCGCGGTACGCTTTTCGTCGGGCACGTCTCGCAGCTGGCGAACGAGATGCAGGTTGTTGGCGCGGTCGACGCCGAACTCGGCCTGCATCTCAGGCGGCGCGTACCGCTTGCTGCGCGGGCCCGGCGCGCCGCCCAGGGCGTCCACGCGGATGCCGGAATCCTCGGCCATCATCGGCAGCCCGGTGCGGTCGTGGAAATACTGGGCCTTGGCGAGGGCATTGCGGGCGAAGCTGGGGTAGGTCTCGAGGCGCTTCTCCTCGGGTCTCTCCTCCACACCCAACTCGCCGAGGCTCACCAGGCGGATCGGCGTGTCGCGAAACAGTCGCTCGATCTCGCGAATCTTGTGAGGGTTACGTGTGGCGACGGCCAGCTTCACCGGGCGGCCTTCACAACCTGGCGTTGCAGGGCGACCAACCGACGAACACCGTCTTGCGCCAGGCTCAGCATCGCGTCCAGATCTTCGCGCCCGAACGGCATACTCTCTGCCGTCCCTTGCACCTCGACGATGCGACCGTCCTCCAGCGCCGCGAAGTTCATGTCCACCTGGGCGCGCACGTCCTCGGCGTAGTCCAGATCGAGGCAGGCGCCGCCGTCCACCATGCCGACGCTCACGGCGGCCACCAGCTGCCGCACCGGGTTGGCCGGCAACTCCCCTTCCCCAACCAGGCGTGCCGCCGCCTGCCAGAGGGCAAGGCAACCGCCGGTGATGGCGGCGGTGCGCGTGCCGCCGTCCGCCGTCAGCACGTCGCAATCGACGACGATCGTGCGGTCGCCCAAAGCATCCAGGTCGGTGGCGGCGCGCAGCGCCCGGCCGATCAGCCGCTGAATCTCCTGGGTGCGCGATCGCGGGCCGGCGCGCTCCCGGGGGACGCGCTGGGTGGTCGAGCGCGGCAGCATGGCGTACTCGGCGGTGACCCAGCCGCCCCCGGCCTGGCGCCAGGGCGGCGCTCCCTCCTGCACCGTCGCCGCGCACAGCACCCGGGTCTCGCCCATGGCGATCAGGCACGAGCCTTCGGCCCGGGGCACGGCGCCCAGTTCGAGCGTGACGGGCCGCAGCTCGTCGGGCTGGCGCCCGGAGGGACGGGCGAGCCTCATTCCGACCCCCGGGCGGCGCGCGCCGCTTTGCGGAGCAGCTCGGTGGTGGAGCGACCTTCGACCAGTGGCAGGATGACCAGGCGGCCACCGCCCGCCTCCACCGCCTCCAGCTCGCCGCCGAGACGCTCGGGCTGGTAGTCGCCGCCCTTGACCCAGACGTCCGGCCTCAAGGCGGTGATCAGCTCGGTGGGCGTGTCCTCGTTGAAGACAACGACGGCGTCCACACACTCCAGACCGGCGAGACAGGCGGCGCGGTCCAACTCGGGCTGAAGGGGCCGCTCCGATCCCTTGAGGCGCCGCACCGAGTCATCGCTGTTGAGTCCGACCAAGAGTCGGTCCCCCTGCTCGCGTGCCCGCACCAGCACGTCGACGTGGCCCCGGTGCAGGAGGTCGAAGCACCCGTTGGTGAACACGAGCCGGTGGTCTCGGCCCGGTCCATGGGCCCGCACCGCCGCTTCGCGGGTGAGGATCTTTCGAGCCAGAGCTTCCGGCAGCGAAGCGTGGGCGCTCATGACGCGAAGCTGCCGTCGGCCGTGCGGAAGGCGGCCACGATCTCCTCGGCGCCCTGCCGCAGCAAATCCTCGGCGACGCGGCGTCCCAACGCGGTCGCGGCGCCGACGGGACCGCTACCCTCGCCGCGGATCACCCGATCGCCGTCCGGGGTGGCGACGAGGGCCCTCAGAAGCAGCGCGTCGCCCTCGACCTGGGCCCGAGCGCCCACCGGCACCTGGCAGCCGCCCTGCAGCCGGGCGAGCAACGCCCGTTCGGCCTCCGTTTCAGCGCGGGCGTCGCGGTCCTCGATCGGGGCGAGCAGCGTATCGGTGGCCGAATCGCCAGCGCGGCTTTCGACTGCGATCGCACCCTGACCCGGCGCCGACAGCCAGTGCGGCGGCCCTAAGAAGCGGGTGACTCGCCCCTCCAGACCCAGGCGGCGGAGCCCTGCCGCCGCCATGATCAGCGCGTCGTACCCCCCTTCATCCAGCTTGCGCAGCCGTGTCTCCACGTTGCCACGCACCGACGCCACCCGCAGGTCACGGCGCAAGGCCAGGAGCTGTGCGCGGCGGCGCTCCGAGCTGGTGCCGACCCGGGCGCCGGCCGGGGCCGTCTCGGGATCGTCCGGGCCGCCGGCAGCGACGACCCACACATCGCGCGGATCTTCGCGCGCGCAGATGGCGCCAAGCTTCAGCCCCGAGGCGAGGTCGGTGGGCAGGTCCTTGAGGGAGTGGACGGCCAAGTCGACGTCCCCGGCGCGTAGCGCTTCTTCCAGCGCCTCGGTGAACAGGCCCTTGCCGCCGATCTCGGGCAACGGCCGATCGAGCACCCGGTCACCCTGCGTCTCGATCCTGACGATCTGGAAGCGCCGGCCGGGCCAGGCGGCGGCCAGCCGGTCGCGGACCCACTCCGACTGCGCCAAGGCCAAACGGCTGCCGCGCGAGGCGATGCGAACGACCGCCGGGGCCACGCTAGGGCGCGCCACCTTCCCGGGAGCCGAGAGGCGCCGCTCCGGCGTGCCCGGCGACAGCCGCCGGCCCGGCCGTCTGACCGCCGCCCGGGCTCGCTCGCTGGAAGATGATCTTGAGGAGCGGCGGCGTGATGAAGGTCGAGACGATCACCATGATCAGGATGGCGCTGAACACCGCCTCGGAGAGCAGACCGCCGCGCCGACCGATGTCGGCGAAGATCAGGCCCACCTCGCCACGCGGGATCATCCCGACGCCCACCGCCAGCGAGTTCATCTTCTCCCAGGGCACGGAGAAGCCCGAGACGATTTTGCCGACGATCGCGATCACCGTCAGGATGCCGCCGATGAGCAGCACACCCGTGTTGAAGTCGGCCGTCCAGGGTAGAAACAGCTTGACGTTGACCGCGGCGCCCACGGAGACGAAGAAGATCGGGGTGAACACGTCGGCGACGGGCTCGATCCGCTCGACCACCAGGTCGAACTGGTTGGTGGTGGAGAGGATGATGCCGGCGGCGAAGCTGCCGATGATCATCGCCGAGTCCGACAGGTCGGCCAGCGCCGCCAGCAGCAGCGCGAAAGAGAAGGCCGAGACGAGTAGGATGCCGCGGACCCGCAAGCGATCGATGAAGTCGAACAGATGCGGCCCGATGAAGTTGCCGATGATCACCGCGATCACCAGAAAGCCCACCGCCTTGAGCAGCGCCCAGCTGATCGTGCCGAAGGTCACGCTGGCTCCGGCCGCCAGCCCCACCACCAGGGCGAGCATGACCAGGCCGAGGACGTCGTCGATGACGGCGGCACCGATGATGGTGCGCGCCTCGCGGCTGTGCATCTGGTTAAGGTCGGAGAGCACCCGCGCTGTGATCCCCACCGACGTCGCGGTGAGCGTGGCGCCGACGAACACGGCGACCTTCACCAGGGTCACGCCCTCGGGTTGAGCGCCGAGGGCCGGGTCGGCGAAGTACCAGTAGCCGGCGCCGAGCAGGAACGGCACCGTCACACCCACAAACGCGACCACGGCCGCCGCCGGACCGACCCGGAACATCTCTTTCAAGTCGGTCTCCAACCCCACCTCGAACAGGAGCACCACGACACCCACCTCGGCCAGCAGGTGGATGATCTCGGTCAGCGGGTCGCCGGGGGCCGTGGGCACGATGCCCAGTACGCTCCCCCCCAGGATCACACCGCCCACCAGCTCGCCCAGCACCGCCGGCTGACCGATCCGCTCGGCGAACTCTCCGCCCATCTTCCCGACCATGAGGATGGCCAGCAGGATGATGAGGAAACGGGCGGTGGTGTGGGTGCCCGCGCCGCCGTGCTCGCCTTCACCCTCCGCGGCGTGAGCTTCCCCCTGCTCTGCCTGTACGATCGGCGTCTCGGCCGTGACCGCAGACGCGGTCGCCTCGACCTGGGACGCGGGCGTCCAGTCTCCGGTGATGGCGACCAGGAACAGGCCGGCAAACGCCCAGAGCAGAAAACGGCGCCGCCGAGCCAGGCGCGCCGAGCGGGCAAGCCGCCTCATGCGCGTGCCGTTCCGCGGTCGGTCACGAGGCCTCCCCTCGCAGCGTCAGGCTTCAACTCACCATTGTGATTGCGCACCGTCGATGATCTTCTGAACCAGGTTCTCGATCGCTAACTGCCGACCCGTCGCCTCGCTCTGATTGGGCTGATCGGGGAGATACTCACCCGACGCCGAGAGCGCTGGCGACTGCCAGATCACGCGATCTTCCGTGCGGTCGTAGAGCTCGACCGACACCGTGATATCCACACGGCGCTGAAAGATCTGTGGCCCGCCCGGCTCGGCCTGGAAGTTCACCGCTCGCTCGTCGTAGCGCGTGATCTCGCCGCGCAGCACCGCGTCGGCGGTGCCCTCGTCGGCGAAGTCCAGCCCCAGGCGACCGGGGAAGTCGTCTTGCAGGGCCTGTGTCAGCTCCTGGGTGAGCGTGAACTGAGTCGTCCGGTTGTCGAAGGGCAAGATCGCGATCGAGTCGATGTGGCCCGGCAGACCGCCGCCGCCCGTGAACGTGTAGACGCCACACCCGATCACGACCAGCGCCGAAGCGCTAAGGAGCAGCGACCTCGAAGATACGGCGCTCGAACGGCGCGTGTTCGCGTATCTCGGTGACCTTGATCCGTACTTCATGATACTCTCCCAGGTCACGAAACCTGGCCTCCCGCGGCCAATGCCAGGCGCCTTCTGCGGCGCCGGCTCCGCTCGGTTTGACGCGGATCTCTTGAACCGCGTCACCGTCGACCCGCAACTCCGCCTCGACCAGACGGCCCGCCGGATTGAAGATGTAAACGAGCGTCTCCCGGCTCGACAACTCGTAGGTCAGCTGCGAATGGTCGCCGCGCCGGGCTCCGGCGGGTTGGACCGCGGCCGGCGGCCGAAACACCCCGAGCAGCGTCCACATGAACGCCGGTGGTGGCAGCTCGATCCGCTGTTCGCCGATGTAATAGACCTCGTCGCCCAGCAGAACGGCGCTCTGCACTCCCGACCAGCCCGGGCCCAGCAGGTCGAGCCGCACGCTGTCCGGCGGGTTCGTCCGCAGGGCTCCCTCGCCCGAGAATCGGCCCTCGCGGCCGCGATAGCGCCACTGAAATGCGATGAGCTGAGGCTGGTCCGGCGT
>JABAOH010003368.1_pt1 | contig 14411 bp, 14 predicted proteins | sample 7062181 | NCBI WGS metagenome assembly JABAOH01 (sample SAMN14538630, study PRJNA623070) | marine sediment metagenome | biome: marine biome [ENVO:00000428]; feature: marine pelagic biome [ENVO:01000023]; material: deep marine sediment [ENVO:00002113]; isolation source: pool of 5 deep marine... | reverse complement strand
GGCTCTCGCCACGTTATGGCAAAGGGGGTTCTCTGGCCTGGGACCAGCAAATCTAGGAGTGGGGACCCTGTGCTTTCTTCGAGGACGTTCCCGGCTTCGTCGTAGAAGGTCATCCTCACGCGAATCTGATCTACGTTGTGTGTCAAGTCGTTGTGAATCTCACCCACAACATGTAGGTTGCCCAAATCGTCCAGGTAGTCGTTGGTGCCCATCAGTCCCAGTACTACCTCAGAGGGGTGAGGGGAGGCCGCTGGGGTCGGAGAAGGAGGGGTAGGCGTTGTGCTTTCCGTGAGTGAGACCGTCGATGTCGTTCCCTCTGCCAGGCTAATCAGTGGAAGGAGAAGCCAAGAGTGCGTTCTGACGGTTATCCCTACTGGAGCGGATTCCTGCTGACCGTCGAAGGTGGTGATCAGATAACGGTATTTGGTTGAAGGGCGCAATCCGGTGTCGTTGTACTGCGTAAGCCGCACACTAGTCTTGAAAGAGTACATGTTGTATCCCAGGCCCATGTCCCAGTACAGCCGGTAGATGTTTCCACGCGGAGCAACCGACGCCTCCCAACTGAGGTCAATCTGGTCTCCCCCCACGCTGCTCCCTCCCAGGTTTCTGGGCGCGGACGGCCTACCTTTCACAGGAGTCACGACGGCTTCAGGACTCACGTACCCGGTAGGCGTGGCACTGGGAAAGGTGAGACTGGGCGTCGCTGTGGCAGTCCGAGTGTGCGTACGAGTAGCGGTCGGAGTGTTAGTTGTAGTGCGGGTAGCTGTGGGCGTGGCGGTCTCGGTGTGTGTGGGTGTCAGCGTTCTGGTTGGGCTCCGAGTTGGCGTACCGGTGGGCGTTTTGGTGTGAGTGTGAGTCGGCGTCGGCGTGTGGCAGGGCGTAGCTGCGATCACGGACGTCGGGGTCCGCGTACGAGTTGGTGTGTTCGTGCGGGTAGCAGTAGCCGTGGCCGTTCTAGTCGGCGTGCGAGTAGGCGTCCTAGTGGGCGTCCTGGTACGAGTGGAAGTTGAGCTTGCCGTAGGGGAGCGTGTGGCTGTTGGTGTGGATGTGGCAGTTCGCGTCGGCGTGGGGGTCTTGGTGCGTGTCGGAGTAGCTGTACGGGTCTTGGTCACCGTGGGAGTAGCCGTACGTGTATTGGTTGGAGTTGTAGTCTCCATTGGCGCGGCCGTCGAGCTCGGCGAAACCGATATCTCTGATTCGCTCGTAGGCGTAGGGGGAGTAGTAGGCGTGGACGTGAATGTGGGCACAATTCCCACTTGTGATGAGGGCGAGGCCGAAACTTGATGCGACGGAGTCACGACTGGTGGAGGAGACAAGTCAGCTAGCGCGGGGGTACGCATTGCCAGCGCAAACCTGGGTGGTATCTGATACACGACCAGCAATATGAAAGCTCCGAAGACGAGGAAATTGAGGACGGCCAGGGCGACGATGATGATCACCCAAGACTCTGAGCTGAGTTTCCTCATAGTGTGCTAGGTGCCGTAGGTTCCCTTCTGCTCATTTGGATGAGTCGCCGCACAAGGGCGATGATGGGACCGCTCAGCAGTATCAGATCTCTCCAAGGTATGTCCCTAGGACCGAGTGGAGTACTCTGCTTGGAGCGGCGAATCAGTACCAGTGCAATGATCCCACCGAGAGAGGCTCCCAGCACGATTCCCAGCACGACGGCCGGATTCCAGGTCTTCCTACTCATAGCCTACCTCCGTCTTGCCAAGTACCCCAAACCCCTCCTCAATCCTGCAGCGGTGGCGGCTGCCCAAAGGAAGGGCTGGACGGCCAGGGCCAGGATGACTCTTGTCCTCTGCTCCACTTGCTGTGTTCTGCGTCTTATCCTACGCAGGTTGGGCCGAATTGGCCCTGTGTAACGAGGCAGGTACCTGACGATGTAGAGGGGGATGATCACGAGAGGAGATAGCAGGACCATGGCCTCCACAGCGAGTAAGATGAGAGCTAGGTCTCTTGCTAATGCCAAAGTCTCTGGCGTCATCGCAGACCTCCATAGCGTGGGGAGACGCTAAGCCATTGTACATGGAATGGTGTGCTGTGTCAATTATGGCTGTATGTTGCCAACAGTGGGGCGTTCGGGTATAATACTGGCGTTCGACGCATCGAAGCCAATTCCCGCGAGGCTTATCGTGAAGTGTCCGAACTGTGGCGCAAGCTTCAGGGGTGGCCGAGGAAGGTGCCCAGCTTGTGGCTACAGGGTAAAAGTGAAGGCGCTGGTAAGACGCTGCCCCGAGTGTAGGGCCAGAGTTGCTGAGGCGGCGAAAACTTGCCTCATGTGCGGGGCCACCTTGGAGGGGCGAAGAGGCTTCCTTCCTGGAGTTTCCCTATCCATGGTTCCTCCTGCTCCTCTGCTGGGAGGTGTCCTGGGTGTACTGTTGGTGATCGCCGTTTGGTTCATCAAGCCCTGGAGACTGGTACGACTCGGGACCTACCATACGCCGACGGCCACAGCAACACTGACCATCACGCCTACCATCACCGGTACTCCCACAGCCACGCCTACTGCTCCTCCGACAGGTACGCCTACACCGGAGGTCACAATCTACATCGTTCGCCCCGGTGACACGCTGAGTACCGTCGCTGCCCAGTTCGATGTGACTGTGGAGGCCATCATGGAGGCGAATGGGCTCGCCAATCACATTATCCAGGTAGGCCAAGAACTGCTCATCCCTGCAGAGGACGGGGGTCCGGGCAGCAGCCCCGGGATGGGAGAGACTCCTGGCCCCGAGGGGACCAATCAGCCCGAAACCGTGACCTATGTGGTACAGCCCGGGGATAGCTTGTCGGAGATCGCTCAGCGTTTCAACGTGACGATAGAGGCCGTGATGGAGGCCAACGGCATTACAGATCCGGATTCGATTCGCGAGGGGCAGGAGTTGCTGATACCTGGCGGAATCGGCTTATCGGAGACTCCTGGAATAGGAGGAGCTCCTACGCCCACCGTGGAGTCGGTGCTGGTCTATCCCGCGCCCCTTCTCCTCGGACCTCCCGACCGTCGGGAGTTCCGCGAGGAGCAGGCGGAATTGCCGATTCTGCTGAACTGGCTGTCCGTGGGCCTCCTGGCCGAGGACGAGTGGTACTCAGTCGTCCTGCGGTACGTTGACCCCGAAGAGGTGAAGGAGCGAGAAACAGTCGAGTTCACGAAAGCCAACTCTTACCACGTGTTGGCTGAGCTGCGGCCACCGCTTGAGGCTGAATCACATCTCTTCGAATGGCAAGTGTGGGTTGTACGTCTCATGGAGACCGAGATTGAGGGAAGCCCGGAGATCGTGCCCGTGGGTCGCCTCAGCGACAGTCGCACGTTTCTGTGGTACTGAGGTGGGCCAGGGCCCCTCAGTATCGCACTGGCATCCGGCTCATTCACCCGCTGGACGCCGTATCCAGAGGACCAAGAGAGGCGGAAAGCAAAGGACATCGCCTGGCCGCTAGCGATGCCGTCTTGCAGTTGATATCCTGGATCAGTCGGAGGCCCGGCCCCAGCTATGAGCTAGCCCGAGCCCTCGCCTGGTGCAGCTTCTTGTACAAGCGAGACTTCCTGCGGTCGGCGTTCCTCTTGTGAATCACTCCTTTTTGAGCAGCTCTGTCAAGAGCACCGGCAGCGAGCTGCGCGATTTCGGCCGCTTCTTCCCATCGACCTTCACTGATAAGATTGTTGGTTCTCTTGACGTACGTTCGAGCTTGCGACCGATAAACTCGGTTACGCAGTCGCCTCTTCTCCGCCTGTCTCAACCTCTTCTTGGCTGACGCGGTAACTGGCAATCGCTTCACTCCTTTCAGATTCTGTATCCGTTAAGTAATCATACACATTTTGGTGGGGTTTGTCCAGCTTTGCATTCGGTTCGAAGGGTGGTATAATCTTGGCTATAGACAGTTCGTGTTCTGGAGGCACTATCCGGTCATGGCCGAGATGCGGCTCGATACCTTGACCTTGAGGTATTGGCAGGATTTCGAATTGGCTGAGGGTGAGTTGGAGTATCTGTCCGAGTTGCTCATCGAGGAAGAATCCCCACTCAGCGTTGAGGGCTTGGCTCAGCGCCTGATGGAGAAGCGCGTCACAGAGGAGAAGGCGGTCTGGGATGAAAGAAAAGCCAAAGGGCTCATCTACCAGCCGCGAGAAGCGTACGCCCAGGGTGATCGGCTGGTCTTCTCGGCGTTGGGAGACGCGGCCGGCGAGGTGGTGGCGGTACGGCCGGGGCGGCACCCCGACTATGCTCCTTTCGACGTCATTCAGGTGAGGATGGAAGGGAATGGAGAGATCAGCGAGTTTGCCGCCAATCTGTCGCATCCTCATGCCTTGAACTTCATCGCTGTGGATGAGGACGAGGATCTGACTCTGGACGACCTTCCTGCGCTGAGTAGCAGGTTGCTCGAAAGATACGGAGAGTGCGTGATACCCGTCCTCTTAGAACGGTTGAGGGAGAGTCCGGAGTTTGTGAGTTTTGGCGAGGAGTGGTTCCTGAGAGGATTCCTGCTGCCCATGCAGGAAGGGCACTTGAACCTTGCGGAGGCCGTTCTCGACTTGGCAGGCGGGTTCGCCGGTTCGGAGGAGATGCTGAACGTACTGGAGATGCCGAAAGAAAGTGGTCGGGCCGTGCAGATGTTCTCACTGAACTATGCCTTGGCCACGGATGAACAAGGGAGATTCAAGTTCGCAGGTGCTGACGGCAGAATGGAGTGGTGCCTTCCGAGGGTTGCAGAGACGAAGCCACTGCGCTTTGAGAAGGGCCCCAACGAAATCAACGTCGATCACATTCTGGACGAGGTTGTGGAAATAGTTGGAGAGGGTGAGCCGACCGACGCGCCTAGTGCAGCTGTTCAGCAGTGGTCTCACGTGCTGACCTTCTACGACTGGTACTGGGGACATCTTCCCTACGACAAAGGTGCAAGAGACCTGCTGGTCAGACCACTGTTTGAGGGCCAGCGCTGTACGAGATTGCAGTTGCGCCTGGGCGGGAACGGTGAAAGCTTCCCGGTGGTTCTGTACTACGCTAGCGATCGGCAAATGGGTTGGTGGGGCAGCGCTGAGTTGAGGGCTTTCTTTGAGCGCCAGGAACTTGTGCCCGGCGCGACCATAGTCATTGAGCGAACAGCCAACTCCGACAGCGAAGGTCTGTATGAGATAGGCTACAATCCCGCGCCTGCCACCAAGCTGGAGATGTTGGACTACGAGGAGAGTGGACAACCCGTATTCCGTAGAATCGCGGTCAGGTGCGAGATCGACGAAGAGATGAGCCTGCCTAGGTCGCGCTTCAGCGCACTGGAGACGCTCAAACTGCTCGATGGGGGCGAAGCGAAGGTGGCTCGGTCTCTGTTGGCTGCCGCCTTCCAGCGAGTTGGTGAGAAGATGCTGAGAGGACTAGGAATCGTGTACCGGGCGAGCTTCAACGACCTTCTGGTGGCCACCAACATAGAGAGGCCTTATCCCGGCACGATCTTGCGAGGCATCTTCGAACAGGAGGCGTACCCTTGTTTCTATCTAGATGTCGATGGCTACTATGTCTATGACCCGAGCCGTAGCCAAGCGGAAGCGAACAAGGTCCGCTTGACCCGTGATGAGGCTATTCTAGACGCAGGAAGCTCGGACCGCTAGACGGGAGGTACAGGTGGCGAAGTTGCTGCGTCCGGATGTCAACACGAAGTTCCACATAGACTACGACTGGTGGGCTGACCAGGGCCGCGATGCCCGGATTCTTATTTGGGAGCAGCTTTGTGCGGAGTGTAGAGCCAGATTTGGGAGCCATGAAGAGACGGACGACATTGATTGGGTGGATCCCAGTACTGGAGCGGTCACCGTAGTTGACGGACTGCGGTACTGCCTCCGCGAGTGTTGTAGCCAAAGAGATGATTACATCACGCGCACTACCCCGCTCCCGGCCGCGATTTTCCGCGTCTTGATAGCCAATGGCAATACTCCTCTGTCGGCTGTGGAACTTCAAAAGAGGATTGGCAAGAGTAATCCGAAAGCGCTCCTCCGGATTCTACTGGGTCAGGAGATGCGAACGCATTATGGGATAAGGCCCATCCTTGGGTAGCTGGTCGTGTTGCAGATGAGGGGCCGCTGTCTGCTGCGAGCTGGGGGTCGCCAGGCGGCTCCTTTTTTGTATCGGGGTTAGACGAAGACGTCTTTGGGTAGTGAGATGCCCAACATCTTCAGTCGGTCGAGGAACTGGGGCTTGGTGCCGGTGGGGCGGAGCTCGCTGCCGCGTTCGGCTTCGTGGCGCTGCACATCCTGGAGGAGGAAGATGTCGCGTAGCGTGGGAGTGCCGTTCTCGAATTCGAGCACTTCGGTGAGGCTTGCGACCACAGGTGACTCTGTGTCCCTTTTCACGAGCTGAATGATCAGATCGAGCGAAGTCGAGAGTATTCTCCTGATCGCGCGGCTGTCCAGCCCGCTCCCATGTAGTAGTCCCCAACTCTCGAGCTTGCACAGCGCATCCTCGGGGGATTCCGCGATGATAGAAAAGATGACGCCACTCATGGCCAGAAGCAGCTTGAGCAATGGCACCGCCTCCGCGCCATCTACTCTGTCAAGTACCAACCCCTGTGGCTGCATCTTTGGCACGATGGTGAGGAGGTAATGGCGCGTAATCCTCTGCTGCCCTTCAGGCGGGTCGAGGTTGGCCCTAAGAGTGGTGATACCCTTGCGCTCGAGCGCGGGTTCGTCGGGATTCTGGATGGCGAGGATCTGTCCGTCGCAATCCGCTGAGGAAACCAGTACGTACAGCAGGGACCTCTTGCCGCTGCCTGCCGGCCCCGATATGGCCAGATTGAGTCCGGCCTGGACGCAGGCCCTGAGGAACGCCAGGGCCTGAGCGGTGACGAAGCCCTGTCGAACGAGGCCTTCGGCCTTGCATGCAGTGATTCGTGCGGAAGGATCGTCTTGTGAAGTGCCCACGGCTGTCTGCGTAACCATTGTATCACAGTANNCAGACGCCGGTCGAGGGTGAAGGACGGTTATGAACGACGCTCGTAGGGCGCAGTTGGCACGAGCGGCCACCGTTGTCATGGTGGCCTATGTGATCAGCCGCGTCCTGGGGCTGGGCCGAGAGATTATCATCGGCAATCAGTTCGGCACGAGTCGGGAACTGGATGCCTATCTCGCCGCCTTTCGCATTCCGGATCTGATCTTCCAGCTAGTGGCTGGCGGTGCCTTAGCCTCGGCCTTCATCCCCACTTTCACTGGCTATCTGACCCGGGGCGATGAGAGGCAGGCATGGCGTCTAGCTAGCTCGATAATCAACGTTGTGTTGCTTGTGCTCACGACCTGTGCGGCGGTCGCTGCTCTCTTCGCCCCGTTGCTCGTCGCCCGCGTGGTAGTGCCGGGTTTCAGTCCCGAGGACCAAGCGCTCACCGTGCGGCTGATGCGCATCATGTTGGTCGCCCCTATTATCTTCGGCGTCAGCGGCGTGGTCATGGGTATCCTCAATTCATTTCAGCATTTCCTCCTCCCCGCCCTGGCGCCCGCCATCTACAATCTATCGATCATAGGGGGCGCCATCCTGCTGGCTCCCTGGGTAGGAGTCTACGGCCTGGCGGTGGGTGTGGTTGTTGGCGCTGTACTCCACCTCCTTAGCCAGGTTCCCGAGTTGCTGCGCAAGGGTATGGTCTACCAACCGCTCTTCGACTCAACGCACCCAGGGGTGCGCGAGGTGGGGCGGCTGATGGTGCCCCGGATGCTGGGGCTGGCCACGGTGCAGATCAACTTCCTGGTGAACACCTATCTGGCGTCGAGGCTCGTCGGGGGTAGCTTGGCAGCCCTCAACTATGCCTGGATGTTGATGCTACTCCCCCAGGGCATATTCGCCATGGCCATAGCCACAGCAGCATTCCCCACTTTCTCGGAGTTGGCAGCCAGAGGCAGGCTGATTGAGCTTCGGGGTGCGCTCTCTGAGACGCTCCGACTGACTCTCTATCTCGCGATACCAGCCAGCGTAGGACTGATTGTGTTGAGCGAACCTATCGTCGAGCTCCTCCTTGAGCGCGGCCGTTTCGATCCCTCGTCTACGGCAGCAGTGGCCTGGGCACTGCAGTTCTACGCCTTGGGACTATGCGCCCACTCCGCTCTGGAAATCGTGACCAGGGCCTTCTACTCTGTACATGACACGCGCACTCCTGTGGCCATAGGGGTGTGCGCCATGGCGCTTAACATAACTCTCAGTGTTCTCTTAATCGGACCCTTGGTACATGGCGGCCTCGCGTTGGCCAATTCCGTGGCCACTGTGATCGAGACGACTGTGCTGTTAGTGATCTTGCGGGGACGGCTGCGCGGTGTTGATGGGCATGACTTGTTGTCCTCTGTGGGCAAGACGGGCTTAGCGGCGATCGTTATGGGGCTTGGAGTGTCGTGGTACGCAGCGTGGACGGCAGGTGCTCATGTGCTCGTTCGTGGTGGCGGATCCATTGCCCTAGGAGCAGCCTTGTTCCTGGGAGTGTCCTTCGGCCTGCGCTCACAGGAGCTAGGCATCCTCCGAGGGCTCCTACCAAAATGACGGGCGAGAACCGGGCTGTTCCAAGATCCTTCAACAGCGAATCAATGCGATAAGCCCATTGGTGCTAGAGATTGGCCAGTGGGCCAGTAGCCCCCCAACGGCCAGTCCCGGCACACTACGTGGACGAGCCTCCACGACACGAGGGGTCACCGGAGACGTGGTAGTGCCTAGGGCCGCATCCAGTGGCTGGTGTCTGGGAGCACAACAACGCTTTGAGGATGGCTACGGCTGCCCTCTTGTCCAGAGGTTCATTATTGTTGCCGCACTTGGGACTGTGGATGCAGGAAGGACAGCCTGCCTCACATGGGCATTCTTCTATGGTCCGCAGTGTGGCTTCCCACAGCTGCCGCAGCAGAGCAAAGCCTTTCTCTGTTATCCCCACACCGCCTGGATAGCCATCGTAGATGAAGATTTGTGGTCTGCCTGTGTCGGGGTGGTTCGGTGTGGAGAGACCTCCAATGTCCTGGCGGTCGCACATGGCGAACAGGGGTAGGATGCCGATGGCGGCGTGCTCCACTGCGTGAAGCCCTCCGTGAAGATCCAATCCTGGCTGGCGGAGTCTCTCTCTCACGCTTGGCGGCAAGTCGAACCAGAGACCTGTCGTGTCAAAGGATTGGGCGGGCAGGTCCAGTGCCTCCTCGCCAAGCACCGTGTCGGTAAACTGCTGTTTCCGCCTGTAGCCGACAACTTGCTCAGTGACCTGCAGCTGGCCGTAGTAGGCCGAGGTGGCCTGTAGATCCCGCTGACGCCAGCAGTTGGCGATGCGCAGTTCGTTGATCTCTCTGGGCTGGGTGTAGTAGTTCACATCCACCAGTTTCGCGAGGGCGATTCGGGTTTCCAGGTTCAGGTCCGTGACCAGATAGGCGTCTCCTTGATGCAAGTGTATGGCTCCCGGGTGGATGCTATAGAAGGCCTTAGTCGCCTCCACCTCTTCCAGCAAACGGCCGTCCAATTCATCGAGGAGTGAGTACGTCTCAGCGGCTATGGAGCGAATACTCACCTTCTCTGCTGGATAGTCATCGGAAGGGTAGTACCATCGAGTCATGCGATATTCCAATGCCCCTTCGTTCTGCAAGCTCGGAACCGCCTCGGCGAATGCGGGCCCGAAGAGCTCCTGGTCTCGACTTGTCAATGGCATCTCGTATGCGGCGCAAGTCAGATGCTGCCGCAAGAGGTGGACGTTGTACGGATCGAGCAATGCGTTCTCGTGGCTGCGTCCGAAAAGCTGTTCAGGATGGCGCATGAAGTACTGGTCCAACGGGTTGTCCAGACCGATGAAAAAGGAGAGGGAGTGACCAACTCCCCGACCAGCCCTGCCGGCCTGTTGCCAGGTGCTGGCAATGGTACCGGGGTAGCCGACCAACACGGTGGCGTCGAGAGCGCCGATGTCCACGCCCAGTTCCAGTGCAGTGGTGGCTGTGACGCCCAACAGCTGACCATGGAAGAGTTGTTGCTCTATGCGCCGGCGCTCTTCGGGAAGATAGCCAGCACGATATGACTTCACGAGAGGCAGCAGGTCTGGGTTTTCCCGTTCCAGGGCCTCTTGACTGTACCGCAGGATGAGTTCAGCTACCTTGCGGGCCTTTGTGAAGGTGATGTTGCGCAGACCCCGTCGGACGAGCTCGGTGAAGAGGTGGGTTGCTTCGACATTCGCGCTGCGACGGACCCCCTTCTGCTCATCGATGAATGGCGGGTTCCAAAGAACGAAGTCCTTGGCCCCTTGAGGGGACCCGTCTTCCTCTATGACCAGGGCAGGCAAACCGATCAGGTTGTAGATGTGCTCGGCAGGATTGGCGATGGTTGCCGAACAACAGATGAACAGTGGTTGAGAACCGTATCGTTCACACAAACGCCGCAGGCGTCGCAGGATACATGCTACGTGCGACCCGAAGACACCTCGATAAACATGAGCCTCATCGACGACCACAAAGCGCAAGTGAGCCAGGAACTGGGACCACAAGCGATGATTGGGCAGGATGCCCAGATGGAGCATGTCGGGATTGCTGAGGACGATGGATGCTGACTTGCGCAGGCGAGCCCTAGCCGACCGGGGCGTGTCGCCGTCGTAGGCGCCGAACTTGAGGTCGTTAGACCCTACGCGCGTGAGGTCGTATAGACCTCGAAGTTGATCCTGGGCGAGCGCCTTGGTCGGGAAGAGATAGAGTGCTCTCGTTCTCGGGTCGTTGTGAATGGATTCCAAGACGGGCAGGTTGTAGCAGAGAGTCTTCCCGCTGGCGGCGGAGGTGGTCACCACAACATTGTGTCCCTCCCGAAGAGCTTCGACGGCCTGCGCCTGATGGGAGTACAGCTCCGCCACGCCAGAGGCTTGCAGAGCCTCCCTCAGTGGCTGCGGCAAGGGCGTTGCCAAGCGTCCGGAACGAGGGCCGCGGGGTGGGATATGTTCGATGTGGGCGATCTGGTTCCGGTAAGTGGGGAGACGTTCAAGCTGTCGGATGAATTGGGTGCTTTGATTTGCCACGGCCCTTCAAACGAAAATGTAACGCAGCTGTGGGATTTTGGCAACGGGTACATAGCGCCACTAGGTTGCTTGCCGGTAAGGCGCATGGTACAATCGTCAACCGACGTCATCAGCCGAGGAGAATCGGACATACCGGTGAAGAGGCCTAGGATGCCGGGCTTGATGGGCGGAGTCTTTCTGATCAGTTTGTCCGCCCTGACATACGAACTGGTCCTAACCCGCATAGCCTCGGTTGTTATGTTCTACCACTTTGCGTTCTTGGCGGTCTCTCTCGCCTTGCTGGGGATGAGCGTCGCCGGCGTCTACATCTATCTGCGGGCCGAACGTTTTCCGAAGAACAAAGCTGCTCACCAGGCCTTCCTCTCCTGTCTCCTCTTCTCCCTTTCCCTTCCCTTGGCTCTGGTGGCAGTGGTGAACGTCCCTCCAGACATGGAATTGTCTTTGCACTCGGCAACTACCTTCCAGGGGTTCCGCTTCCTACTTACGGTTTCGGCGATGGCTCTTCCCTTCTTCTTCAGTGGTTTCTGTATTTCGCTGGTACTGACGCACTTTGGCCACGCGGCGGGCAGGGTGTATTTTGCTGATCTCGTCGGTGCCAGCTTGGGTTGTATCCTGATTGTGCCTGTCATGAACCTTCTGGGCGGGGTGCAAGGCTTGCTATTCACCACCATCGTCGGCTCGTGCGCTGCTCTTGTGTTCGCTTGGGTAACGGGGGAGCGAAGGCGGGTCTTCCTTGCGTTGATGGTGTGCCTGATTGCGTGTCTCTTCGCTGTGTTGAATTCCTACCAAGGCTGGATAGGAATCAGGCAGACGAAGGGAGCTGCCGAAGAGGAGCCGATCTACGAGAAGTGGAACTCGTTTTCCCGGGTGGTGGTTTATCCGTCCAACCCTCTGTCAGAAGATCTGGAGAGAATGTCAATCCTCATAGATGGGTATGCTTTCACGGCAATGGTCGGATTTGATGGGGATTTCTCCAAGCTAGAGCCCCTCAAGTTGGAACTGGCGTCGCTGCCGTACAACCTTCCTGACAAGAACGAGGTGCTCATAGTTGGTTCAGGGGGCGGCTCGGAGGTCTTGATGGCCTTGCTCTTTGGAACCGAATCCGTCACGGCGGTGGAGATAAATCCTCTGATGATGGATATCGTGGATCGTGAGTTCGCTGATTTCTCCGGGCAGCCGTATAGCAGGCCGGACGTTGTGACGGTGGTTGACGAAGGTAGGAGTTTCATCCGCAACTCTGACAGGAAGTATGATGTCATCCAGGCAACTCTGGTGGATACCTGGGCGGCTAGTCAGGCGGGAGCTTATGCGTTAACAGAGAACTACCTGTATACAAAGGAAGCGTTCGTAGACTACTTGCAGCACCTGACTGACGACGGTGTCCTCGCCATGACACGGTGGTACGTAGATAGTCCGGGGGAAATGCTTAAGATGACATCATTGGCTTTGGATGCCATGAAGGAGTTGCGAATCGCCCATCCGGAAGACCACATAGTCGTGGCTAGGCGAGAGTATCTGGGTACTCTTCTGGTCAAGAGAACCCCCTTCACGCCGCAGGAGTTGCGGGCGATAGAGCAGGCAAGTGACACTTTCTGGTTTCCACTGGTGTATACGCCCACTATGCGGCCTGAGCAGATCTTCTCTGATTTGATCGATTCCACGGACAGGCGAGATTTCCATCGCGCTCACGGACTGGAGTGTAGCGTGTCTTCGTCTACGGACGATCAGCCCTTTTTCTTCTTCTGTGAGAGAAGCGAGACACTGGTGTTCTTGTTCACCATTGTGTCTCTGCTGGCTGTTGTGTTGATCCTAGCGCCACTGGCAGTCTGGAGGGGGAGATCATTCCGTCTGCTAATGGCAAGTTATCCTGGCGCCCTCTTGTATTTTGCCTGCCTGGGCGTCGGTTTTCTGTTGGTGGAAATCGTATTGATTCAGAGGTTCGTACTGTTTCTCGGCCATCCTGTCTATGCAATCTCCGTCATTCTGTTCTCACTTCTGTTCTTTGGAGGTCTAGGAAGCTACGTGAGCGGCCGGGCTGGGTCTCACAACAGAAGCTTGTATCAGAAGGGCGTACTGTTGGCTTTGGTACTCCTGCTGGGCCTCTACAACCTCGGCTTCTCAGGGTTCCTACAGGTGTTCACCGGTCTAAACGTTCCCTCCCGGATAGCGTTGACGATCCTCGTTCTCTGCCCTCTGGGGATGCTGATGGGGATGCCTTTTCCGTTGGGGATAGCTGCTGTTCACAGCAAGGAACCAAGGATAGTGCCTTGGGCTTGGGGGGTGAACGGCGCGCTATCGGTCCTGGGTTCGGTACTGGCCGCCATGCTGTCCATAAGTTTTGGCTTCACCGCGGCTCTGTACGTTGGACAGGCGGCTTATGCTGTGGCTCTCGTAGCAGTATTGGTCTGGCCGCTGCAATCGGGCGCCGGGACGAGACAGGCTGTCCACATATCCTAGACTTTCATCCTTGGTCGGATGGCGCCAATGCACCGGTGACGTCGCTCCTTGTCTTGGTGGCGAGACTGACAAGACTGATTACAGAGCTGATGAAGCGATACTTCGTTCGTCTCGGCACGCAAGAGGAATCCATTTGGCATTCTCAAGGAGTCACTCGCCTTCCCGGGCCGACGGGCGAGGTACTAGCCGACTGGTCAGGCGACTGGGATTCGGGTTTCATAGGTCAGTCCAACGCCTGTTTAACACAGCCACCACGTCCCCCATAGCGCCTCCAAGCTCTCTGCCCACTTCTGAACACTTGGCCTTGAGTATGAAGAAGATAGGGGCGGGGGTCTCGTTGAGCGTTTCGAAATTCGCCTGACCCTTGCTGATGATCAGGTCTGCAGCCTCGAACTGGCGTAGGAACTCCGACGAACAAGTCTTCAGGTCGGTGCCTATCATGGCTGACCCGTTGCTGACTACGCGGGATGTCCTATCGATGCCCACTGCTACGGCGTCTTCCATGGTCGCGTCATTCAGGATCGGGGCTCCCTTCACCACGACGGTTACGTCCAATCCCCGTGCGTGCAACTCCTCAATCAACACCTTGTCGAAAGCAATCTCCCCTGCGTTATCGACCAGGTATAGCACTCGGCTTGCCCTCCCAAGCCGCTCCTCGAGCAACTCTATCTCGTCAACGGCAAGCCCTTCAGTGAGCACCTCTTGTAGTATGGCAGCTAGATTCACGTCTGCACGGTCTACGATTCCAAGGTCAATAATGTTCCCAGCCGCCGCCACCTTGACGGCAGCATCCAGCGACGAGTCGGATGCTTGGACGATGGCCATCATGTCTGGATACATGCTCAAGGCGACGTCGTTGTAATGCTGCTTCTTGGCTGCAAAGGGGTCGTGGCAGTCCAAGATCTCGTGCGCTCGCCACAAGACGTAGGTGGAGTTCTCGGCTGGAGTGTTGTCGAGAGGCAGGTCAGGCAGCAACTTTG
>JABAOH010156668.1_pt1 | contig 14416 bp, 16 predicted proteins | sample 7062181 | NCBI WGS metagenome assembly JABAOH01 (sample SAMN14538630, study PRJNA623070) | marine sediment metagenome | biome: marine biome [ENVO:00000428]; feature: marine pelagic biome [ENVO:01000023]; material: deep marine sediment [ENVO:00002113]; isolation source: pool of 5 deep marine... | reverse complement strand
CTGCAATTCTTAGAAATCCTGCAGCATATGAACCGATTCCACCAAGAGTTGTTGGAAACAGAAGAAGAATTGTGTTTGGGGAATTAGCAGGAAAAACAGGAGCTGCATATCTTATGTCATTGCTTGGACTCAAAAAAGACGACAATGGTGCAAAGGAGGTAGCAATTGGCCTCAAAAACCTTCGAATGGGAGATTTAATCGAAATCCCCCTTGAAGATAGGCTTGAAAGAAAGATAATTAATGACAAAAAAGACATGAAAGAGAGGAAAAAAAATGACTAACTGTCCCGAATGTGATGCAAATATTTCTATTCCAGGTGACGCCGTTGAAGGCGAAATTGTTACCTGTCCTGATTGTGGAGCAAGTTATGAACTTGTCAAAGCTGGAGAAGGTTTTGACCTAAAACCTGCTCAGACAGTTGGAGAGGACTGGGGGCAGTGACTACTGACATTACTGTTCTTTATGACACAATCCGTTGGGAAGAAAAATCTCTTCTAGAAGCAGGTAAAAAAAAGAACATAAATCTCCAGATGTTAGATTGTAAGAAACTATCGTTAGATCTAGACTCTGAAGTAAAAGATTATGGAACTGTTTTGCAAAGATGTGTAAGCTATTATAGAAACCTACATTCAACTGCAGGATTAGAAGGCATGGGAGTTAATGTCATTAATTGCCTAAACACTGGTATTTTCGCAGGCAACAAGCTCTTTACACACATGTTATTAAAAAAACAAGGCATTCCAACTCCTTTTGCAACTGTTTCTTTTTCTAAAGATGCGGCATTAGAGTCATTAGAAAAACATGGTTTCCCACAAATTATCAAACCAACAGTAGGAAGTTGGGGCAGAATGGTATCAAAAATTAATGATATTGATTCTGCTGAAGGCATTATTGAGAGTAGAGAAAAAATGTATCCAATTTATCAAATACATTATCTAGAAGAATTTGTGCAGAGACCTCCACGTGATATTAGGGCAATAGTTGTTGGCGATAAAGTAGTTGCAGCTATTTACAGAACATCTGGAAATGGATCTTGGAAAACCAACATGGCATTAGGTGGAATTGCAGAAGAATGCAAGGTCTCAAATGAAATGGAAGATATATGTATCAAGGCAAAAAATGCAGTGCAAGGACAAATAGTTGGAGTCGATTTGATGGAAAGTGAAGATAAAGGTCTTGTAGTTCACGAGGTAAATAATACTACAGAATTTAAGAATACGGTAAGAGTTTGTGAAGTAGATATTCCATCTCTTATGATTGACTACGCTATAGAATCATCAAAGTAAGAATTGCACACTTCATTTACAGTTACTCCAAGATTTTGCGTCAAGATGCTAGAGAAAGCACTTAGATTGTATACGCCTTCACTTAGCGAAAAGCCTATGGCAGATTTTCTTGCAGATAAATGCGACGACCTTGGTTTTGATGATATTCAAATTGATGAAGTTGGAAATTTGATTGCAAAGAAAGGCTCAGGTTCTCCAAAAATTCTTTTGTGTGGCCATATGGATACAGTTCCTGGAAAAATTAAGGTAAGAAAAGAAGGCGACTGGCTATATGGAAGGGGTGCATCTGATGCTAAGGCTCCATTAATGGCAATGTTGTTTGCAGCAGCATCAATTCAAAACAACAATGGAACAGTAATTTTTGTTGGTGCAGTTGATGAAGAAGGAAATGCCACTGGAATAAAAAATCTAGTAAAAAGTAAACTTGACATAGATTATGCAGTTTTTGGAGAACCTAGTGGGCTAAAACAAGTTACTATAGCATACAAGGGACGTATTGCAATTAATCTTAAAGTAAACGTTGGTAACAGTTCACATGCTAGTGCTCCATGGCTTTCAAAAAATGCAATTGAAGAAGCTATGATATTTACAAATGAATTAAAAAATGTCTTAGAATCAGGTCAAGAAGACAAGAAAAAAGGAATGTTGTTGACAGCTACTGTAACTGAGATTAAAGGAGGTACAAGTCACAATGTAACTCCTAAAGAATGTGATGTAATCATGGATATCAGAATTCCAGTTGACATGAACTGTAAAATGATTGAAGAAAAAATATCAACTGCAGTACAAGAGGTCTCAAAAAAACGGGAGGTAGAAGCTTTTCATTCAATTTTAGATGAAACTGAACCGTTTGAAGCACCTCACAATTCTCCTTTAGTTAGAGCATTCACATTAGGAGTAATGGATGTTGAACACTCTCGTCCTACGCTGATTCGAAAAACTGGAACTGGAGACATGAATGTTATTGGAAACCAGCTAAACATTCCTGTAGTGACATATGGTCCTGGAGATCCCCATGCATCGCATACAATTGATGAAAAAGTTTCAATGGACGAATATCTTCGAGGTATAGAAGTTCTCAAAAAGGCATTACAGCATTTAAAAAGACTGCACGACAGAACAAAATAATGCTATGGTTTGTAGGATTAGGTCTTTCAGGAATAGATTCAATTTCTCTCGAAGCTGAAAAGCTGCTTAAGGATGCAGATTTAGTATATCTTGAAGAATTCACCAGCCCAATAAGTAATACAGAATTAAATAAAATAAAAAAATCTGTAAAAAAAGAATTTCGAATCGCAAAAAGATGGTTGGTAGAAGATGGAAAAGAAATTCTAAAAAATTCAAAAAAGAAAAAAGTAGTCTTGCTGACATATGGAGATCCCTTTATTGCTACAACTCACATAGAGCTACGAACTCGAGCAATTCAGGAAAAAATTAAGACAAAAACAATTCATGCAGCTTCAGCAATAACCTCACTTGTTGGAGAGTGTGGGCTTCACTATTACAAAGTTGGAAGAATAGTCACGATAATGAACGACCTAAAATCTATGACCACGCCATACTATGTAACATACACAAATGCGTTAGCTGGAAATCATACCTTGTTTCTGCTAGAATATAATCAGGATGCAAAGTTTTTTCTTGAACCAGCAGATGCTCTATCTGACCTATTAACAACTGAAAAAGAACAGAAAAGAAAGATCATATCAAACTCAACTTTTGTAGTTGTAGCCTCTAGAATTGGTTTTAAAAATCAAAAGATTGTTGCAGGAAAAATTTCTAATTTATTAAAACAGAATTTTGGAAAGCCGCCACATTCAATAATTATACCAGGAAAACTGCATTTTACTGAATCAGATGCTCTCAAGATTTTTGCAAACTGTCTAGATGAGCCTTTTGATAATTCAAAAAATGTTAAAAAAATTTCTAAACAAATGCTAGAAAAGTATGTCCCAATGGTGAGAAATGCTATTGAAGAAATTTCTCCGTACTATAAGAATTCAAAAGAATTTCAAGAGGTTTTAGAAAATGCTGAATTGTATATTCAAGATGCTGAAAAATTCCTAGAGCAAGGAAAAGATGAGGTGGCAATACTAAGCATAGGATATGCCGATGGATTAGTTGATGCTCTACGAATCGCAAAGGGTTTAGACCCAAAGATGTAGTATGTAGATGATTTAAAAAGAGAAAGAGGTTTGTAGATATAATTGGATCTTATCGATAAAACCATTTTATCTGCACTTTTTGCAGAATCTCTTACAAAAAATGATGCAATAGAACTAGTTAAGAAAAAGAATTTTTTGTCTGAAGAATATATTATTTCAAGAATAGAAAATCTTGTAAAAAATGGTTTAGTCGAGCAAGACAAAAAAACTTTAACCGAAGTTGGAAGAACATCACTTAGAGTAGTTTTAGCTGGCGGAGTTTTTGATATAATTCATCCAGGTCATATTTACACACTTAATTCAGCAAAAGCATTAGGAGATACTTTAGTTGTTGTTATTGCAACTGATAATACTGCAAAAAAAATGAAGAATCGAACGCCATTACATAGTCAAGAGCAAAGAAAGAATCTTGTTGACTCACTTTCAATGGTAGATTTTTGTTTAATAGGTCATGAAGGAGATATTTTCCAAACGGTAGAAAAAGTGAAACCAGAAATTATCGCATTAGGATATGATCAGGTACATCAAGAAAAATTCATCACAGATGGATGTAGAAAAATAAATTTAGATGTTAAAGTTGCAAGATTGCAGTCTCCTAATCCAGAAATATCAAGTTCTAAAATTGAAGAAAAATATGGCGAAAACATTCATGATCTATGAGTTTGTTTTTCTTACACTCAATAATCATTAAATTTACTAAAACCAGATAAAACACATGCCGATTTTTATTGATGCGCATGGAATGGGAGGATTGACTCCAAAAAAACTAAAAGAAATTTTTGACAAAGATACAGGAAAAGATGAGCTCATTCATAAAGATATTTTATTCAATAAAAAAGAGAACAAGATATTTTGCATTCTAGAAGCACCAAATAAAGAAGCAATAGAAGATCACCATAATGAAGTTGGTATAAAATGTGATTTTATTTTAGAAGCAACATCAGTTCAAACAGAAGCAGGAACACGAGTTGAGCGATTAAGTGCAATTGGAGAATTATCTGCTCGTGTTGCCCACGATTTGAGGAATCCACTTGGAATTATCAAAAATGCTGTAGAGTTAATCGAGATGTCTTCAGAAGACATAGCAGATGAAAAATTAAAGAAAAGAATCAACATGATCAAAAAAGCTGGAGAAAAAATGTCACGTCAAATCAACGACGTTCTTGACTTTGCAAGAACAAGACCACTGCAACTTGAAAAAATATCTTTAAAAAATATTTTAGAATCGTCTTCTAAGTCAACTATTCCTGAAACAGTGAAATTTTCTTCTCCTAAAAACGATGTTTCGATAATTTGTGACAGCAAACAGCTTGAAGTTGTTTTTAGTAATATTCTGTTGAACGCTGTTCAAGCAATAGAAGATTCAGGTGAGATCAAAGTAAGGATTACAGAAAATGATAAAGATGTTATAGTAGAAGTTGAAGATTCTGGACCAGGAATTCCTGAAGACAAGCTGGAACAAATTTTTGATCCTTTATTTACTACCAAATCAGGTGGTACAGGATTAGGATTAGTTAGTTGCAAAAATATTGTTGAGCAACATGACGGAAAAATATCAGTTAAGAGTAATCCAACTATTTTTGAAATTAAATTACCAAAAAAAGTTTCTAGTTCTTAATGGGAATTTTTATTGTTAGTTTGGAGCCGTCTTTTAATTTAGCAGCTTTTCGTAGATTCACTTTGGAAATTAGTTCTATTATTGAATTATCATGATGTGTTCTCTCCAGAATGATCAATTCACAATTATGTGAGTTGTTTAGTTTTCCATTAAAACATCGAACCCAACCAAATGAGCGCTTGCCATCTCTGAATCCATCTATAGTTATTCCAGACATTGCACGAAACTGTTGCGCAGATTGAATGTATTCTTTTTTCTGTAATTTGACATTAAGAGTCCCAGGATATGGCACATAGTTGATTTTTGATTTGAATTGTTTGGTGTAACCCTTAAGGGACATATAGTAAGATCCTTCACCCATTCCACTCACTAAAACACCTTTTAATTCAACAGATGATGGAAAAGAATCCAAGCTGGATTTCAAAACAGATGATAGTTTTACCATTTCAGAATATCCTTTTGAAGTAATTTTAACAGAGGATTTTCGTCCATTGATTATTCGCTCTATGAATCCGTCTTTTTCTAATTCTAAAAGATGCTTTGAGGCAGCCTGTTGAGATTTTTTGATGCTCTTTCCTAGTGAATTTGTAGTTATTGGAACATAGTTGTGTCTGGCTCCTTTAGAAATCAATTGGCTTAAAGTTAGAATGTGTTGAACTTTAATGTCTGTCATTAATTTTAGACAATACCAAGGTCTGTAAATGTCTTAAGTTTCAAACCATCATGATTTGCAAGTTTTGCAACACGATGACCGACAACACATTCGATTCCTGCCTGTTTAGCACCATCAAGTAATCTTTGAGTGATGATTCCATCTAGGACTAGATACTTAATTCCAGATTGAGTGGAAAGTTTGTCAACTACTTCACTAATTGGAACTTTGAATATTTCTTTTTGATCAGCGTCAATAGCTACTGCTTCAAGACTTTCGTTAAGTTCAGGGTATACTTTGTTTGCAAGGTCAGCAATTGGTTTATCATTAGCATCACTCATTTGTGGTGCTACAGTTTCTTTTTTCATATCAGCTGCTGTATCTCTTAGAATATCGTCAATCTGTTGAGGAGTCAGCTCTTCAACTTCTACTCCCTCATAAGCTCTATGCTCCACATCTACATGTACAAGAGATTTTAATTCTTTTAGAATAAAACCACCTGCTCTATCGCCATCCAAAAAGGCAACAACTTTATCTTTTTTATCACATAGTTCTTTAATTGATTCATCAATTCTTGCGCCTTCAATTGCTAATGCATTATCATAACCTGCACGTAGAAGGTTAATTACATCTGCTCTTCCTTCAACTAAAATTATCCAAGGAGAATCAAAAATTCCTTCACTGCAAGGCAATTTTTCTTTTCCATAAGTTGTTAGTTTACCAAGACCACCTTCGTGAACATCTTTTAGCATAGTGTCGCCTTCGCTAACTGATTTGGTTGACCATTTCTGTTTAATTTCTCTTGCACGCTTAACGATATCTTCTTTTTTTGATGCTCTTACATCATCAATTGCATCTAACTTGAAATGACAGTCAAAAGGACCGACTTTGTCAATGCTTTCAATAGCTGCTGCAATCAAAGCACATGTGTCTATGTCAGTGCTCATTGGGAGTAAGGCGTCTCCTTTTGTTGTATTGGCAGTAGAAGTAGTGTTTACTTCAATACGTCCAACTTTAGAAACACGTTGAAGCTCGTTTAGATTCATCTCTGGGCCTAGTAGTCCTTCCGTTTGGCCAAAGATAGCTCCGATTATGTCTGCTCTTTCAACGAGCCCATCAACATCGAAGGATAGTTTAACATGATATTTGACAATTCCAGATTGAGGCAATATATTATCTCCTTAATAATCAACTAATTTTTAATTTTTTTTCAAGAATATAAGTGCTTATCAGAAAAAATTACACATACTAGGAATTCGACAGATGATAAATTGATTATAGTTCACACTAGGTTAATTCAAAAATTAGAAAAAAAGAGTTTATTCTGTGTTAAATGAGTGACCACAAGAACAGGATTTAGTTACATTAGGATTGTTTATTTTGAATCCTGAGCCCATTAGGCTTTCAATATAGTCAACATTTGCACCTTTGAGATGATCTTGACTGTAACTGTCAATGAGTAATTTCACACCATTTTCTTCAATGATAGTATCATCTTCTTCTGGTTTTGTTTCAAAGCCCATTCCATATGAAAGACCTGAGCATCCTCCACCTTGAACATAAACTCTTAGATATTCAGGATGTTCTGCTTCTTCTTTCATAAATTCTTGAATTTTCTCTGCGGCTTTTTCAGTAACAGTGACCAGTTTTTCAGTTTGTTCAGTTGCCATACGCGAATTTGTTGTTTGTAATTATAAAAGCTTTTCACACTCAGCATACTAGTAATTCAATAAATTAAGAAGGAAATTAGGAAGAGCTTATTTTTTTGATTTGTTAACAAATGACGTCATTCGTTCTTCTCGATCTGGATGAGTAAAACAATTTCTCCATGCTAATAACTCAAGACCTAAACCAGTGTCTAAATCTGCATTTCTGCCTTTGTTGATTGCAGATTTTGACATTCTTACAGCTATAGATGAATTACTAGCAATTGTTTTTGCCATCTTCAATGTTTCATCCATTAATGTTGAAAGTTCTACAACTTGATTTACTAAACCAATTTCTCTAGCTTCTTCTGCTTTGATCATCTTACCAGTGTAAACAAGTTCTTTTGCTTTTGCAATTCCAACTATTCTCATTAATCTTTGAGTTCCTCCCCATCCAGGTGGAACACCAATTGTAACTTCAGGTTGGCCCAGTTTAGCAGTATTTGCAGCTATTCTAATGTCACAAGACATTGCAAGTTCACATCCACCACCTAATGCAAATCCGTTAACAGCTGCAATAGTTGGTTGCTTTACATTTTCAACAGTTGCAGTTACTAACTGTCCAAGTTTTGCATATTCTTCAGATTCGTCAGCAGAAATTTTTGACATATATTCAATATCAGCACCTGCAGAGAATGCTTTATCACCTTCTCCAGTTAAAATAATTACTTTAACTGAATCATCTCTGCTAAGATTTTCAAATATTGTTACAAGCTCTTTTGCAACATCCATATTCATTGCATTAAGTTTATCAGGTCTGTTAATTTTGACAGTACAAATTCCATCAGTTTTTGATGTTGCTACAAGAGACATAGTTATCTTCGATTTTCTACAGAACTTAAATGTTATCTAAGAACCTTTTATTTTTCCCAATTGAACTAAGGCAGCAGCTGCTTCGACCCAAGTTCGTAGGTCTTGATAAACTGGAACTTTATGTTTCTCAACTAATTTTGTCATTTTTTCAGTATATGGACCACCATTGCATCCAACTAAAAGTGGTTTCTTTCCTTTCTTTTGGAAATCAGCTAGATGATATACAATTGTTTCTTCAAGTGGATCATCTTGGAATACAAACCAAGGCATTGCAATGTCAATATTTTTATCATCCATGAATTGTTGAATTACAAATCTATAATCATCTGCAGTTGCACCACCGCCTACATCAGCTGGATTACCATTGTGAATTGGAACCGCTGGTGGAAAATGAGCCTTCATTTTTTTGATACGTTCTGGTGATAACTTTCCTATTGTAAGACCAAATCTTTCTAATTGATCCATTCCACCAATCATTGGACCGGCACCATTGCTAGTCATTGCAACACGACTACCCTTTGCAGGCGGTTGCCAAGCTAATGCCTTAAAGACTCCTACTAGTTGTTGATAACTGTCAACTGAAATAATTCCTGCTTGCTTGAATACACCCATAATTATTGCATTTGAGCCACCAAGTGAACCAGTATGTGATGCTGCTTGTTTTGCACCTGCAGCAGTTCTTCCACTCTTCCAAATAACAATTGGTTTCTTTGTTTCTTTCATAACACGTTTAGCAGTATTGATGAATTTTCGTCCATCGCCGAAGCCTTCAACGTATAATCCAATTACTTTGGTTTGGGGATCATTTGCAGCATACCATATCATATCTGCCTCATCAACATCAGAACGATTTCCAAAACTAATCATTTTTGATAAACCAAATGAATCAGCACTTTCTAACATACTAATTCCCATTGTTCCACTTTGTGAGAAGAATGCAACAGGGCCTAATTTTGAACGAACCATTCTTTCTTGTCCTTGGAATGCACAATCAAGACGATTTGCTGCATTGAACATTCCAATACAATTAGGACCAATAATTCTGATTTTGTGTTTTTTAGATAATCTTGCTACTTCAGCTTCGTATGCTGCACGTTCCCCACCAAGTTCTTTTCCTCCACCTGAAACAATTACTACACTGTGAACGCCTTTCTTTGCACAATCTTCTAAGACTGGAGGAGTCATAGACAAATCAACTGAAACTACAACAAGATCAACTTTGCCTGGAATTGCTGAAACAGATGGGTAACATTTTTGTCCAAAAATTTTGTCAGCCTTTGGATTAATAGGGTATATCTTTCCTTTAAAATCATAATTTACGAGACTATCTAAGATAGAATTTCCAATCTTTCCTTTAGTTGATGAAGCACCTACTAGTGCAACAGATTTTGGAGTAAAGAATGTCTCCATATTGTCTTTGTTTGGTTTTGCTTTTGAGATAGAATTTTTCTTCATTTCCTTGTTGAGAATAATTTTTGCGTCAACAACATAGTGTGATTTTGGATAAACTACTACGGGGTTAAAGTCAATGCTATTAATGAAATCAGCATTTTCAGTTCCTAATTTTCCAATTTGTACTAACATTTTTGCAACCATGTTTAGATCAATTGGTTCGCTTCCTCTGAATCCTTTTAGTAATTTTGAACCTTTTAGTTCATTAATCATAGATTTTGCATCAGATGTTGTGATAGGAAGCATTCTAAATGCAACATCTTTCATTACTTCTGTCATGATACCACCCAAGCCAGCCATGATAACTGGTCCAAATTGTGAATCATTTTGAATACCAACAATTAGTTCAACACCTTTTGGAACCATCTTTTCAAGTAAGATTCCTTTTACATGTACTCCCTTCTTTTTAGATAATCTTCCATACATGTCGTTAAATGTTTTTTTAACATCGTTTACATTATCAATTCCAACTTTTACACCACCAACATCAGTTTTGTGTAATATTTGTGGAGAAACAACTTTCATCACCAATGGAAAACCAATTTTTTTTGCAGCTTTTGCTGCTTCGTCTGCAGAATTTACTAAAGCATAAGGAGGTACGGAAATTCCGTAACGTTTCAAAATTCTTTTTGATTCTTCTTCAGTGATAACTTTGTGGTCGGTCTTTATGGTTTCTTTGAAAACTTGGACTGTGCTAGACATGAATAGATCGTGAAAACTTGGAATCTGTATATTAAACTTTGGTCAAAGATGGAATTTTGATTTGAAATTTTTGTAAAATATGTTCATATTATTTTCAACTATTGAAATTTTTTCATCAATCTCTTTTCTAATTTCATCGGGATGAATATAGGAAATTTTTTCCAGGGATTTTTGTGCTTTATCGAGCCATAGATTAACTGTTGATTTATCGACCTCTAAATGAAATTGCAGTCCTACTGCGGTTTTAATCTGAAACGCCTGATTTTCATAATCTTTAGAGTTAGCAAGTCTTTTAGAATTCTCAGGCAGAGTGAATGTATCTCCATGCCAGTGAAAAACAGTCATCGGGTTTTTTATTTCAGAAAATAATCCTGAAGAATTATCTATTTCGATATCGTTATAGAAGCCAATTTCTTTTTTTCCTCCAGTGTACACACTCCCACCAAATGTTTTTGCTATTAATTGAGAGCCTAAACAAATTCCTAAGACAGGAGAGTCATTTTCAACTGTTTTTTTAATTAGTTTTTGCTCATCAGCGAGATAGGAAAGTGGCTCATTGGCACTTTCATTTGCGCCCAAGACTAAAAGAAGTGAAAAATTACTTTCAGGAATTTTTTCTTGTTTTGTGTAAATTGTTTTAAGAGAAAATCCGTCAGATTCCAACAAAGAGCCTAAAGTTCCTGGGCCTTCAATTTTTGAGTTTTGAAGTACTAAGACATCAGTCATTTCTTTATTTTTAAAAAAGTGATTAATATGTTAAAGGAGGTATAAAATCATGGACGTAACAGAACAAGAAATACAAGATCTAAAAAATCTAGTTTTTTTAATAAATTCAAAACAAAACTGTGCTATTATTGTAGAAGGGAAGCGCGATTCTAATGCATTAAAGAAGATCGGAGTTTCTGGAAAAATTTTAGAGTTTCACAGATTCAGAGGGTTAAGAAAATTTGTTGATTCTGTAACAAATTATGCAAGTTTGATTATTCTTTTAGACAGAGATAGAAAAGGCCGATATCTTACTGCAAAAATTATTGGTCAATTAGAACGAAGAATTAGCATAGATCTTTCTATTAGAAGAAAACTTGTTTCGATAACAAAAGGAAAAATTCGTTGTACTGAAGAGTTAGGATGTTACGAATCTTTTTTGTAGAAAAAAATTAAGGCCAGAGTCCTCTGTGATTAAATGCTTCGACAACTCTGCTTACAGCTAAAACCATAGCAGCACGACGCATGTCAATCTTGTGCTTCTTTGAAAGAGCGTGTGTGTCTCTGAAACCACGAGTGATGTGTTCTTCCATTTTCTTTGCAACTTCATTAAATGTCCAATAGTATCCCATGTTGTTTTGAACCCACTCTAGATAAGAAATGCATACTCCTCCAGAGTTTGCCAAGATATCAGGAACTACAATAATTTTCTTTTTGTAGATAATAGGATCAGCCTCAGGCAATGTAGGACCATTTGCTGCTTCAGCAATAATTTTACATTTGAGATTTTTTGCAATTTTTGCATTAATTTGATTTTCAAGAGCGCCTGGGACTAACACTTCACATTTTGTAGTGAGTAATTGTTCTGTGATTACTTTCTTACTTCCTGGGAATCCTACAACAGAGCCTTTCTTTTGTTTGTACTCCAATAATTTGCTAGTCTTGAATCCTTTAGGAACAATAATTGAGCCTTTTGAATCACTGGCGCCAATTACTTTAGCACCCATTTTTTCAAGATATTCTCCTGCAAAAGTTGATGCATTACCAAATCCTTGTAAAACAACTTTAGCACCTTTTAGTTTTAGCTTAATTGCTTTTGCAGCTTCTCTAACACAATAAGCAGTACCTAATCCAGTTGCAACATTTCTTGCCAATGAACCACCCATTGGAATTGGTTTTCCTGTGATTACTCCGTATTGATGAGTGACACCGTGTAATTTTCCAAAGGTATCCATAATCTGTGTCATCTCTTTACCAGTTGTGTAAACGTCTGGTGCTGGCACATCTTTTTGTGGACCGATTATTTCAGAAATGTTAAATGCAAATCTTCTTGTGAGTCTTTCTAGCTCACCATCACTAAGTTTTTCTGTTTTAGGATTAACAAAAACACCGCCTTTACCTCCACCTAATGGTACATCAACGACTGCGCACTTCCATGTCATCCATGCAGATAGTGCCATGACTTCACGTTCCATGTATTCAACACCGCCTTCTGGATTGAAGTAACGAATACCGCCTTTGTATGGGCCTCTATCATTATTGTGCTGACTTCTAAATCCTGTGAAAACTCTAATCTTTCCATTATCCATCTTTACAGGAATTTTTACGCGGATGATTTTATTTGGCATCGCCAAATAATCGCGAGTGCCGTTATCGATTTTTAAAATTTTACAAGCATCATCTAGTTGCTTTGTTGCATTAGCAAATGGATCATTCTTGACCAAGTTATTCGAGATCAAGATCTTCAGATTATATTTAAGTTTGGTTGGAATTGAGAAGTTGGGTTTTCATTGGCAGATTTTTCCCAAAAAAACCTGAATTGTTAAGTCTTTTAGGGGCATATTCCATCTAAGGTTATGAGAGTTCTTGTAACAGGTGCCTCTGGTTTTATCGGCTCGAGGTTAGCAAAAAAATTAACTGAAAAGGGACATTCTGTAGTAGGGCTTTGTCATAATAATAAAATTGAAAGTTCAGCTGTAGATATTATTTTAGCTGATTTAACAAAGGATGATTTTTTGCTACCTGATGAAAAATTTGATGTGGTTTTTCATTTAGCAGCGGCTACTCCATTAGAGAAGAATAAAAAAATCTTAAAAAAAGTAAATTTTCAAGGCTCAGTAAACCTGTTTAATCAAATAAAAGGAAAAACTGATTTTCTGGTGTACGTTTCTGGATTAGGAATTTTTGGAGATCCTGGAGATAAAATAATTGATGAGAACACTCCCCTAAATCCTAACACAAATTATACAAAGATTAGATTAGAGACTCAGAAATTTTTAGAAAAAAAATGCAGTGAAAGCTCAATTCACTTTACTGTAGCATATCTTGGCGAGGTATATGGAGACGGAGGATGGTTTACTACACAAATTGTTAGTAGATTAAAGAAAGGTAGTTTCAGAGTTCCAAAATCTGGAGAATATTTTAGATGTATGGTGCATGTAGATGATGTTGTAGATTCGTTAATTGCTATTGTAGAAAATAAAGCGCATGATGAATCATTTATAATTACAGATTCTAATCCCGTGCTTTTCAAAGAATTCATTAATTTTACGTGCGATAAATTGGGAGTTAAACACCCAGGAAGTATTCCAACTTTTTTAGCTAAAACGGTTCTAGGGGGAGATTTTGTGAAATTGTTAACCACATCCATTAAAACATCAAATAAAAAAATTACAAAATTACATACATTTCAGTATCCATCATATAAAGAAGGAATAGAATCGGTAATTTCAAAAATTCAATAAATCTAGTAGTATACTTTTTTAGTATTTAGTTTTCTTTCTAATTTTTCAATTACTTCAATTAGACAGGAAATATTTACTTCAAGGAAATTTGAAAGATGAAAAATAGCACCGTACTTTTCTCCCACTTTGCTCACAAGATTATTTTTTTCTAAAACCTTCATGTGATGTTGAATTGCTTTATAGTCCAATTCCATTTCTTTTGAGAGTTGATGAGTATTCAACGGTCTTGCCTCTAGATGCATGATAATTTTTAATCTGGTTTGACCACCTTTTGTACCTGTAAACAAATACAATAACAGCTTCCTTGTTGCCCGATCTGGTTTTCTATTTTGAGATTCTATTTTTGACTGTATGAGATCTTTAAACTCGGATAGTTGAGTGTCAATCAATGCCTGAACCATACGAGTAAAACAGTAAAGTGTATTAAAACACTATTTCCAATTCTGTTCCAAATTCATTACAAATTTGATATCAAAAAGCAGATTTCCAATAACTAACCCTTAAATTGAATATCAAGAAACTTGTCTTGACATGATGGCTTCACGAGGCTACGATATGACGCCTACTATGTAT
>JABAOH010153468.1_pt2 | contig 14419 bp, 13 predicted proteins | sample 7062181 | NCBI WGS metagenome assembly JABAOH01 (sample SAMN14538630, study PRJNA623070) | marine sediment metagenome | biome: marine biome [ENVO:00000428]; feature: marine pelagic biome [ENVO:01000023]; material: deep marine sediment [ENVO:00002113]; isolation source: pool of 5 deep marine... | reverse complement strand
CACCTGTCTTCTCACCAATAAACACAACAGCAAACAGCATCCCAAAAATAGGCATAAGATAAAAAGTGGTCGAGGCAAATAACGGCCCTGCATGCCTTATGACATAATAGAACCCTACAAAACCCCCGGCAGTCGGGATTAGTCCGACAATTATTTCGACTGCGATATTATCAAGACCCCACTTCATCTGCAGCGGTTCCTCAATGATAAACGCAAGCGCAATCAATATCACCGCGGTCATGCCCATGTAATGTGTAGTTGCGATAATCGGGTCCCCTTTCTTAACAAATCGCGGAGCCAGCACCCCGTTTACGGCAAACAAAATGAAACCTCCCACAACGAGAACAACGCCCAACAGTTCCGAACCGCCCGAAGTTATATTATGAAGCCCTATCACTAGTATCAGCCCAATGAGGCCGATAATCAGTCCTGAGACATTTGATACGCCGATCTTATCGTCCCTCAGTATGATAGCCGTGATAACAAATGTAGTAAGCGGTGCAACCGCGACCAGTACAGATGCAAGTCCCGGGGATATGTACTTCAGGCCGTATGCGTCAGCCAGCCATAGCTGCACCATACCGAGAAGGGCAAAAACCAGATACCCAAACCAGTTCTTAAATCCCGACCTCAGGTCCTTTTTTAGAATTATTGCGAGAAGCACAAGGGCAACAAAAGCTACAAGCGCCCGCGCCGCCATCTCGGTCACAGGCCCGATTGTGCGCAAATTGTACTTAAGCAGCGAAAACGCCCCGCCCCACGCAGCCGCCAGATATATAATAGCAATGTAATTAGTGAGCATAGAAAGTTGAGCTTACCATTAATCCTGCCTTCACTCCTGTAGTAATTATTATCCGCCAGTAAGAATAGAGATTAGATCATTATAGGCGGGGGCAATGCGCTTCATCTCATCCCCGCCGAGTACGACATCATAAGAAAACCCCGCATCGTCTCTTATGGTCATGAAAATAAAAGTCTTCACAACTGTCCCGTAGTCACTCGAAGATTCCACACTGGGATTAAGCCTCGCGTTGATCACGTCAGCTATGTGAACCTTCTTCTCTACATCGGCCTTTTCCTTCTTCCCTTCGTTTACTCCTTTAAATCCCGCAACGGATTCCCGCTCAATAACTCCCACGAACGAAAGCTGCTCGCCCGATCTTTTTATCGTGACATAGCTTCCCGGCTCAAACCCAAGTCCTGAGACATGCTTTACTCTCAAATCCATTTACAGTTCCCTCTGCTAAGTCATATTTCTACCTAATTCTTAGTTTACAGGATAGAGATAGTACCTGCCACAATACTTTTTCTCCGAAGCTCTTTTAGTTTTAATCTTTTGCTTTAGTTTTTGTCTTTGCCTTTCATCTTCCCGACATTACAGAAATCACGTTAAGAAATTAATGAAACGTAGGCGTAAAATCTTACGCGGGGGTGTGGGAAGTATTGTAAGATTTAGCCGTAGTAAATTAATTTTAGTGATTTCTGTTCAGGAGGGCGGCTTTTGGTTCTTTTGGCCGTCCAAAAGAACGTATAAAATCACTCAAACGATTTTTGGTTCTTTTCATCGTTGAAAAGAACAAATAAAATCATTTGTACAATTTTTGCTGCTTTTTATCTAGAAAAACATGTGGGTAGCTCCCACCGAGAGGTGGCGGACAAAGTCCGCTTACTGCTTAGTCTTATCAGGAAGCGAAGGATCACCCGCATCAGATACACTTTCTTTCTCTTCCACCAGACTCTCCTGAATAAACGCCACAACACTACTAGGCTCAATACCCAGAGTGCTGATATCATGCTCGCCTCCCTCGACGGAGACAAACACATTTTTAACACCCACGTCATCAAGCTCGTCGTGAAGAGCCTTGCTCTGTCCCCACGGCACTATGCAGTCGTGCTCACCGTGCGCCAGAAATACCGGCGGGTCAGATTTATCAACGTATGCGCAAGGATCCGCAGCCCTAACTTTCTTAAGATCACAGCTGTCAATGTTATACCTGCTCCCGTTGGTCTCGGGGCAGTCGAGAAGCTCGAGTATCGGGCTTGAATACTGAGGCTCCTTACACATTCCGGATTTTACCGCGCTGTTTTTTTGCACTGCTAAACTGCTCATGTTGTACGGGCCGTAGAACAGCACCACCGCTCTAACATCTGTTGATACCCCGGGGTTCTTATCCCCCTTTAGTTCCTCCACATCATCAGCGAAAGCAGACATGGCAGCAAGATGAGCCCCTGCGGATTCTCCTGCAAGGATCAATTTATCGGGATCAATGCCGAGCTCAGCAGAATTTAACTTCACCCATCTAATCGCAGCATTCACATCATAGACAATTTCTGGCCAAGGGGCTTCAGTGTCATTGGCAAGTCTATAGTTGATTGATATGAGATTGTATTTGCCGAGTCCCGCGATGCGGTATGCAAGCGGGTCAATTTTGCTCTTATCACCCGCAATCCAAGCCCCGCCGTGAATCCATATTAACGTAGGTCTTTTGGAATCACTCCTTTCCTCATAGGCGTAAAAATCCAGCTTATGTCTCTCATGTCCGTCTACAACATATTCGTATTCTACCGGCTGAATCATACGGGATCCGGACACGACATCCTCAGTTGCGACAGACTCAAAACCCTTTCCGGAGTCTTCCATCCATTCGCATCCGGTGATCAATAGGCAAATCACAACAACCGATATAATAGAAAACGCTTTTTTAAATATTGGTCGTTCCATCCTCAAGACACATACCATCCCAAAAGTGTGTAAATATAGCTAAATTCCATGTAAAGCAATTAATATACCTTACAAATCAAATGGAAGATAGCACAAATAGTATACGGCGGCGCGGACAGTGTCCGGCGGGGATGCCCCCGCAGGCATACCATTTCTACGAAACTCCTTAGAATAATCCGTCACCCTGAACTCGTTTCAGGGTCTCGTTTTTGCTTTTGTTTTTGCCTTTGCCTTTCATCTTCCCGACATTACAAATAATGACGTTAAAAAAATTATGAATGAAGGCGTAAAATCTTACGCGGGGGTGTGGGCTGTATTGTAAGATTTATCCGGCGGGGAGCCCCCGCTGGCATACAATTCTTCGAAGCTCTGTAGCTTAAATGGCCTCTTGAATTTACCTAGGAATCAAGACCTTTAGTGATTTCTGTACAGTCGGGTGACTTTTGCTTCTTTTGGTCATCCAAAAGAAGGATAAATAAATCAGTCAGGCGGGAAGCCCCCGCTAGCATACAAGTCCTTCGAGGCTGATAAGCATCTGAGAAATAGTATGCTCTCTGCTAAAGTGTGCTCACCGCGAGGTGCCGCTAAGGCTCCATGTTGTCATCTATAAAATCAAGCAGACTCTGAGATTCAAGCATAAGCGAATCCACATCATGCTCTCCACCCGGAACAATCATGCTCTCAAATAGAACACCTGCACTCTCCAGAGCCATCTCCATACCAATTGTCTGCTGAAAAGGAACTACACAGTCATCTCGTCCGTGTGCCAGATATGTCGGCGGATCCATGCTGTCTACGCTGAGAACCGGGCTCGCCGAATCCAAATCCTGCTGCGAGCACATCGCAAGCGGATCGAAGAGGTCCAGCGACGGCGGACAATCAAGTAGAAGAAATAATGCCGCTCCAGCCACTAAATCCTCTAATCCGCAAGTCATATCTGCTACCAGGTCTAACCCGTCTTGCACAATCATATCCATATCGTATGCGCCGAAGATCAGAAATGCCAACGCAACATCTGTACTTGTTGGCGGCTCCAGATTCTCAGGTCCCTGAAGCTCATCCACATCCGGCCCCATAGCCACGGCAGCACCTATGTGAGCCCCAGCAGAGCCTCCTACCAAAACGAGCCTCTCAGGATCTACATCCAACATACCGGCGTTCTGTTTTATCCAGCGTATTGCCGCGTTTACATCGTGAGCCTGCGCCGGCCAAGCTGCTTCGGTAGCCAAACGGTAGCCCACAGAGATCAAATGAAAACCTGCCTGCTCTGCCACATCTGTAATAATCGGTTCATCAAGCACGTCACCCTTATCTCCTGCGACCCAGGCTCCTCCATGGACAAATACTATCGCAGGCCTCACGGCTAGCTCTCCTCTAGTCGAAGCCGTCATACCTGCAGGCAGCGTAAGTCCATAGAAATCTAAAAACTGCCTTGGATTTGCATTCCCAGTGTAGTCAAAGCTTTGTGCGGTCATAGAAAGAGTTCCGCCAGGCATTAGAATACTTGTCCCTGGCGGTGGAGTGGGATCAGGCGTAGGCATAGGAGTTGGAGAAGGTGTCGAAGTAGGCATAGGAGTCGGCTGGGAACCACCGTTACCATTATTTCCGTCGTCACCGTTGCATCCTCCAACAATTCCAAATGAAACTACTACAAGTAAAAGTAATGCGAAAACAGTTAATATAGACCTTCTTATAGATTTTACTTGAGATTCCATATTTCCCTCCATCAATGATTTGGTCACTATATACATAACTATACCTCTTTTTTATTACCGAACTCAATCAGTTTTACTTTCTTTGAGAAAAAACAAATTTTAGCGCCTAAAGTACTACATTAAGTTTATAAATCCGCTAAATTAAAACTTAAAGTTAATTATCAGCACCTAACCCCCTATAGTTAAAGTAAAAACAATTTTATTAAGGAAGTTTATCTAAGTATTTACTTTCAATGTGGTATTCAATGATTATAGGCACTTAGCCCTCATGTCTTATATTGAGTTTATCAAAGTTAAAACCATATATAGCTAAACAGCTAATTTAACTTCATATATTCACGAATAACTCTAGAATATACTTTATCTATTGGCGGAGAGCACACAGCACCTGCTCCCGTACTATTTCTCAGAAACTCCTTAGAATAATCCGTCACCCTGAACTCGTTTCAGGGTTTCGTTTTTGTTTTTGCCTTTGCCTTTAATCCTTCCCGACATTACAGCGGGGATGCCCCCGCTGGGCGGACAGTGTCCGCTGACGTTCAATTTCTCCGAAGCTCTTTTAGTCTTAATCTTTTGCTTTTAGTTTTCGTTTTTTGTCTTTATAGTTTCCCGACATTACAGAAATCACGTTAAGAAATTAATGAAACGAAGGCGTAAAATCTTACGCGGGGGTGTGGGTAGTATTGTAAGATTTAGCCGTAGTAAATTAATTTTAGTGATTTCTGTACAGGAGGGTGATTTTTGGTTCTTTTCATCATTGAAAAGAACGAAAACAAATCAGTTAATGAATTTTGCTTCTTTTGGTCATCCAAAAGTAGGATAAATAACCCAATCGGTGCGGGGAGCCCCCCGCGGTGCTAAAGCGGAAGCATTTTGGTGGGCTTGCCGAATATCCACAACATTTCGTTGCCGCCGCGCTGTATCTCGTAGGGAACTTTCTTAATTTTAACGGTGTAGCCGTCCCGGGTCAGCTCGTCTATAAGCGGGTCTATATAAGGGGAGCGGTTCAACATTAGGTCAAGGAGCGGAAAAATCCTCACATCATCCGAGACTCTCAGCATCTCATACACAGCAGCTTTATGAAAATTGTAGTCATAGTGGTCCGAATACAGAAATAGAAAATGCGAGCATAGCGCAATATCAAAAGCGCGATCTTGAAACTCGAGTGCAGGAAGCTCGCCTGTGAGATACCGGCCCTCTTTTTTGCCTGTCTCGAAGTCGCCGGTGAATTTTGAAAGCGCCTCGCGCCTGTGGTCCCTCAGGTCATCGGGCGACATATGGTAAGTCCACGTCCAGTCTCCGGGAGTATTGCGCACCTGCTCGACAATGTTGTCAAACACCTTGTCGAACTTGCGTACTATGTCTTTTGCAGTGAAAAAATAGATCGGGTCAACAGAGACAACCGTTTTACCCATCCTGCGCATCTCGGCGTTGAAGCTCGCAGGTCCGTCACCCACGCCCACTATGCGTTTGTTAAGATCGCTCTTTGAGAGATTAAACATGAGCCTATACTCATCAAACGACCTCCCAAGAGGTACTACTTCCTTCAGCTTCACACCCATGGGTTTATTATTAAACCCCGGCACAGGGAAAAATCAAATGTTATCTAGTTGCAGAATTCATTGATTACGGGATCTGCCTCTTCGTAGCCCATTTTTTTAGCTTTATTTAAGTCTTTGCAGCCCGATTCTTTGTTATCCATCAGCACTTTTGAAAATCCGCTTCCATAATATGCCTCGGCATTTTCAGGCTGCATCTCAATCACCATAGTGAAGTCGGATAAAGCGCCCTCATAGTCCTTTTCCACCCCTCTGATTCTTCCCCTGCTTATATATGCCTCGGCAAATCTGGGATTGAGCTCTATTGCCTTGTCAAAATTCTCCAGTGCCTCAGGGTATTTTATCATGTTGTAGTATGAGAGCCCTATGTTGTAGTATCCAAGGGCAAATTTAGGGTTTAGCTTCACTGCCTGCTCGTAGTCTTTAATAGCTTCTTGGTATTTTCTCAGGTTAATATATGCGTTGGCTCTATTGTTGTAGGCCAAAAAGAGCCTGGGGTCCATAGCAATAGCCTTAGTGTAATCCTCAATTGCCCCATCGTAGTCTCCCATGTTGTCCTTTGCGTTTGCACGGTTGAAATAGACAATAACTAGGTTCGGATCGAGCTTTATTGCTTTGTCGAACTCAGCTATTGCTCCTTTATAGTCTCCTTGCTCGCTCATATGGTTGCCAAGGTTGTTGTAAGCCATAGCTAATTTCGGGTCTAGCGCAATAGCTTTTTTATAGTCCGCAATAGCGCCCTCAGCATCTCCCAGGTCTTTTTTTGAAGTGCCCCTGTTGTTGTATGCCATTGCATAGCCGGGATCCAGCTCAATAGCCTTNNGCCCTGTTGTTAAATGCAATTGGGAATCTATCGTTGAGCTCAATTGATTTATCGTAGTCCGAAAGCGCTCCCTTATAATTTCTCAGCTCGCTTTTGATGAGTGCGCGGATGTAATAAGCTTCAGCGGATTTCGGGTCTTTCTTAACGGCCTTATTTAAATCTTCAAGCGCTGCCGCGTAATTTCCCGCTTCAGCCTTGGTAATTCCCTGGTTTATATACTGTCTTGCTGTCTGAGAGTGCGCAGCAAGCGGAACTAAGACCAAAACAAATAATAGTACTAGTGATAGACGCTTCATATATAGAACTCCTTTTATCTTTATTTGAATTTCACAGGTATGAGAAATTATATCGGATAAAATCTAATTGCAGTATTGATTTATATAATTTTTTGCTCTCTCGTATCCAAGATCAAGTGCTGTCTGCAGGTTATTGCAGCCGTTCTCCTGCTCTCCCGACTGAAGCTCAGCCAGCCCCAGCACGGCGTATGACTCTCCGTAAAACGGGTATTTATCTATTGCTGTACGGCTGTCTTCAATGGCCCCCTGGGTATTGCCTAGCTTCAATTTGGCAAAGGCTCTGGTCGTATAGGCCTTATCGTGATAGGGCTTCATCCGAATTACTTCATCAAAGTGCTCAACCGCGGCCTCCCAGTCCCCCTTGTGCCCGATTATAAGGCCCTGTCTGTGAACCTCGCCATGGGGTGTGGTCAGGAGCAGAATAATTATTACAAATGCCCTTATTAGTAAAAAAACAAAAACCGCTCCTACTATTATGAATATCCACTTCTTCATCTTACCTGCTCACCTTAAATCTCAGTTTAGCATAAAATGTGTGAAATATGGATAGCATTCAATATTTTAATATTTGTATATAGATTGTATATATAGTATTTACAAATAAAAACATTAGCAGTAAAATTGTGTATAGGTGGCGGGATACATAATATCCTAAGAAACAATTTAGCTAAACTAACTTTGTCTATAACAGCCAGGGCCTGGCGGTCCCTGGTTATGAATTAAACTGAGCCAAATAAAAACATAAGGAGGGAGTAAAATGAGGAACTTAAATCTCATTTTGGTGTTTGTATTGGCGGTAGGTTTTTTCTTTGCTTTAAGCGGTGATGCGAGTTCGCAGTCCTGCCAGGCTAACTGTGGCATGGACCTCAGAGATAACATAGGATGCTGTATAGATGACGGATTATTGTCCGAATGTATCCCTTGCTGCGAAGAAGGGAGATTATGCCGTCCAGGTCAAATCCGTTGTTCTGTATTAGATCAAATTGAGACAATGAACGAGTGTATATCTGTTGTAACGGGTATTCATTCGGATTGTGTGGATTTCTGCAAGAGTATCATTATTATTCGATAACTGATCTGCTATGGCCTCACAGCCCATGCGGATATTTTAAGCTCTCCGGTCTCAGTGCCCCGCACAACTGTTACAAATCTTGAGCTGTCCGCAAAAGGCCTAACAGGGACAATTTCGATGTTTGAATAGTTTCCGCCAAGGGTGGTCTGTGCAGTTTTCTTGAGGTCTTCGTTCCATGTAATTATATGCAGGCGGGGTTTGCCCTGGTCTTTTGTGAGCAGCTTCTTGAAAGTGCCGTAGCCGTTATGAGCCGTTACAATCTCGGCATCAACATTCTGTAGGTTAAAGAACAAATTGCTGATATCTACTGTCCTGGCTATACCGTCCGAGGGGCCGATCTGGTGCTCGGCTTCCCGGGTGGGATGGTTGTCTATAGGGGCGGAGCCGCCTACCCGCTCATATCTCCATCGTATTACTTTCAGAAGCCCTCCCGCAACAAGGCGCCTGTGGTTGCCGTGCGGCCCCGTGCGCACTCCGATAGGACCGTCGTTGGACAGTGTGACTGTATAGACATCGCCCGCGAAGGCAATCCCGGCAGTTTTTCCCGCCATAATTTCTCCGCCTGTTCCCATGCCGCCTCTTCTGTGAATTTGAGGGTTTGACTCGGTAAAACTTATCAGCCGCAGCTTATTATCAGCGTCTTTTACCAGAGTGGAGATTATATAGTCCGGTCCCTCGGCGCTTGAAATGTCGATCTGCTTCGCGGTGCCGTAGATCTTGGTCGGCGGCGCTCTCAGATTACCGTCGGAAGTGACCTTCCACTCAGCCACAGTTAGTTTGTTATTGTTATTTATTGATGCTGTAAATACTCTGTTGTTGAAGGGGGAGTTTTGCGTAAAAGCGCCTTCGCCGCCTATCTCCACATCTTCTATTGAGCCTCCGACCTTTGTGCCCCGCCTGGTGATAGTTCTTCCGTTTCCGCTGATATCCCATACAATGAGCCTCAGCTTGTTACCGCTATCGCGCACTGCAGTCACTACGCGGTTTTTTGAAACCCTTGTTATATCAACCCGCTTAACCGTGCCGTCTGTCGCTTTGTTTGCCAGCAAGTTTAGGTTGCTGCTGCTGTTGAGCTCCCAAACCATGAGTCTGAGCTTGTTCTCACTGTCGCGCATGGCGATCACGAACCGCTCCGAAGGTCTGAACATACTCGAAGGGGGGTCCCCGGGAACCATGCTGTACTTCGAGATAAGACTCACTACTGAATAATCAGATACCTCCCCGCGTTTGACCTCGCTTAATTTTATAATCCTGTCTGCAGATGCAAAAGGTGCGGCTACTATGAATACTAATATTATTAGGAATAGAGATTGNNTAGGAATAGAGATTGTATATTTTTGTACATGATAAGCTGACCGCCTCCAGCTATTCCTTGATTCCCAGCGTAAAGTATTTAATATGCTAAGTCAAGGCATTTTTACAGCATCAGTCTTTTATCTTCAGGCTCCTTTTTAGTACTACTTTTTGCTGTTCCACAAGGTCTTGAATACTATATTTATCCAGCACCCCTAAGAACGAAAGGAGCCCTTCGTTTAAAACATGTCTTAGCTTGCAGTCTGTTTCAATCACACAATTATTAGTAACAGTATTAGTAACAGGATCAAAACATTCAACCAATTTAAAGTCTTCTTCAGTCTTTCTTACTATTTCACCGACAATAATTTCAGAAGCCGGTTTAGCTAAAAACAGTCCGCCGCCTCTTCCCGTATTTGTCTTAAGATAACCTTGCTTCGATAAATTATGCACCACTTTCCTCAAGTGCTCCTTTGAAATACCGTAGCTGTCGGATATCTCGCTTATAGTGCATTTACTGTTGCCTTTCAAAGCAAGATAAATAAGTACCCGAAGCGAGTAATCACTATATAAAGTCAGACGCATAAAAATAATCTCCAGTAACCCTTACTTCCCTAACTCAAATGGGATAGTTGCCTGTGTGTAGAACCAGTCCAGCTGGTCCTCACCATCGAACACTGCTTCGACGCCCCCAGCCCCAAAGAAATGAGAATATCCTGCCTGCAGCACCAAATATTCAAGGACTTTGAAGCTGAGAGTTATGTCAACCTCTCCGCCCAAAAAGCTTTCTATATCATTTCCCGGAAGGGGATTTCTAAATGCATATCCAAATGCGGAATCATTGAACGGACCTGAGCCGCCTATCCATACCTCATCATCCGAGGCCAGCCAGAAGAGGTGTCCGTCGAGTCCGAAAAACACTCTTTTGTGCGGTTTTAACAATATCTGGTTATAGAGATCCACTATGTTGCTAAATGCTGTTGTATCCGCATATCCATACCATTTGTGATTTGTCGGAACCATATTGAAGAATGTGCCGTTATCCGAGTCATCGGGATCCCCGTCGCCGGATGCGTAAGCTAGTCCGACCCTAAACCACGGCTTCCATGGTGTGGAAGTGAACTGGTAGCCAAGCTCAGCTATAAATGCAAGCGCCCTTTGGTTCTCTATACCAAAATCGCCAAGCTGAAATGCAAACCATAGAATTGTGTCCAGCTCGCCTGCTCCCATAGGGTATGCGCCTGCCATACTGACGCCCGTTGCATTGATTTTTAGATCGTCCCCTGCAAGTGCGATTGCCGGTCTGCGGTTATCAAAATAGAAGTAATTGAACAGCTGAAACTGCGTGTTTTCTACTAAAACTCCTTCTTTTACTGTGAGTGCTCCTCCCAATACAACTACAGTGTCCAGGTCCTTCCATAGTCCGTCAGTAATATCGAAGCCTCCGAACGTGACATTGGCTCCCATCAGGTTTACGTCGAACATCTCATTACTCCAGCCTCCGCTGCCGCCGTCAAATCTTCTTCCGATAAGGGTCCAGTCCCAGTTGCCGATGAGTCTCTCTGATAGTCTCTTTTTGATAACCCAGTTAAGCTTCGGCGAGTCTTTATAGAGAACCTGTCCGCCGTCTTTGAATCCGATTCTTCCACCCTTTAGATAGAATCCCCTTAAGTTTTTTAGGTGAATGTAGGCTTCCACAAACTGAAAATTGCCAGGGCTGGTTTTTTCGTCACTCGCATCAAAGTAGAGCACACCCGGACCAAACGCGCCGTTCTCCGGCAAATTAAAGGCTTTAACACCTTGTCCCATAACGTGAAACGCAATGTGCTCCCACTCTAAGTTTATATACGCCCTTGCTCTTATTAGGAAAAAGTCATATGTACGATCAGTATCAGAGTCCTGCTTTTGAAATGTGTTCCAGAGTTCGTTTCTTAAGTTTATGTTTACTCCGCCGCTTACGTGCTTCTTTATATTCTCTGAGAACGTCTCTGAAAAGCTAGGTTCAACTTGCAGCATCCCAATTAATAAAGCTAAGGTGATTGTACAGAAAGCTTGTCCTCTCATTCTAACATCCTCCCTGATGATAACATCATACACATACATATGATGTATTTTATATACATCATAACATAAAATTGCGCAGCCATATAATAGTTGCATTTAGAGAGCCTTTTCGTTAGGATTTGGATATCAAATCATTGGGCGAGGTGATATCTTGAAAAACTATTCTCTAGCCTTATTATTTCTAAGCATTATTATGGTTTCCGGCATAAGTCAGGCCGAATCGGAATCAAAAGGGGATATTGAATCCACTGTCGAGCAGAGCATTATGACTAGGAACTCGGGCAACAGAGCCCTGGCCGGCCAGCTCTACGCAAAAGACGTAACTTATAACCTCGTCGACCAGGTTCCTCCGGTGCTAAAAGGGGTTGATGAGATCATGAACTACTATGATTTCCTCAGAACCGCATACCCGGATATGAAATATGAGGTCAAGCACATGACTGTGGACGGGAATAAGGTAATAGCCCAGACCACGTTCACAGGGACCAACACGGGGCCTAGAGGCGATCAGCCCCCGACTGATAAAAAAGTGACATTCTCATCCGTATCAATCTTCGAGCTGACCGGCGGCGAGATATCGGAGGTTTGGGTCTATACAAACAAGGCAGCGATATTCAGACAGCTGGGAATGACCGAGATTCCCGATGTTGATAGTAAATAGATAAGGATATGAGGAGGCAAGTACAATGAAAAAATATTTATTATTGTCCTTTCTTATTATTTTAACGATAGCCGGTATACAGTCCTCAGCAGTCGAGTCGGACAGCTCGAAAGAGGAGCTTGTTAAAAAGAGCATAGAAGTGTGGAATACCGGAAATGCGGAGCTGGCGGAACAGATATTTACCAGTGATTTTACATATAACATGCTTGATTTTGCTAATCCGCAGCTAAATGGCGTGCAGGCTGTCTTAGATTACTCTCAGTTCTTGAGAACCGCCTATCCGGATATGAAATATGTTCCCAACTGGATGATTGTTGAGGGCAATACGGTTATAACCCAGATGACTTTTGAAGGAACCAATACAGGCCCTAGAGGGGATGCAGCGCCTACTAATAAAAAAGTGGTGGTTCAATCTATCTTAATATCTGAAATCAAAGACGGGAAAATCTCTGAAGAATGGGTCTATACAAATGAGGCCGCAATCTACAGGCAGCTCGGGATGACAACTATACCATAGATGGTATATATTATTTGATCTCGAAAGCGACAGATTACGATGGCGATTTACGGACCTAAACTGGAAAATCCTACTGCTGTACCGGATCTGCTTACAATTGGGCTCGATACAAAGAGTGATGAGCATGCTCTGGTATCGCTGGACACACAGCTCACATGGGCAGAGCTGGAGGAGTCCACAGCGCGTCTTGCAGCAGGCTACCTTGCGCACGGGCTTGTGCCCGGTGACCGCATTGCGTCCCTTATGCCCAATAGAGTATCGCTTCTTGTCCACTACCTTGCCTGTTTTAAAGCGGGACTAGTCACTGTGCCTCTTAACTATAGATATATGTCGCCCGAGATCGACCATGCCCTTGAAGTGAGCGGGGCCAGGGCGCTTGTTGCCCATGCAGAGCGCAGCGAGGATATCACGGCCTCCAGGCTCGCGCCTGAGCTTCCGGTTGGCATAATCACTCACAGCACAAAGGATAAAGAACTTGCAAGCTTGGAGAAAATGCTGTCAGCAGACGTACCGGATATGGATTTACCCGTTCCCGACCCCAATAGTCCTGNNGGTCACACACACACATGAGTCCCTAAGGTGGATGATTGGAAGCGCTGCCGCCGGGTTTGAATTCACTGAGCAGGATACACTCCTGCCCGGCTCGTCCATTTCACATTTAGGAGGGTTCATCTTTTCCTTTGCGGCTTTGTCGGTCGGCGCAAGAGCGCTTGTCGCAAGAAGGATAGACCCCGACGAGATCATTCCCTTGCTTAGAACATACCGGCCGACCGTACTCTGCATGATTCCGGCCGCGCTTTTTAAAGTGATCAGAGACCATGGAGCCACAAAAGATGACTTCTCGTCACTCAGATTGTGCAGGGCAGGGGCAGACACCGTCCCGCTCGAGCTTGATAAAGAGTATATGGACCTGACCGGTCATCCGATTGATGAGGGGTACGGCTCAAGCGAGATGGGACTTGCAGCGCTGAATCCTCCCTCTGGTCTGATTAAGATCGGATCTATCGGCCTTCCTGTGCCGGGCTTTGTTTTTGAGTTGAAAGACGATACGGGCAATGAGGTCCCGGCCGGTGTGGACGGAAACGCCTGGGTAAAAACTAAAAGCATTATGTCGGGCTACTGGGAGAACCCCGAGGCCACAAGTCAGGTTCTTGTTGACGGGTGGTTTGACACGGGTGATGTGCTTTCGGCCGATGAAGACGGCTATCTGCATTTCAGGAGCCGCAAAAAGCAGATTATCGTTCATGACGGCTCAAACATAAGCCCCATAGAGGTGGAGGAGTCCCTTTTGGAGCACGAGTCGGTTGAGCTTGCGGGCGCTGTAGGCGTGCACGATACTATGCACGGGGAGAACGTGCGCGCATTCATTACTCTTAAGGAAGGCGCAGAGGCTCCGAAAATTATGGACCTAATTAAGTTTTCAAGACAGCGCATAGGGTACAAAGCCCCTGAGGATATAGTCATCCTAGATGAAATGCCCCTTAACCCGACAGGGAAAATAGACCGGGTGAAACTAAAGCAGATCGCCGAAGATAAGCACTCCCATAGGTAGAATTTTCCCCCATAATCTAGGGTCTCGCTTTTGTCTTTGTTTTTGTATTTGCTTTTAATATTTCCCGACATTAGAAAAATCGCGTTAATAAAATAAATTGTCCGAGCGTTAAGAAACGATTTGTCGCGAAGCGAAATTAAATCGT
>JABAOH010005689.1_pt1 | contig 14422 bp, 18 predicted proteins | sample 7062181 | NCBI WGS metagenome assembly JABAOH01 (sample SAMN14538630, study PRJNA623070) | marine sediment metagenome | biome: marine biome [ENVO:00000428]; feature: marine pelagic biome [ENVO:01000023]; material: deep marine sediment [ENVO:00002113]; isolation source: pool of 5 deep marine... | reverse complement strand
AAGCCTGTGGTGGCGTTTGTAGCTGGAAGAACCGCGCCTCCTGGAAAGCGGATGGGCCACGCCGGCGCCATTATCACGGGTGGAGCCGGAACCGCTCAAAGCAAGATCGACGCCTTCAGAAAGGCTGGTATCGAGGTGGCTGAGAAACCTAGCGATGTGGCGAGGCTGTTGGCTGAAGGACTTGGGAAGGAAAAACATATTTAGTTGGATTGAATTTGAAACGTAGCTAAGCTCAGAAGATGGAGGATGTATACGACGCCGATCATGGACCCCTTCAAAAGGACTCTTGCTCAGAAGCATAGGCTTTACATGAAGATCTGTCGAGATTGTGGAGCTCGAAACGCTTCCAGCGCCACCAAGTGTAGGAAATGTAGAAGCAAGAACCTACGATGGAAGAAACGGGAACTCGTTCGCTAGCTCGAATACCTCTTTTCCCCTAGTTACCAATTATAGTTGAACATTTTGGGACAAAAGGAACTACGCATATTTGGATCCTAATAGCAACTCTATGTTAAAAACAAGCTTTTTTCTGAAGTTTGTCGCACATGTTATCTGAACCGTAACCTCTATCAGAATTCTCTTCATAATCCCGTTTCCATGCATGTCTTAAAGTTTTGGGGAGAGATATTGGAGCCAAGGCGCATATTGCTTGAAGCAGTGTTTCCAGGGGTTGTTGTTTTTGCTTTGTGGCTTGACGGCTGGTTTTATCCTCTGGTTTTGTTGCCTCTTCTTTACGTTAAGTTTGTGGATAGGAGCGGCTTGGAACGGATTGGATTTCATGGAAAGAACTTTTTCAGTTCCGGACTACTCGGTGTTTGCTCTTTTCTTGGAATTATATTAGTCTGGTATCTGTTCTTTGTCTACTACCTGCCACCTTTGGAAAGCGTGTCTGTGGCTCCTTACGTTTTGTTTACGGACGTGTTTTGGTATCCCTTTTATGAAGAAGTTGCCTACAGAGGTTTCGCGTTAGCGTATCTTGTGCCCGGCGAGATGAGCGTATCTTCTTTGAGAAGTTTGGTTGGGAATCTTGCGCAGGCTTTGCTTTTTGTTTCCATCCACCACAAGTATGTTACATCTGGTACGCCTCTTTTCCTCGTTCCCGTGTTGCTGCTGGGTTTAGCAAACGGATTCATATTTCTGAAAACTAGAAACATTTTCGGATGCTTCCTGCGCCACTCCCTAGCAAACACCCTAGCCCTCCTAATACCCCCACTTACATGAAAACCATCACGTAAGGTTCGCAGGTTCGAGTTAGTCAGACCAAAAGGATAATTATTATTTATTTGGGTGTTTATTTCCTATCCATAACTGGTCTTTGGCTGGTGGGTTGATTCATCGCATGAAAGTGCTTCCCAAGAGATGCAATATTCTTCAGATCGAGGAGAAGTGGCAACGGAAATGGGAAGAGCTGGGCGTCTACCGCTTTGACTGGAAAGACCAAACCCGCCCGGTCTACAGCGTAAACACTCCGCCTCCATATCCATCCGGCAACTTCCACATGGGAAACGTCCTCAACTGGACCTATTTCGACATGGTAGCCCGCTACAAACGAATGCGCGGACACAACGTGCTGTTTCCACAAGGATGGGACTGCCACGGCCTCCCAACCGAAGTCGAAACCGAAGAAGAATATGGCATCAAGAAAACTGAGATGCCTCCAGCAGAATTCATCAAACTCTGCAAAAAATTCGTCAACAAATACATAGGCATCATGAAGAAAGCCGTCATGCGTCTCGGATGCTCCATAGACTGGACCACAGAATACAAAACCATGGACCCAGACTACTGGAGNNNCTCCACAAAAAAGGCATGATCTACCAAGGAACACATCCAATAAACTGGTGTCCTAGCTGCGAAACAGCCATAGCTGACGCAGAAGTAGAACACGAAACCAGAGAAGGAACACTGCATTACATCAAGTTCAAAGTGGAAGATGACGAACACCTGACCATAGCCACCACACGACCCGAATTCCTCCCAGCCTGCGTCACAGTAGCTGTCCACCCAAACGACCAACGCTACAAGAAATACATAGACAAAGAAATCTGGGTTCCCGTCGCCGACAGAAAAGTCAAAATAATCCCAGACAAACTCGTGGACCCCAAATTCGGAACAGGCGTCGTCATGATATGCACCTACGGCGACAAAGAGGACGTGAAAGCCGTCGCAAAACACCACCTACCCGTTATAATGACAATAGACGAAAAAGGAAAAATGAACCAAAACGCCGGAAAATACGCCGGACTGGCAATCCAAGAAGCCAAAAAAGCCGTAGCCACAGACTTGCAAAAAGACGGTCTCGTAGAAAAAACTGAAAAACTCCAACAAGAAGTCGGAGTGTGCTGGAGATGCAAAACCCCCATCGAAATCCTAGAACGAAAACAATGGTTCATGAGAACCCGCATCCTAACAGACGCCGTAAAAAAGAACACACTCGAAATCACGTGGTACCCAGACTACATGAAAAACCGCATGATAGACTGGGCCAAATCCCTAGACTGGGACTGGGTAATCTCCCGCCAAAGAATCTTCGCCACGCCAATCCCCATATGGTACTGCAAAAAATGCGGAGAAACCATCTTGGCCGAACCAGACTGGGTCCCCATAGACCCAAGAACAGAAAATCCCAAAATCGCCAAATGCCCAAAATGCGGCTCCAACACCTTCACGCCTGAAACAGACGTACTAGACACATGGTTCGACTCATCCATCACCTGTGCGGTCCACGCGGGTTGGCCAGACAGCCAAGAATGGCACAGACTATACCCAGCCGACCTCCACACCTCAGGCTACGACATCATCCGCACTTGGGCATACTACCTCATGGTCCGCCACTTAGCCCTCTTCGACGAAAAACCCTACAAAAGCGTCCTAATCAACGGCATGGTTCTGGGAAGCGACGGAAGAAAAATGAGCAAATCCCTCGGAAACTACGTAGCCACCCCCGACGTCTTCAACAAATACGGAGCCGACGCCCCCCGACAATGGGCAGCCAGCGGAGGAGCCACAGGCTCAGACATACCCTTCCGCTGGGCAGACGTCGAATACGGATGGAGATTTCTCATAAAACTGTGGAACGCGGCCAGATTCGCCAGCCTCCACCTCCGAGACTACGCACCGGAAGAAAAGGTGGAACTGGATCTGCTAGATCGATGGCTGCTAAGCAAGATGGAAAAGGTGACTGAAAGAGCAACCACAGCCCTGGAAAACTGTCAGTTCAACACAGCCCTCGAAGAAATCAGAAATTTCACATGGCATGAACTGTGCGACCAGTATATTGAGGCCATAAAACATAGACTCTACAAACCCGAGACATACGGCGAAAAAAAGAAAAAAGCCGTCCAATACACCCTCTACACGGCGATTTACCGAACCCTCCAGCTTCTTGCACCCATTTCTCCCCACATAACTGAGGAAATATACCAAATCATGTATGCAGATGACAAGAAACACAAGAGCATCCACCTTTCTCCATGGCCCGCTCTGAGAGAAGAAAACATCGACGAAGAAATAGAGAAACACGGTGATCTAATCACGGCCACAATAGGAGAGATTCGAAGAGACAAAGCGGAGAGAAAAAAGCCGTTGAATGCGCCCATCAAGAAACTAACCATATACGCAGGCAGCAAGAAAAGCGCGCAAATTCTAAACCAAGCCGTAGGAGACATCTCTGGAACCTGCAAAACAGAGAAAATCGAGATCATGCTGGTGAAAGGGAAAGGAAGAGAAGTGCAAGGATATCCTGATGTCCAGTTTAGCGCTGAATATCAACTTGAAGGCTTGTAGCGAAGAATAGCTGCGATTCCCCCGAAGGAGTTCTTTAGCATCTGCCCCTCTTCCGTCTCAACCGATAGAATCTCCACATCTGTCCCTACCTCTTCAGCCAATTCAGCCAATTCATCAATGAGGCCTTTTGCGTCTGCTACGATAAGGGTGGGAACATTACACTTTGGACAGGGTTTTCCATCTAGACTTTGTTCAAAATCTGGAAGCAGATGATTTTTCATCGTCTCCTGTTTGGTGTAGTCACAGGCCGTGCATTTCATGGTGACTCGAACCACATCAAGGCCTTCAGAAAGCAGGAGAGTTTTCACAAGACCAGATTTTAGGCTTCGTCTAACCTCACGTTCGCCATATGTGGCTAAGCCAGTGTCGTGGCCTATCTCGTAGAGGAAGCCTTGCATGACCTTTTTTTCCTCAACATATCGAATGCGCCGCAAGATTTCGGGAGAACGTTCAACAACTTCCTCCACCCCTTGTTCGTCCACGTATGCAGTGTCGATCGAGGCAATGATTTTGTCTTTCAACGTGTAATGAAGGTAGCTTCCCTTCTGAAAATCATATTTTGTGGGTCCTGGTCCTCCTATGATCAAGCTTTTCAGTTCAGGTAGAGGCAAAAAAATCTTGTCCGCGTGCTCCCCGATGCGTTTGAAGTAGCTCAACATTTTGGCTTCTCGCTGTCTTTCAAATCTTCTAGCAGACTGACCTCCAGCTCGAAATTTTCCAGGCACGCCTGACGTAATTTTTTCCGTTATTTCTAAGCGTTTGCCTTTAAGGACGGCGTAGGTTGTTGCACTAGCGTCTATCACAATAATTCCATACGTTTCTTTCGCCTTCAAAAATTCTTGGAGGTGTTCAGTGTGGAATCTAGAATCGCAGCGGTAGAGATAAACTTGAACGGGCTCGGGGGGATGAATCACATAAGTTTCGATTCTTTCGCTTCCAGCACCATTCTGGGGGATGGCTCCGCAGAAGATCACCAGACCATTTTCAGGCACCTTCTTGAAGAGTTTGAGACGCTGCTTGACTTTGACGATGGCGTCCTGAACATTTTTTCGAGTAACGTTAGATTTTATGTTAGAAGCCGTTCCATACTCCTGCTTAAGCATGGAAACTACTTCGCTGATTTGACGACCAGGCGGCACATATAGAGAGACCAGTTCTGTTCCTCTACCTTCTTTGGACGCCAGCGTTTCCAATGCTCTTTTCAGACGAAATCGCTGGAGGGATGTTCGTTTGGTACTCAAATTGCTGTTCCACGCCTCGACCGTAGAGCTACACCGCAGTGAAACAGATAAAAGTTATCATCTTCTTCTGTAGACTAATCTTGGTGGACTTTAATCAGCATAGGTTCAGATACTCGTCTAAACTCTCGGTTTAGATGTTGATGCTGGAAGATAATTTTATTCAAATTGATTCCACGTCATCTATGCTTGATGCTGCGCGCGCGAGACAACTTGTGGAACAGAGAATCTAATACAAAATATTGTTCTATGACAATTTTTAAATGCAATTGAATGGTATGAATAATGCGATGCATGCATGTAGTTTGTGGTGGCAGATAAATGACTTCTCACTATCTTAGTGGCATTGTGAAGGGCTCTTTTGAGACAGTTTTTCAGGCTGTAGGGAAAGCTTTCGGTAACGTGTATATCAACAAATTCGGCGAGACTGGCGAGTCACGTATTGGGCTTGTTTTAGGCGAGAAATTCTTTTTACGGGTGAAGAGTGATGTAGCAGTCCTAATCACCCTGAAGGAGCTCTCCCCAGACGAAACAAATATTGAAGTGATTTCATGTGCTGGTGGCAAGGGAATTGTTTCAATTTCCTACGCAGCTCATGAAGCCTACGTTCATGACGTTAGAGATTTTCTAACAAACTCGGGATTCCAAATCGATTCTGAAAAGGAAGTTTCCCATTTTGAACGCTACACAACTCCGCCAGCGGGCGTTAAACCCTTTCTTAAAAAATGCCCATACTGCGACAGACAAATCCCAATAGCCTCGGAAGAATGCCAATACTGTGGAACAAGAATAACCGGAGTATGAGGAATTATGAGCAAATCACAGGAAAGTTACTCGAGTAAAAAGGTCGAAAATACTCGAGTGAAAGTAAAACAACGCAGAAAGACTGTTGGCATAACGTTGCTTCCAAATTTGATTGAAAGGGCCAGAAAAAACAAACTAAACATCTCAAGAATCACGGAACAGGCTCTTCTCAGCATTTTAGACTATCTAGAAACTCAGAATAGCAGAACAAGCTCAGATTTTCTCGGTGAAACTTCTTTCAGAAGAGAAGGTTCTGTGGTGCCGAGGGCCGGACTTGAACCGGCGACAACCCGGTCTTCAGCTTCACCCTCAATTAGTTCTATTGAGTCGGGTGCTCTCCCAGTCTGAGCTACCTCGGCCTTATGAACATGAACCGCATGTTTGTTTTTAAGTTTTCTGAAGAAAGCACACCCCGTCAAAGACAAGGAAAAATTTCGACCGCAACACTTGGTGAAGTGGTTGGTTTTGAACTAACTGAAATGGTTTAGGAAGTATTCGCGTGCGCGCGCTGAAATCCTCCGCGTAACTTCTGCTAGTTTGCAGAATCGATATGAAAATCATCTGAGTAATCGCAAAAAATAGAGCTGAGGAAAAACTATTCTTTTCTAAGGTTCAAGGCTTCGGCGATTATGGCAACTTCTTTTATGCCCATCTTTTTGTTGGTTGCCTTGACCACTAAACGTTCTCGCCAACCGCAATCAAGGCACTCAAACTTCGCAGGCAAAAAACCTATGTGACTGGACAAGTCGCCGTTCATTGTGCCGACTCTGCGAACTCTTGGGCTCTTGCAATGTGGACAAATTTGGATCTCCACATATTTCTCTTTCTTCTCCAACTCTTCCAAGACTTCGAGCAGCTCCGAAAACTTCTGACTTTCAACCGTCTTCTGTTTAAGAAGAACAACTTGCCTCTGTTTCTTCTTCTTTTTCTGTTTCTTCTCCTCACCCATGGAAAGCCACGTCTTCTACATTTGGAAAACCACTCATATTCGCGCGCATTAAAGCTTCCTATTCACTCGCTTACTCAATGAGCGTTAGGAGGTCTTCTAAGATGTAGTCTATGAGCTCGTCGGTAGTGCTTTTGCTGAAGAGTGTCACCACACAATTCCTCGTAATCCCGACTACAATTCCTCGCTTCTGGGCTTCAAAGACAACGTACCAGATCTTTCCATGTTCAAGATAATCGCGGTAGAGCGTGGTGTCAACAAGATCGGATCCCGCCAAACAAAGCTTCTCTACGCCCGGTAGATCAACCTCGTCAAACCATATAAGCTTCGTTCCCTGTGGATTCGCCTCGTGGAGCTTTGTAAGGGTCTCGTGAGAGATCCTTACCTCGACGATTGCCTTAGGTTTGATGAAAAGAACCTTGCTGAGCTTGTTTGCCACGTGGCTTGTCAACAACTTTTTCACTCCACGAGCCACAGATGGCGCCAGCACGATCATGAAAGTCCTATCCTTGAAACGTTTAATCCAAAAAGGAGCTTCCTCCGTGACAGGGGCCTCAGTTAACTTACGTTGGTAGTAACGTCTACGCACAAAATCCATGCTGAAAACTCCTGCTACCGAGTCCCCCTTCAGATTGAGGTCTAAAATTTCCGTTACTAACTTCACGGTTTCTCCACTCTCCTCTTGATAAGCCTCCTCTTCACGGAAATCATTGAGCTTCTGAAGCATCAATCCAAGATCAGCTTCCTCTTTTATCTCGAAGATTTTAGCTGGCAGAACCAATTTTTCACACTCGTAAAACAGTTTTGCGTACCAGACTTTAAAAGATTCTATGCGCCCCATTGATCAAGTTTGCGTAGTCTCTGGTTGACAAGAACTAGGACGAGGTTTGGGAAGCAGTTAGCGAACTTTTTTTTGAGATTTGGTGAATGACGACCTTTAGAACTTTTCTCAACTGTTTTGAGCGCTTAATGTTAGACGTTGGCTAGGCTATGTAGAAGTCTACGACCTTCTTCATTCTTTTAGGGGGAAGCCACCCTTTCTTCTTTAGTTCTTCGATTACCTTGACTATTTGCGGCTCTATATGTGCGACTCGGGCGATGTCTGACAGAGTTATTAGACCGACAAGTTGTTCATCTTTCCTTATCGGCAGCTTCTTTATGTTCCTTTTGAACATGATTCTTGCAGCGTCTTCCACGTACATGTCTGGTCCTCCGACTATCAGTGGTTTGGACATTATTTCTGAAACCTTGGTCACTTCGGGATCCTTAGATCTTGATATAACTCTTTTTAGAACGTCTCTCTCAGTTATTATTCCCACGGCTTCTCTTTTCTCGGCTACAATTAGACAGCCAATTTCGTATTCGTTCATCAATTTGACAGCCTCTTTAACCGTTGCGTCAGCCCGTATGCTGATCACTTTTTCAACCATAATTTCTTTGACATCCAACCAAATACGCCCGAAATTTCATGGCTTAATTTTAGTGTATAAGGTGCTGTGTGTGCATACAAGCGACGTTCAAGTTTCTACGCAATAGAAACATGAAAAGGAATAATTGTGAGGCAAGAGAGACGTTAGAGTGGGATGTTTATGAGTCAGGAAAGGCGGAGAATTCCTCCGAATCAGAGGGTTACTTCGAAATTTCCGGTTTTGCACAAAGGACCCATACCGAAGTTTGACCCAAAAACGTGGGATTTTGTGGTTGAGGGTTCGGTGAAGAATCCGGTGAGGTTGACTTATGAGGAGTTTTTGAGGCTCCCAAAGGTTGTGAGCGTAAGCGATTTTCACTGCGTAACTGGGTGGAGCAAGCTGGACAACAAGTGGGAAGGAGTTGCCTTCAAAACTGTTTCTGATCTGGTTAAACCCTCGAAGGAAGCTAGATATGTGACTGTCGTGGCCGAAGGAGATTATGCCACTAGTTTGCCTCTTGAAGATTTACTGGACGATGACGTACTGTTAGCCTACAGACTGGATGGCAAGCCTTTGGAACTTAAGCATGGGGGACCATTACGTCTAGTGGTGCCTAAAAAGTATGCCTACAAAAGCGCAAAATGGGTGAGGAAGCTGAGATTCACGGAGGAAAAGGAACTAGGGTACTGGGAGAAAAGAGGATACAGCAACACGGCTGATCCATGGAAAGAGGAGAGATACGCATGAGTGAGTCTTGCAGCTTCTGTAAGATTGTGTCGAGAGAAGCCCAAGCAAGCATCATTTATGAGGATGACAGTGTTTTGGCATTCATGGATTTGCATCCCGCCAACGTCGGACACACTTTGGTTGTTCCTAGGGAACATTGGGAAACCATCTATGATATCCCTGAAAAAGTCCTAGCTGACCTTTTTGCTGTGGTTAAGAGGGTTAGTGTTGCGGTGAAGAAGGCTGTTGGCGCTGAGGGAATCAGCATTCTTCAATTTAATGAGAGGGCTGCGGGGCAGTCGGTGAGGCACTTTCACGTTCATGTCATACCGAGATTTAGGGGAGACGCTATATCAAAGTTCATAGGAGGCATGCTAGGGCCTGGGTTTAAAAAGGTAGAAAGGCAGGATTTGGACGAGATCGCAGAGAAAATAAAAGAAAATTTTTAGAAAATCGACGCGAACGGCTTACAATTGGATGAATCAGCGATGAAACCTAGTATCTAGGTCTTCTCGATCGTCTTCTCTTTGACCAACAATCTCGACAGTAAACTGGTCTGCTAGGATCGGGTTTGAATGGAACTTCACATTCTTGACCGCAATCGGCGCAGACTGCCTTATGCATCTCTCGGGGTTCTCTATACGACAAGCGAATTACACCTCCATCTTATAGTTGACGAAGAACTAGCATTCTTAGGGAACTCTAATTCTTGCGTGTTCAATCAGTTGACAATTTGCCTTATTTAAACTTATGGTAAACCAATGGATGTTGGTGGGCCCGGCCGGATTTGAACCGGCGATCTCTTCCGCGTGAGGGAAGCGTCTTTTGGCCTCAACTATGGGTTAACCAACTGGACCACGGGCCCTCGCCAAGTTTAAACGGTAGGCAGATTCCTTTATATTTTTTGTAATGCTTTGCCGCTCCTCACTGCTCAATATACTCACACGCGATCGATTACACAGAGACCCATCATCGAATTTGAGACCTACAGAACCGGATTTCGTGTTCTTTTCGTGAATAGAACGTGAAAAAAGCTTGAGATAAGGGAGGTGCGGGGGGTGGGATTCGAACCCACGAACGCCTACGCGACAAGGTCCTAAGCCTTGCTCCTTTGACCAGACTCGGAAACCCCCGCCCACACCATGTAAAAGACAAATCCAAATTAAGCATTTCTAAGAGTACGCTTAAAACAAAATCCTTTAAACTCCTTTACGACTCTACAATAATCAAAGCCTCGGTGGCCTAGCTGGCTAGGGCATCGCCTTGGTAAGGCGGAAGTCGCGGGTTCGAATCCCGCCCGAGGCTCCAATGTTGCGAAAGAGACGCGCCTTCGCAGAGCTGTGAAATGCTTCTGAAAGTGAGTTAAAAAGGTAGGCTGTTCCACGCGTGTATGTGTGCTTAATGTAGCAATGCTGGGATTTTGCGCGCTTCTTCAATTATTGGGACAACAACCTTTAGGACCCTTAGACCCCTTTCTGTAATTGCGTAGAAGATTTCGTCTTTGCCTAGGTTCTGTTCTTCGACGAGGTTTTGCGGTATTAGAAAGTCCAAGTGTTGTTCAAGAACGCTTTGACTTAGATCGGCCTTATTCATAAGTTGGGTTAGCTCCATTGGTCCTTGAGAAGCCAAAATCTTAAGAATGTCAAGGTTCATTTCCAGTTTTGACCTTCGCACCATCAATTCCTCTTTTCACGATTCTGGAGTCTATTTGTATAAACAATTTATGAATTACCTCTAAGGTTTCTGCATCTTTATTCTCCATAACCGAACACAACATGAACAACCGCCTACGCACATCTTTTTCTGGCGCATATCTCAAGACTTTGCAGAAAATCACCGAAACCTTCAGAAATGCCTTCCTCACATTTATATACAACATAAAAACCCATCATTTTGTGGAAGGGGACCCGCGTGAATTCTGATCTCCTGCTGATCCTAATAATTTCATGCGTTGCAGTTCTATTGGCTGCGTTAATGCTTTATGCGATGAGACGTGGAAAGAAAAAGAAGAAAGAAGAACCGTTGGAAGTGCCCGAAGTGCCCGAGGTTAGTGAAGGATGGCCCCTAAAAGTGGAGCGAAGCGTGACATCTGCCGACGCCAAAAAGGCTCAAGACGAACTTAGGATCCTAGACCTTGAAAGGGAAATTCTCAGCCACGCCATTCGCCGTCTCTACGAGGCCCAAGCAGAAGGAAAAATAACTGAGGAGGAAAGGAACCGCCTAGCGCAAGGATACAAAGGTAGAATGCTGGAGATCAAAGACACGATTTCTAGAGGCGAGTCGGTCGTCGCGCTCCACGAGTTAGAAACTATGCAAGGAGACCTAATCAAATTATTCGATGAACGTTTCGACGAAATAAACGAAAAGATTGCGAACTTGAGGTCAACCCTCGAATTCAAACCGGTAAAAGAGGTTCCAATACCATCTCCGGCTCCGCCATCTGCTCCGCCTGAAAAGGCTAAGAGAAAGGCACGCAAACCCTCGGCTCCGAAGAAAACCGAGGCTGAAAAGAGAATAGACGAAATCAGAGCTGAAGTTGAAAAGGTTTTAGAGCGGCTTGGGCAAATCGAAGTTGAGGCGTGAAAAGGTGGTTTGGAGAGAAGAGGCCAAGAAGAGAGTCGCCTTAGAAGCTGTGAAACATGTTCAAGACGATTTCATCGTGGGGTTGGGTAGCGGAAGTACGGCTGCGTACGTAATTCAGCAGATAGGGGAAAAAATCCGACTGGAAAGTTTGCGAATTCTGGGAGTTCCAACCTCTCATCAAGCCATGATGCTGGCAGTGCACTGCGGTGTCCCGTTAACGACGCTCAATGAATATCCTCAGCTTGACCTTGCGATAGATGGTGCAGATCAAATTGATAGAGAACTCAACTTGATTAAGGGCGGAGGCGGAGCGTTGACAAGGGAAAAGATTGTTGCTTCTGCGGCTAAACAGTTTGTCATAGTGGCGGATGAAACAAAACTTGTGGAAAGGCTGGGAACAAACCATACGGTACCTATCGAGGTTTTGCCCTTTGCTCTGCCGACGGTTATGGTTAAGCTGCGGGAGTTGAAGGGGAAGCCTGTTTTGCGGGAAGGCGGGGGAAAGGTTGGTCCGTTGGTGACGGATAACGGCAACTTTGTTGTTGATGTTGATTTTGGACCTGTTGACGATGTTAAAGAACTGGATTTACAGCTCAAATTAATTCCTGGTGTCATCGAGACGGGCTTATTCGTTGGAATGGCAGATGTCGTTTATTTAGGCAAGCCAGACGGCGTTGAGAAGTTGGTGAGAAAGTAGTTGCGGCTGTCTCTCCAGGGTGGGGGGAGAGGGGGTATGTATAGCCTCAACATGACTTGTGACACAAATCCCCGATACTCTGGAGCATGGGTACGTATTTCCAGTTACTGTCCGGTGTCTCCAACCTGTCCCGTCTGGGCGTAGTGATTTTGCCTGATGATAAATAGTTAAATTTGTGCTGTGCGTTTTATTGGTTGTAATGGATGTGAGCCGGGGTAGCCTAGCCTGGTTATGGCGCCAGACTCATGATCTGGAGAGCATGTCTCTCATTAAAAGGGGCCCAGAAGTCGCGGGATCAAATCCCGCCCCCGGCACCAAAATTCAAGGTGAAGGCTTTTTCTTTGTCTTTTTTCGTTTCCTTGCTGTTTGGCTAAGGTTTCGAATGGTTTTTTGAAAGATTTCCCTTTCTTTGGTGAGAATTTCGACAGAATTTGCGAGTTCCTCCCTTTGAACACGCAGGTTGTTTGCTTCCTCTTGAAGCTGCGAGATTTTGCGTCTTGACTTCTTCGTCTCCTTTCTTAACTCTGCAACTTCTTCTCCAAGCGTTTCTACCTTGCTAGTCAAGATTTTCACCTGCTCCGCTAACTCATCCCTCTGTCTCTGCAACTCTTCGTATTTGGACCTTCGAACTAGACCGAAAGCCACGGAATTTCCTCTCCAACAGCAAATACGGCAGTGTTTAAGAGATAGAAATATTAAGAAATCGATGTTCATGATAAGATTACTGGTTCCAGCCTCCGTCGAGGCTTCTTTAGCCTTCAAACGGGGCCGTCGGCTAGCATGGTCTAGGCTCTGAGACTTGGGCTCTCGGGACCCCGGTTCGAATCCGGGCGGCCCCACCATCCTCTGTTTACAGTGTTTGTTTTCTTGCTTCTGCGATTAGGTCTGTCAAAGCCGCGAAGGCTTTGCTTACGTCTTCCATGCCCAACACTATTATCGTGTCTGTGAAGCAGCTCATGGTTTCCTCTATGTTAATGTGTCTCCTTGAAACCGTATTGTAAAAAGCCAGCACACATCCGGGTGTGTGGATTATTTCGTCTGGACTGCGAATGATAATGGTTGCTAGATTTTGTTTCTTGTCCAAAACATCCTTTTCCCGAAACATGGAGCAGATTTCATCGAACAATTTTTGATCGAACACCAACGTAATTGCAGACATGCCCTCTATGACTTGGAAAAACTCTTCTGGAAAATCAACTAGGGTTTTTCTAATTTTCTCCAAATTTCTTTTCGTTTTCTCAACAGAAACCTTTGCCACATCGGTTCTGATGTTTATGACACTTCCTGCAACAACTTTCGCTATCCTACCTCGCAATGGTTTGTAGCCCACCTTCGCTCGCTTAACTGAAGTTATTAGGCTTTCAAGTTTGACATGCCGACCTAGAATTTCTTCCACCTTTGGCTTCAACATCCTCGCTATGGCGCTNNAGGTTCTGTATGATTTTGGAAATCGAATCGACCATTTTCGGTCACTATTGCCCATTTTATTACCATATTGACCAAAAAAAATATAAGACTTTCCCAAAGTAACATCGCTGAAACTGGGAAGAAAAATGAAGGATACACTCTTACTAGCCTACTCAGGTGGACTGGACACCTCTGTTTTGGTAAAATGGTTACAAGAAAAATATGATGTCGACTTGATAACAGTAACCCTGGATGTGGGCCAACAAAGTGATTTAAAAGAGGTTGAAGCGAAGGCAAAAAGTCTCGGAGTTAAAAAACATTACTCAATAGACGGCAAAGAAGAGTTTGTCACCAACCACGTTTTTCCAGCCATAAAGGCAAACGCCCTCTACGAAGAAAAATATCCGATAAGCACAGCGTTGGCACGTCCACTAATTGTGTCAAAAATGGTTGCGATCGCCGAAAAAGAAGGAGCCACAACAATCGCCCATGGATGCACCGGAAAAGGCAACGATCAAGTTCGTTTCGACGTGACTATTAAAGCTCTTGCTCCGAATCTGAAAGTAATGGCCCCAGTTCGGGAGTGGGGATTATCTAGGGAAGAAGAAATGAAATTTGCGAAGGCAAAAGGAATTCCAATATATCGTATATCCGACCCCTACAGCATAGACCAAAATCTATGGGGAAGATCAATCGAGTGTGGACCCTTAGAAAACCCTGAAAAAGAACCGCCGGAAGAGATTTTTGAATGGACGGTTCAGCCTGAAAAGGCACCCGACAAACCTGAATACGTCACCATCAAATTTGAATGCGGCGTCCCATGCGC
>JABAOH010146333.1_pt3 | contig 14423 bp, 13 predicted proteins | sample 7062181 | NCBI WGS metagenome assembly JABAOH01 (sample SAMN14538630, study PRJNA623070) | marine sediment metagenome | biome: marine biome [ENVO:00000428]; feature: marine pelagic biome [ENVO:01000023]; material: deep marine sediment [ENVO:00002113]; isolation source: pool of 5 deep marine... | reverse complement strand
CGGTCCCGCTGGTATTCGCTGCGATACGGCGCCGCGGGTTCCGCATAGCGGCGGCCCTTGCTGTGCTCCTCACGAGCTGCGTACGGCGCGAGATCGCCGGCAGGCAGTGTCATATCAGTTATCGGCTTTGTTGAGGATGTCATCCAGCAGCCCGGCATCGTAGTCCGACGTCACGTATGCATCGCCGAGCGACCGCAACAACACGAACCGGGGTTGCTTGCCCTGCACCTTCTTATCCATTTGCATCGCCGCACGCATTGTCTCCGCGCCGATGTCCGGCGGGCAAACCGGCAATCCGCTCGCTGCGAGGAGATTTTGCAGCCGCTCCTGCTCCTCGCCGGCGATATCGCTGAGCTCCGCTGCCATGAGCATGCCGGCGGCGACGGCTTCGCCATGCAGCCATTCGCCGTAACCCAGCGAGTTTTCTATCGCATGGCCGAAGGTGTGGCCGAAATTCAGAACAGCGCGCCGGCCCGCCTCGCGCTCGTCCTCGGCAACGACTTCGGCCTTGATTTCGCAGGAGCGATGAATCGCGTGCGCCAGCGCCTCGGGATTTCTGTCGTTGAGCGCTTCGATGTTGCCCTCGAGCCAGGCGAAAAAATCGCGGTCGGCAATGGCGCCGTACTTGATGACCTCTGCCAGGCCCGCCGTGAATTCCCGGTCGGGCAGGGTGTTCAGGGTGTCGGTGTCGATCAGCACCAGCTTCGGCTGGTGAAACGCGCCGATCAGGTTCTTGCCCTGCTCGTGATTGACCCCTGTCTTACCGCCGACCGACGAGTCGACCTGCGCGAGCAAGGTGGTCGGCACCTGGATAAAGGCGACGCCACGCATGTAGCAGGCGGCGGCGAAGCCCGCGATATCACCCACCACGCCGCCGCCGAGTGCGATCACGGTGGCATCCCTGTTTGCCTGGCTCGCAACCAGGCGATCCAGCACTATTTCGGCCGTTTTGAGCGTCTTGTATTGCTCGCCATCGGGCAAGGACTCGACGACCCTGCCCTCGGGCAGCATCTTCTGCATGGCAGGCAGGTACAGTGGCGCCACTGTCTCATTGGTAACGACCAGGCAATCCGGCCCGTCCAGGTAGTCGGACAACTCGAACTCGCCGATGAGGCCCTTGCCTATGACTATCGGGTAGCTGCGCTCACCGAGATCGACGTTTACAGTGCTGGAAATTGCCAATGCTTTGCCCGCCTTTCGTGATACCGGCAAAGATTACCTGAATTGCTGCTGATTTAGAGCGCCTCGTGGATTTCGCGCGCGACCGTCGTTACGCGCCGCCCGTCGGTGTCGACGATCAGGTCGGCCATTTCACGATACAGCGGATCGCGGATTTCCATCAGCTCTTCGAGGACTTTTTCCGGATTATCATTGTCCAGCATCGGGCGGTGGCGGCCGCGCTGCGTGCGCTCGAGCTGTTGTTCGACGGTCGTATACAGGTAAACGACATAGCCGCGCGCGCCCAGGCGATTGCGGCTGTCGGGATCAGTTATCGCGCCGCCGCCGGTAGCAAGGACCACGCCATCGCGTTGCGACAGTTCGTCGATGACCTTGACCTCGCGTTTGCGAAAGCCCGCCTCCCCTTCTTTTTCGAATATGAACGGGATGTCAACGCCGGTGCGCGTCTCGATTTCTTCGTCGCTGTCGATGAACTCGAGGTGCAGGAGCCTTGCCAGTTGCCTGCCGACCGCGGATTTTCCTGCGCCCATCGGGCCCACAAGAAAAATTCTGTTTACCAATCGTCTTCCCTAAAAAAAAGCTCCGTCCCGGGGACGGAGCTTTTGTTCCTTACGCATATTAGTCAGTTACGCCGATAAAGTGCCTGGTAATAAAACCGCTCGGCGATGTTACTGTGATCGTCAGGGTGCCGCCATCGGGGGTGGTGTCGCCTTTGACGGAAAATGGGAATATGAGCGGCCCGTTGTTATTCGAACACGGTACAACGTAGCTATCCGGCCCGGCCATAGCGCCATTCGAGGTTTCTGCTTCGATAGTTGTGCCACCGGCCATGGGCTGTGAAATTGAGCCATTGCCCTTGTTATCGCCGACCGTCACATTGACAGTTTGTACTGACGCACCAGCTACGTTAATGGCGCCTCCGACAGTGTCGTCTGTAATTAGCGCGGAACTCGCCGACATGACGATGACGCCCGAGTCACTGACAAACAGCGTCTCGTTCGGGCTGCACAGAGCCGTCATACTGTCGCACAGCAGGCCGTTGAAGTTTATGTAATCGGGATGATCAAAAGGATCCGGCAGGCCGTTGGCGTTGAAATCGCTGAATACCTCGCCCAACGCCGGGTCGGGTACTCCGTTTTCGTTGTCGTCGCGGAATGGCTCGCCGATTTCCAGCGGACTATCGGCGTTGTTGAATATGCCATCGCTATCGGCATCGACAAAACTCTCTTCGCCGATCGCCGTGGCGAGAATCGTTGACCGGCCGTCTCCCGTTGCAATCGTGGGATTGTCGCGCGGGCTCGAGCTGACAAAGGTCACGGAACATACTCCCGCGCCGGCAGTCTCTGTAGTCGTCGTCTGGCAGGATCCGCCGATCTGGCCGCCTTCGGTAGTCAGTGTAACCGCCGTGCCGTCGGGGACCGGGTTGTTGTAACGGTCGGACATGCGCACCGTGACCTCGGTCGAGACGCCGGAAATATTCCAGCCCTCGATGTTCACGCATTCCACCGATAGATCCACGCTGTCGTTATCCGGGATGCCGGTGGTAATCGTGAGTTGATCAGATTGCGCCGCGATTACCGGGCTCGATGGGTTTACGGTGGCCGTGACGCGAACACTCGTCGCGACGGACCCCGCTGATATGACCGTCTGCACGAATCCCTGGACATCACTCGTGGCCGACTGCGGCGTCAGGGTAATGCCCCCGATAGTAGTATTGAGAGTAAAGTCGACGGTGGCTCCGGACACTGGCCCACCAGTTGAATCCGTAACCTGGAAGCGTATCGTGGAGGTTTCCTGGCGGCCGACGCCACCGGTGCCCAGCAGCCCGATGTTGCTCGGATTGGCGCTGATGAACTGAATGGACCCGACGGTTGCCGGGGCTACGGTGACCGAGCCATTCGCGGTCAATACGGTGCCGTTGACGTTTGCAGTAGCGGTAATGTTATCAGCACCCGCACATCCGGTGGCTGAATAGGTCACTGTCGCTGCGCCCGTTACCGTGTTGACGGAACTCGGGATGATGTCCGCGAGGCTGCCGGCAAAGCAGGCCGAACTGAAATTCACGTCGATGCTGTCCCCGACCAGGTTGTTGTTTTCGTCGACGAAGGTGACCGTCAGGCTGGCGCTGCCGCCGGCCGGGAGATCGGTCTGCGATATGGCTATGACGCCGCTCTGAAACGAGGCGCCGGTACCCGATCCCATGAACACTGCGCCGCCCTGACCGCCAGCACCACCGTCGCCATCTGGAAGTGGCGTGGGAGTCGCTCCGCTCCCGACAAATGCAGGATCGGCTTCACAGGCGACGAGGAAAAACGCAATCAGTAACGTCGCCACCCCAAACAATTTTCTCATCGGTCCGTTTCCTTGCTCTTGGCCGTTCCAGTAGGTTTACGGCTAATAAATGCTGGAACCCTCGGTAAGGATTCTCGGTGTTACAAAAATCAACAGTTCTGCCTTGTTCGACACATTCGATTTCGAGCGGAACAGAACGCCAACCCCTGGAATATCGCCCAGGAAGGGCACTTTATTAATGGTTTCCCGCCGCTCGGTCTCGTAGATTCCGCCGAGCACGACGGTTTGACCGTCTCTTACGAGGACCTGTGTTTCCACCGCGCGCGTATCGATACTCGGTACCAGACCGCCCTGTGCGCTCGGTGTCAGCTCGCCGACGTTGTCCTTGCTGACGAGCAGATCCATGATGATGTTGTTATCCGGGGTTATCTGCGGCGTTACCGTCAGGCTCAGCACAGCCTTCTTGAACTGTGTCGTCGTGGCGCCGGACGATGCCGATTCCTGGTAGGGAATCTCCACACCCTGCTCGATGCGCGCCTCTTTCTGGTTCGCCGTGATGATGCGTGGCGTCGAGACGATTTCGCCCCGGCCCTCGGCCTGTAATGCCGTCAGCTCGAGGTCCACGATGTAATCGGAATTGAGAACCGCCAACGCGATACGTCCTGCCGGGTTGTCGATCGGTACATTGACGTTGTAACGATCAGAAATACCGGGCGCGGTGACCGGGAACGGCTGGCCGCTACTGGCCAGGTTATCCAGTGCGGAGCCAACGATGATGTCGCTGCCTTCGCCCGTGCCGGTCACGGAAATAATGCCGTCGGCGCTGTTGTCCGTGACACCGGTGAAACCGAAGCGGGTGCCGAGTTCACGGCTGAAGTCGTCGTTGACTACGACGATGCGCGATTCGATCAGAACCTGGCGAATCGGGATATCCAGTGTGCGCACGAGACGGCGGATGTCCTGCAGACGTTCGGCCGTATCCTGCACGAGCAGCGTATTGGTGCGGTCGTCGATGCCGACGCTGCCACGCTCGGAAAGAAGCGCGTTGCCGCTCTCACCGCCTATTAATGCGGCGAGGTCTGCGGCTTTCGCGTAATTCACCTGCAGGAATTCGGAATAGAGCGGCTCAAGTTCGTTGATCGCTGCCTTGGCTTCGAGATCTGCTGTTTCGCGAGCCGCGATTTCTTCGGCCGGCGCAACGATGATCACGTTACCGTTTTCGCGCATGTCCAGACCCTTGGTGGTCATGACGATGTCGAGCGCCTGGTCCCAGGGCACGTTTCTGAGTCTCAGGGTGACGTTACCCTGCACCGTATCCGATACCACGATATTGCGTCCGGAAGTTTCGGCCAGGAGCTGCAGTACTGCGCGTGTCTCGATATCCTGGAAATTCAGCGTCAGGCGTTGGCCCTGGTATTCCTTGGTTTCCGAGAACAGCGACGGGGCCACCTCCGGATCATCCACGGACGGGTTGATTTCGATCGTGAAGTCGTTATCCGACTGATACGCAAGCTGCTCATAATCGCCATCTGCGCTGATGACGATGCGCGTATCCAGGTTGGTGCGGAGTGTGTCAACTGTCGTTACCGGCGTCGCAAAGTCCGTCACGTCCAGACGACGCATGAGTTCCGCCGGCAACGCAGTATCTTTAAAGACCGCAACCACGCGGCCGCCTTCCTGGCGAATGTCGACGGCCGTCGACGGGTCGCTCAGGTTGACCAGTACACGGCCACCACCGTCTCGGGTGCGTCGGAAATCAACACTGTTGATCTGGCGTGCGCCGCTCGCGGCAAAGGTCGGCGAGGTGGTCGGTGCCTGGGCGCCGGCGAACTGCGTCGTCATGGCGGCGTCGCCGGAATCACTGCCGAGCGTCAGGTAAATCGTGTTGCCGCTACGTCGGGTCTCGTAGGGAACCAGCTCATCGAGATTGAGGACGACCCGCGTGCGGCCGCCAGCCTCGGCTGTAAGCACGGTGTCCAGCGGCCCGAGATTGACGTCCTGACGTCGCGACGTCATGCCGAGGGACGTGTCCGGAAGGTCGAGGGCGATTCTCGCCGGCTCATCGATAGTAAATGCCAATGGTTCCGGCGCGGTGCCGCTCAAGATCAGCTGCAGCTCGATGCGCTGCCCCGGCAGGCTCTGTACCTGGATATCCTGCAGGCGGTTCCCTTCCTGCGCTATCGCAGACAGGCCGCTTAGCATGAGCGTCACCGCAGTGACTTGCGTTACCAAACGTCGGATTTGTTTGCCGATCGTCGGCCGTGTTATGAGCTTCATTCGAAATACTCCCTGTTCCATTCAGGCATCAGTCCGCAAGACCGACTGCGGCTTCTCTTTCCAGGTAACCACCGATCCCGTCTGAAATGATTTCTATTAATTCAATCTCTGATTCATTTACTGCAACGATTCGTCCGTCGTTCTGGCCCATGTAATTGCCAGGCACGACGCGATGAATCAGCCCATCCGAAGTCTGTATGAGTCCGTAGTTGACGCCGGCGAGTTCGAGCGTTCCGACCATGCGCAGCGTGTCGAGCGGAAACTGTTCCAGGAACTCCCGGCTGCGGTCACGATCCGGCCGCGGGCCGCTGGCTGCTGGGCCTGCAGCTGCCTGCGGCGTATCGGGTACGAACGGAGAGCGAAGTCCGTCCTCGTCGGCGGCATAGTTGAATGTCTCGTATGGCGTAATTTCCGGCAGCGGTTCGATGCGCCCGCCGGGCCTCGCCTTGACCTCATTAATGTACTTGTCCAGGTCATCCATGTCACTGCCGCAGGCAGTCAGCCCGACGCCTGCAAGCAACAGCAATGGCAACAGCCTTAGCGGGGAAGCTCTCATCTCGAACCACCATCTTCTTCTTCTTCATCCAGATAGCGATAGGTCTTCGCCGTTACCTGTATCGTCAGGTTGTCGAAGGTCTCCTGATCATCCGGTGTAATGTTGATGTCATGCAGCGTTACGATTCGCGGCAACGCGGCAACGCCACTGACAAAGTTGGCTATTTCGTGATAGCCGCCTGAAAGACTGATCGTGATCGGCTTTTCCGCATAGAAGTCCTTGGGGATTTCAGCCTGCGGCTGAAACAGCTTCTCCTGCAGGCCGGCAGCCAATCCGGTTTGTGAAATATCGACGATCAGGCTGGGAATTTCCGTTTCGCCCGGAAGCTGCCGGAGCATGGTGCCGAACGACTGCTCCATTTGCGCCAGCTGGGCTTTGTAGGAATCATAATTTGCCGCTTTCCTCTGCTTGTTTTCGAAGGAAATGCGCAGCGTCTGTTCCTCTTCCTCGGCTCGCTGGAGCTGCGGCGCCTTGTCCTGAACGATGAACCAGTAGACACCCATCCCAACAACGACCACGAACACAATGCAGATGACCGCTACACGAAAAATCAGCGGCCAGCGACCAACGTCATTGACGTCCAGATTTTTTAGTTCGTCAACGAGGTTCATTCCACACCCTCCAATTCCTGCTCTTCCGTGTTGATCTGCTTCAGGTTGACGACGAATTCCGCCTGCCGCGCAGGACCGGCTTCGGTGGTCTCCACCTTGATCACGCCGGGATCAGTTAACCATTCGGAAGCGTCAATATTGCGCATCAACGCTGATACACGGGTACTTGACTGCGCGACTCCCATGACTTCGACGGCGTTGCCGTTCTGGCGCATTCCCGTCAGGTATACGCCTTCGGGCATCTGCCGTGTCATTTCGTCAAACAGGTGAACGATCTCCGGGCGACTGCGCTGCAAATTGCTCGATGATTTCCATACGTGCAAGCAGCCGTTCCTTTTGCCGTTCCAGTCCGTCGATCTCCGCGATGCTCTTCTCGAGCTCGACGATTTCGTTTTCGAGGCGTTGGTTCCTGGCTCGCTGCCCATCGATCATTTGCGAATACGCAAAAATTGTCAGGCCTACACAAATGACGGCGGCTACAACGGCACCGCCCATCGCCACCAGGAAATCTCGTTGGCGTTTTTTACGCTCTTCTTCACGCCACGGGAGCAGATTAATGCGGGGCATGTCAGTCGAAGCTCCTCAGTGCAAGGCCACAGGCCGTCAGCAGGGCCGTGGCATCCTTGTGCACGCCTTGCGACTTGGCTTTGGATGAAATCTTCATTTGGCCGAGCGGATCGCCGACTTCGGTCGGGATACCGACCCTGCTCGAAATGACGTCTGCAATTCCGGGGATGTTTGCACAACCACCGCACACCAGGATCATGTCGGGTTGTTCGCGTCCGCCGCCGGATGCGAGGTAAAACTGCAACGAGCGACTTACCTGTTGCGTCATGTCGTCGACGAAAGGCTCCAGCACTTCCGGTTGGTAGTTGCTCGGCAGACCGCCCTGTTTCTTGGCGCGGCCCGCATCCTCCATCGAGAGACCGTAGGTACGCATGATTTCTTCGGTCAGCTGTTGCCCGCCGAAGGCAAAGTCACGCGTATAGATGACCTTTAGATCCTGCAACACGCTGAAGGTCGTGCTGCTGGCGCCGATGTCGACGATCGCCACGGCCTGGCCGATGCCGCCATCGGGAATCTGGTGACTGAGCAAGGCACAGGCATTTTCCAGCGCGAATGCTTCGACGTCGACGATGGTGGCCGTCAGTCCGGCGGCCTGGACCGCATTCTGGCGTTGTTCGACGTTGTCGGTACGTGTCGCAACCAGCAACACATCCATCAGTTCGGGATCATTGTCATTCGCGCCGACGATTTCGTAGTCGAAACTGACTTCTTCCATCGGGAACGGGATGTACTGATCGGCCTGGATTTCGACCTGTCCTTCGAGGTCTCTCTCGGAGAGAGACGAGGGCATCTGAATGACCTTGGTAATCGCTGCGTCGCCGGAGATTGCTATGGCGACGTCGGTTGCCTTGGCACCGGCGCGTTTGACCGCCCGCCGGATGGCCTCTCCAACAGCCTTGGCATCGACGATTGCCTTTTCATTGACCGAGCTCGGCGGGGTCGGCTCCGCCGCATAAGCCTCGACCCGGTAGCGTTTTCCACTCTGGGAAAGTTCGATTAGCTTGACCGACGAGGTCGTTATATCGAGACCCAGCAGAGGCTGTGATTTTTTGCCAAAAAACACGTATTTTTTCCTTCTAAGTCGGTAAGTTGCGGGTCAAATTTAGGCTGGGCCTGAGCATACGAATNNTCAATAAAATGTTAAATAAAACGTGACTTTGTTCACGATCGGGGGATCGTATGGTACTGCGCCAGAGGCCCTCATTCCGTGAACTGGTCCGCGGCCCTAAATGTGACGCCCCGAGCGGCTCTGGGCGGGCAAAAATTCGGCTGAAAATGCCCCCAGAATGCGCCTTCGGCGGGCCCGGATCCACGTCCTGAAACCGGCATTAAGCCTGCCCTTTACGCGTCCCCGCGTATGTGTGATGCGTCACAATAGCGCCTCATGCAATTTTGCAATGATCTGGCTATCATCGCGCCTAGCGGATGCCATACGATTGCCACAATTGGTTGGCAGCATCCTTGAAAAAGCAGAGATTTGCGGCAAATCATGAATTTTTCTTGGGCTCATGAGGTGCTGCCCCTCAAGACCGCCTGGGCCTGAAGTGGCCGAGACCATGCAAGATACCGTCAAGCCAAACCAGCAACCGAAGAGATCGCGGACCAGGCGCTACGCGCCATGGCTCACACTGTGTGCCGGTGTCAGCCTCATCTTATCGATGATGTTCGCTAGCGGCCTGGTCGGGGCCTATTACTACGTGGCACCGAGTCTGCCCCCCGCGGAAGCGATACGAGAAATTCCCCTGCAGATTCCACTGAGGATTTTTAGTCGTGACGGTCGCCTGATCGAGGAAGTCGGAGAGCGGCGACGCATACTCGTCGATTACGAGGACCTGCCACCGTTCGTTGTTGACGCTTTTGTTGCAGCCGAAGACGGGCGCTTCTTCGAACATCCGGGGATCGATTATCTCGGCATACTGCGCGCCGGTTTACGCATGATCAGAACCGGAGAGATTTCCGGAGGCGGCAGCACGATTACGCAACAGCTGGCACGCGATTACTTCCTTACTCGCGAACAGTTGTTCACACGCAAGCTTCGGGAAGCCTTTCTTGCCTACAAGATTGAACAGGAATTCTCCAAAGAAGAGATCATGGCGCTGTTCCTTAACAAGATGTTCTTCGGACAGCGTGCGTACGGTGTCGCGGCGGCAGCACAGGTCTACTTCGGCAAGAACCTCAACGACATCAATGTTGCGGAAGCGGCGACGCTTGCCGGCGTGCTTCCCGCGCCGTCGAGTTACAACCCGGTCAGAAGCCCCGCGAATGCATCGATGCGTCGCAGCTATGTGCTGAATCGAATGCTGGAGCTCGACTATATCGGTGAGATTGAATTCGACGGCGCGATGGCCTATCCGATGGTATCGAAGCTGCACGGCACGGCAAACGAGCTGTCTGCACCGTATGTCGCCGAGATGGTTCGGCGGGAAATGCTGGCGCGATATGGAGAAGCAACGTACGCAGCCGGCTTCGAGGTTGTCACGACTTTGGATTCCACATTGCAACGTGCCGCGAATTATTCGGTGCGCAACGGTCTCCTGGAATTCACGAGACGTCGCGGCTACCGTGGGCCGATCGCCACCGTAGAACTCGATCGTGAAATTCTCGAAGGGCCTTACGCCGACTGGCCCGATGGCGTCAAACGGGCGCTGCAGGATTACGGGAATCCCGGCGGCTTGTCCGTGGCCCTGGTCACTCGCCTGAATGAAGACAACAGTGCCGATATCGTATTGCAGGACGGCACCGCAAGGAAGCTCGAGTGGTATAGCATGTCCTGGGCGAGGCCATACATCGATCGTGAAACGATTGGTCCCGCGCCGGAAGTGGTTGCCCACGTCCTGGCGCCGGGACACATTATATATGTGATGCCGATAACGATCGGTGGATGGGCACTCGCGCAGATACCGCATGCACAGTCTGGGCTGGTATCCCTGGATCCGCTCGACGGGGCCATAACTGCGCTGGCCGGCGGTTTCGATTTCTCCTTGAGCAAGTTCAACCGCGTTACCCAGGCGAGACGGCAGCCCGGTTCCTCGTTCAAGCCGTTCATCTACTCGGCGGCGCTCGAGTCCGGCAACACGCTGGCAACTGTCGTACTCGATGCGCCGGTCGTCATCAATTCCGCTGCGCTCGAACGACTGTGGCGCCCGGTTAATTACAGCGGCAAGTTCTATGGTGAACAGCGGGTCCGCGAAGCGATGGTTCGCTCGATGAACCTCGCCTCGGTTCGCCTGCTCCTCAACAACACCGGGGTTGGAAATGCGGTCCGCCATCTCGCTCCGTTCGGCTTTCCCGACGATGCCCTGATCCGCAACGGGTCCCTGGCACTGGGCGGCGGCACCGCATCGCCACTGGACATGGCCCAGGCATATGCGACGTTTGCCAATGGCGGCTATGCCGTAAAACCCTACATCATCGACTCGATCATCGGACCGAACGAAGAAATCCTGTATCGCGCCGCACCGTACGTCGTTTGCCGGAAATGCGAGCCTGCAGAGGACGAAGCAGACATCGCCGCCCTGCCGCAGCCCCTGTACCCGGTTGCGCCCATGGATGATGCAAGCGGCACGGTCGAGGACGCCGAAGCAGCCGTTGAAGAATTCATTTTTGATCGAGATGCCGAAGGCGCGTTCTCGCTCGAGCAGATGGCTGAAATGGGTGAGGCTTATCAGCCGGACGCGACGCGCGCACCCGAGTTATACGCAGATGTGAATCTTGCCGAGAGAATTATCAGCCCGCAAAACGCATTCCTGATCCAGGACGCGATGCGGGATGTGATCCGTCGCGGCACCGGCGTTCGCGCGCGGGTCCTCGGGCGCCGCGATTTATCCGGGAAAACAGGCACATCGAATGACCGTCGCGACGCCTGGTTCGCGGGCTTCAATTCCAAGATCGTCGGCGTCGTCTGGGTCGGCTACGACGACGATCTGCCGCTGGGTCCTCGCGAAGAGGGGTCGCGAACGGCGCTGCCGGTCTGGATCGAATTCATGAGAATTGCATTGCAGAGTATGCCCGAGGAACAGATGGACATGCCCGAGGGCATCGTCACGGTGCGTATCTCCAAAACCACGGGTTGCCCGGCCAGCGCCGCACATCCGTTCGAAGACGTGATGTTTGAGCATTTCCAAGAGGGCTCTGTGCCGGAGTGCGAGGCAATAGACGAACAACTCGACATATTCAATACTGCAGAGGATCCTCAAAAATCCGAGACCCTGTTTTAGGCCCCGGGATATTGTTGAAGAACATGGCCAAGCGGCAAGCACATAACGGCGACCGCGCGAGAACCGTGCTCGCGCAGGAAGCCGCTCGTATCATCGTCGAGCAGGGCATCGAAGACTATCGTGTTGCCAAACTGAAGGCGGCCGAACGGCTAGGCATGAACTCGCGTGGCTCGTTGCCGGGGAATGCCGAGATCGAGAAAGCAGTCAGCGAACACCTGCAGCTATTCGGCAGGGAATCGCACCTTGACCTGCTCCGGGGCCTGCGACGCGCCGCCTTGTCCGCGATGGAATTGCTGGCGCCATTCACACCGCGGCTGGTCGGGCCGGTGTTGCACGGCACTGCCCGTGCGAATTCTGCGGTCAACCTGCACGTCTTTGCCGACAACGCCGAGACCGTCGCCGTTCGGCTAGAGGAAAATTCAATACACTACCGACCGTTCGAGCGCCGCCTGAAGAGCCGCAGGGATCGAGCCGAAACTTTTGCCGCGTTCCGATTCATGCAGGGCGAGTCTGCTATCGAGGCGACCGTATTTCCGATAGATGGCGTTCGCCAGGCCCCGATCAGCCCGGTCGACGGCAAACCGATGCGGCGCGCGGACAAGAACGCGATTCTGCGATTACTGCAAGAATAGCGGCACACAGTCGGGGTTATTCCCCGAGTCCTCCCGGCGTCCGACCCCTATTTCCGCTTTTTGACCGGCACGTAGTCGCGTTGCGCCGAACCCGTGTACAGCTGTCGCGGCCTGCTGATCCGCCCGTTCGGGTCGGTGATCATCTCCCGCCAGTGCGCTACCCAGCCGACCGTCCTGCCAATGGCGAACATGACGGTGAACATGGATGTCGGTATACCGAGGGCCCGGTAAATGATGCCGGAATAGAAATCGACATTCGGATACAGGTTCTTTTGGATGAAATAGTCGTCCTTCAGGGCAATTTCCTCGAGCCGCAGCGCGAGCTCGAAAAGCGGCGAATCCTCCTGTCCGTTTTGCCGCAAAACCTTGTGGCACATATCGCGAATGATCGTCGCGCGCGGGTCGAAATTCTTGTACACGCGGTGCCCGAAGCCCATCAGCCTGAACGGGTCGTCTTTATCCTTGGCCTTTTCGATGTATTTCGGAATGTTCTTGACGTCGCCTATCTGCTCGAGCATGCGTAACACCGCTTCGTTCGCGCCACCGTGTGCGGGCCCCCATAGCGCCGATATGCCTGCAGCTATGGCTGAATACGGATTGGCACCCGAACTGCCCGCCATGCGTACCGTCGATGTCGAACAGTTCTGTTCATGATCGGCATGCAGAATAAAGAGCAGATCGAGCGCCTCTGCGGCAACCTGGTTGATTTCATACGACTCTGCCGGCACCGCGAACAGCATGTGCAGCAGATTCTCCGAGTATTCCAGGTCATTACGCGGATACATGAACGGCTGCCCCACGCTCAGTTTGTAGGCCGCGGCAGCGATCGTCGGCAGCTTCGCGATAATGCGGTGGGTGAACACTTCGCGCGCATGCGAATCGTGAATATTCATCGTGTCGTGGTAATAGGCCGACATGGAGCCGACTACCGCGGACAACACCGCCATCGGATGCGCGTCGTAGCGGAAGCCATTGAAAAAACGCAGCATGCCCTCGTTGAGCATCGTGTGCCTGCGAATGGACAGCGTAAAGGATTCGAGTTGCTCGGTCGTAGGCAATTCGCCATATAGCAGCAGATAGGCGACCTCGATGAAATTGGAGTGTTCCGCCAGCTGCTCCACCGGGTAGCCGCGGTACATGAGTACGCCTTTCTCGCCGTCGATGAACGTGATGTCGCTGGCACAACTGCCGGTTGCGACGAACCCGGGATCATAAGTAAAAACCTTCTGGTCCCGGTACAGCCCGCTGATGTCGATGACGTCTGGCCCGATTGTTCCCTTGTGGATCGGCAGTTCGATCGCCGTGCCATCAGGGCTGGTTAGCGTAAATGCATCTTTGCTCATGGAGTCTTCGATCCTTCGCCAGCGGCGAGCCGGCTATCAAGATTGCCGCATCCTGGCGGCAAGCAACTGTCAAAAAACGATTCTTTCAGGCGCAGACACGCGAAGCTATCGTGGCGAATGCGGATACTTCGCCTTTCTTCGTTTACAGACAACGCATAGTGCCGGCCCGCAGTTGGCGACCGCGAAGAAGCTGCCGCGCGCGCCGGCGGCCTGCAGCGCACGATCGTGCCGGAAGCGGGGGCTTCAAGCAAACGGCGAGAGCGGCGCAATTCCCTTAGCCGATACCGTATTTGCGGCGGAACTTGTCTACCCGGCCGCCCGTATCGACGATTTTCTGCTTGCCCGTGTAGAAGGGATGGCATGAGGAGCAGACTTCTATCATCAGGTCCTCGCCAAGCGTTGAGCGGGTCGTAAATTCGTTGCCGCAGCTGCAGGTAACCTTGATTTCGTTGTAGGCGGGATGAATATCGGCTTTCATTGGGTCGTCCTCAAAAGGCGCTGCGGTACAAAAAGGGCGCGTAGGATATAGCGAAGCAACAAAGCCCGCAAGTGCCTGATTCCCTGGGGCCCTGTTTATCCACAATTCCTGTGGATAACTCTGTGGAACAAAATTGAGTGATTGAGCTAAGTGAGTATTTTTAAAGCACGCTTATTAAAATGTCTATTTTATGTCCAATTTTTGAACCTTATATAAATCAATATATTACATATCCTTTTGTACAGCTGGGCTGAATTTGGGCGCTTATTAC